>ENA-OQIG01001014-OQIG01001014.1-human-gut-metagenome-genome-assembly--contig:-NODE-1014-length-13684-cov-4.135945_pt1 | contig 13684 bp, 15 predicted proteins | sample MGYA00242576_ERZ504741 | MGnify/ENA primary metagenome ERZ504741 (study PRJEB26092, sample SAMD00036436) | human gut metagenome | host: Homo sapiens | study: EMG produced TPA metagenomics assembly of... | reverse complement strand
TTGACGAACTGATTCACCAATCGTTTGAATGAAGATATGGTCGTTGTGTCTTGAGATGATTGACTAGTGTCTGCGGAGGCTGGATTTGCTGCTTCCTGCGAATGATAGCGAAGAAAATCAAAGTCGAACAAGCTAAAAAGGCTAGAAAAGTCATGCCATATAAGACAGAACGAGGGACATTTTTTCGCCGTCGTCTTCCACTAACCTTTCTTCTTTTCTTCCTTTTTCTTTCCTTTGCCAAATACATTCAGTCCTTTCAAAAAGTCACCTTTCAGTATAACAAATTTTTGATAAAAAAGAGACTCTTAACCATTAAAGTATAGAATTCATAAAAAAGGTCTCAGATAAACTTATCCAAGACACCTTTTCTTATTTATCATGCAAGACTTGCTAAAATATTTTTGACAATATTATCAACCGTCACACCATTTTCTGCTAACAATTTTTTGGCATTGTAACGGTCATGGAAGGCTTTTTCAACACCGTAATTTTGAACCTTGAGGTCTGTATTTCCAAGATAGCTTGCAACCATCTGACCATAGCCACCTTCAAGGACGCCATCTTCCAAAGTCACCACAACTTGGTGTTCAGATTCCAAACTATCAAGCAATTCTTCGTCCAATCCTGTGATGAATTTTGGATTAACAAGAGTTGCTGTGATTCCGTGTTTGTCAGCCAATTCTTTAGCCACTTCTTTAGCTAAACCATAGAAATTACCAAGACCAAAGAGGGAAACCTTACTACCTTTTTGAGTGACTTGGTTCTTGTTAAGAATTGAATAATCTGTCGTATCAGCTACTCCAGTCTCATGAAGTGGACCAACTGGAATACGAATAGCAACTGGGTGTTCATTTTGTTCAACAGCCCAATCAAGCATCGCTAGATACTCTTCTTTACTTGTTGGCGCCAAGTAAACCACGTTTGGAATGTGAGCCAAGAATGGAATATCGAAGAAACCAAGGTGACTCTCATCATTCATGGCACTAACTGATGCAGAATAAACAAGTGTTGTCACCGGAAGATTATTAAGCGCAATGTCATGTGACCATTGGTCGTAGGTACGTTGCATAAACGGTGCTGCTACGTACCAGATTGGTTTGGCACCATTTTTGGCAAGACCAGCTGCCATGGTTGCAGCTTCTTCTTCAGCGATTCCCACATCAACAAATTGTTTACCAGCTTTTTGGCGTTGCTTTTGATTCAACATAAACATCGGTGTTCCCGCATTAACAGCTACAACAGTCGGGTCTTTTTCAATCTTGTCTAAAACAAATTGTGTCGTGATACTGTTATAAGTTTTACCTGAAGAAGCGTTGCGAAGGTATTCTCCAGTTTCTGGATTGTAAGGTCCTCCAGCGTGGAATGCTTCACGATTTTCTTCCATAAATGACACACCATGTCCTTTTTGTGTTTGAATGTGTAACAAAATAGGGTGATTCACATCTTTAACTTCTTCAAAAAGAGTAATTAATTGGTCAAGGTCATTTCCAGCGTCAAGGTAACGGTAGTCAAAACCAAGTGCCTCAAAGAAATTATTTGCAGCTTTGCCATTGTTTTCACGCAAATCACGAAGTGCTATGTAAATACCACCTGTTGGATTTGCTGCGATTGATTGGTCATTATCGTTAACAATAATAATCGCATTGGTTCCTTCTGTTGCGATTTGGTTCAAGCCTTCATAAGCCATTCCACCTGACAGTGAACCATCACCGATAACAGCAACAACATTGTATGATTCATTTTTTAAATCACGCGCTTTCGCCACACCTGAAGCCAGTGCCAAAGAGGTTGACGTATGCCCAATAGTAAACAAATCATGTTTGCTTTCTTTAGGATTTGTATAACCAGACACGTCGTCATAGTGAGCTGGGGCAAGAAAGGCTTTGGCACGTCCAGTCAACATTTTATGAACGTATGATTGGTGAGAAACGTCAAAGATAAATTTATCAATCGGTGAATTAAAGACATAGTGCATAGCGACAGTCATTTAAACTACACCAAAATTTGGTCCATTGTGCCCGCCATGCTGGCTTGTTTTTTCCAGCAAAGCTTGACGAGCTTCGTCCACCACACGTTGTAAGTCCTTACGAGACAATTGTTTTAAATCTTGTGGTGATTCAATTGTTTCAAGTACCATATATTTCTCCTTTTTATTTAACAATCATTTTAAAAATTTCTCAGTTTTTCCAAGTATCCCTATCATACACCTTGGAGTTAACTCCAAGTCAAGTAAAAAATGACTTTTAAAGATAAAAAAGAGAGATAATCTCTATCTCTCTTAATTAAGGTATTATTTGGTGACTTTGTTCAACTTTTTGATGGATATATTCAACCAAGTCAACAGTTAAATCATATCGCATAAATGGTGTAATGAGGTAAATACCGTTAAAGAATTTTAAGGCATGGTCAATTAGTTGTTTGCTCTCTTCTAAAGCCAATTGTTGGCATTTTTCCTTGTCATCTTTGACAGCTTCTAGTTTTGCTAAAAAGTCATCTGATAGCTGAATGCCAGGTACTTCATTGTGAAGAAAAATAGCATTGTTATAGCTAGTAATTGGCATAATACCAACAAAAAATGGCGTATCATAATCTCGTGTTAGCTCTGCTAAATTTTCAATAATCTCACTATTAAAAATAGGCTGTGTAATAAAACAATCCGCTCCTGCAGCAATCTTTCTTTCAATCAATCGACCGCAACGTGATAAATTTTTAACATTTGGATTGAAAGCCGCTGCTGCTGTAAAGGTTGTTTCTTTTTTAATGCTAGCGCCACTGTAACCTATTCCCTTATTAAGTTGCTTAATCAGCTCCAATAACTTGAAGCTAGTGGCATCATAGACGCTGGTTGCTCCCGGAAAATCCCCAATTTTAGATGGATCCCCTGTAATCGCCAAGACCTGATGAAAACCCAACACGTCCATTCCCAAAAGACGTGATTGAAGTCCAATCATATTGTGATCACGACAGGATAGATGTAGTAAAAACGGCATTGAAATCTCATTTTTCAAAAGCGAGGCAATGCTAACATTACAGATACGTGTCTTAGCTAGTGAATTATCAGCTAAGGTAATTGCTGCAACCCCTGCTTCATCTAAGGCTTTTACCCCTTTAGTAAACTTTCTAATATCAAGCGTTTTTGGTGGGTCAAGCTCCGCTATAATGGTCACTTTTCGTTTCACCTTGTCGACGATCGTTTCTGACTGTTTAACAGCTTTGATCAGCTCTGCTTCTTCAACCATCGGCGTAACAAATTTGCGTGAGACTGGTTTCAAACCTTTCACCGCTCGCTTAACTGCTCTGATATGGTCAGGCGTTGTGCCACAACACCCACCAATCAGACGTGCTCCTTCAGCCACAAGCAGCTCTGCACTTTTTCCAAAATAATCAGCATTTTGACTAAAACCATATTGTCCACTACCATTGTCATCAACAAAGGATAACAGACTGGCATTCGGATAAACAGATAAGTATGATTGAGCAAATAGAGGCACTTGCTTGAGCGATTGAATCATGTGATAAGGTCCCAAATGACAATTGAGTCCTACTACATCTGCCCCGAGCATCACTAGTTTTCCAAAGATTTCAACCAATGGACGACCATTTTCGGTTATTCCCGCTTCATGAATGGAAATGTTAGTAATAATCGGCAAATCCGTTAGAGGTCTAACTACTTTCAAAACTTCAATGATTTCTTCTTCATCATAATAAGTTTCAAATAATAGTCCATCAATTTCTTCGGTTTCAAGTAAATATCTAACTTGCTCCAAGGTTTCCTTGATAATCTCATTAAGTGTTAATTCACATTGTTTAAGTCCGCGAAGAGCACCAACCGTTCCTAAAACAAAAGTATCTTCACCCGCTGCTTGTCTTGCAATTTTGACACCAGCTTGATTGATTTCTTTAATCTTTTCGCCATAGCCGTAGCCATCTAATCGATGACGTTTTGCAGTATAGGTATTTGTCTGAATAACATCAGCTCCCGCCTCAATATAAGTCTTGTGAATGGCTAATACTTTTTCAGGATGGGTTAAATTGTAGGTTTCATAACAATTATCAAGACCATTGGCATAAAGAAGAGTTCCCATAGCACCGTCAGCGACTAAAATATCTGTTTTTAAACGTTCTAATAATCGTGACATAGCTTAACCTTCCTTATTTTCCGTATTTTGCACGAACTTCCTTAGTAGCCTCCACTAGCACTTCTAGAGCTGCAATTGTTTCTGGTTCACGACGTGTTTTAAGACCACAGTCAGGGTTAACCCAGAATTGTTCCAATGATAATTGGCGAAGTGGACGTTCGATATTCGCAATCACTTCTTCTTTGCTTGGCACGCGTGGTGAGTGAATATCGTAAACGCCAAGCCCAATACCAAGTGGGTAAACTGCCGTTTCAAATGATTCAATCACATCACCATGACTGCGACTTGTTTCGATAGAAATAACATCAGCGTCCAAGTCACGAATAGAATCGATGATCTCATTGAATTTAGAGTAACACATGTGAGTGTGAATTTGAGTATCATCTTTGACAGACGATGTTGCAATGCGGAAAGCATGCACAGCGTCATCGAGATAAGCTTTTTGTTTTGCTTTACGAAGTGGCAAACCTTCACGAAGTGCAGCTTCATCAACTTGGATAATGGCAATACCTGCATCCTCTAACAGTTTAATTTCATCCTTGATAGCAAGACCAATTTGGTTGAAAAGGTCTGCGCGTGAGATATCTGAACGTTCAAATGACCAGTTAGTGATGGTAATAGGTCCAGTTAACATTCCTTTCACAGGACGGTCAGTCAAACTTTGCGCATAAATCACTTCTTTGACTGACAATGGTCGAATGTGCTTCACATCTCCGTAAATAATTGGTGGTTTAACCGCACGAGAACCATATGATTGCACCCAACCAAGTTTTGTTGTGGTAAAACCAGCTAATTTTTGACCGAAGAATTCAACCATGTCCACACGTTCAAATTCACCGTGTACCAAAACATCGATATCTAAGTCTTCTTGAATCTTAATCCAACGAGCGATTTCTGATTTGATAAAATCTTCGTATTCAGCATCAGAGATATTGCCACGTTTCCAAGCAAGACGAGTACGACGAACTTCTGGTGATTGAGGGAATGACCCAATTGTCGTTGTCGGAAGTGTTGGCAAACCTAGCTTTTCTTGTTGCACCTTGCGACGGACTTTATAATCCACACGCTCAGTCGACACATTTTCTAAACTTTCAAGAGTCACATTTCGGAAATCAGCTGCTTGCAAAGCGTCAAAGTCAGCTACATGTTGCTTATAAGCTTCAGATTCTTGACCATCCAACTGTTGATTCAAGAGTTCAAGTTCTTGCAATTTTTCATCTGCAAAAGCAAGACCATTTTTAAGAATAGGATCAAGATCCGTTTCATTTTTAGTAGTTACAGGCACATGAAGAAGAGAACAAGATGGTTGAATCACAAGGTTTCCAACTTTAGCTTGAAGTTTTTTCAACATTTCTGATGCTTTTTCAAAATCAGTTGCCCAGATGTTACGTCCATCAACAACCCCTGCAAACACTTCTTTATTTTCAAAATAGCCAGCTTCAACAGCCTCAAGGTTTTCATCAAGCCATGAACAAAATCAAGACCAAATGCGGTAACCGGAAGTTCTGATAACTCTTTAGCATCAATCAAAGCTTCGAAATATGTTTGGAAAATGATCTTAGCATGTGGTACTTCTTCGGTAAAATAAGCATAAACGCATTTGGCTGCTTCAAGAAGATCTGCCCCTCATCTGTTACAAAAATTGGTTCATCAACTTGAATGTAAGTCGCACCAGCCTCTACCAATTCTGTGAAGACTTGTTTGTAAAGTGGCAGAAGTTTTTTCACTGCTGAGGTAAAATCACTAACCTCAGATGACAAAGCAACATAAGTGATTGGACCTGTAATCACTGGTTTTGCTTTATCACCAATAACATCTTTAGCCTCAAGGTACAAATCAAGTAAGCGTGTATTTGTCAAATGTGGTTTAACCTTTGACCATTCTGGAACAATGTAGTGATAGTTGGTGTTGAACCATTTTTTCATGGATGAAGCGACATTATCCTTGTTACCACGCGCAATCGCAAAGAACAAATCCAGATTAATCTCTTCCTTAGCAAAACGATTTGGAATCACGCCAAATTGCACAGACAAATCCAAAATATGATCGTAAAGTGAAAAATCACCCACAGGAATAAAATCAAGACCTGCATCAGCTTGTTTTTTCAAAAATGACAAGCGCAATGCTTTCGCTTCTGCTTGCAATTCCTCTTGTGAGATATTACCTACCCAATAAGACTCAATCAATTTTTCCACTCACGATTCTCACCCAAACGCGGATATCCCAAATTTGAAACCTTAACCATAGTTTCCTCCTACAACCGTATTAGTTTAAAACTATACAATCTAAAAATTTTATAGTTAAGATTTTAAATGATAAACCCTTATTTTTCAATGGTTCTAGCCATTCTATCTTTTTATGCTTTTCTATAGTTTTTAACTATGTAATTAGAATCTGTTATAGTTTTAAACTATAACTAAACTTTTCACACAAAAAAGAATTCCCGAAGGAATTCTTTTTCAATTGTTAGATTAATAAAATTTTGTATTGTAATGACTTTTAATTATTTTTCTTTTTTTAGGGCTCCAAAGAGAACACCTGCAACGATTGCTCCAATGATAACAAAGATAAGATAAAGAATTGGAGCGCTTGTCAATGCGATAACAAAGATACCACCGTGTGGAGCCATCAATTTAATACCGAATGCTCCGACAAGACCACCAGCTACAGCAGAACCTACCACGAAGCTTGGAATAGCACGAGCAGGGTCAGCAGCACCAAATGGGATAGCACCTTCTGTGATGAATGAAAGACCCATGATAATGTTTGTCAAACCTGAGTTACGTTCTTCTTCAGTGAATTTGTTTTTGAAAAGAAGTGTTGCAACAAATACTGCAAGTGGCGGAACCATACCACCAGCCATAACTGATGCCATAGCAACTGAACCACCTGATGCTACAGATGCAGCAAGTGTACCTGTACCAAAGACGTAAGCAGCTTTGTTAAATGGTCCACCCATATCGATAGCCATCATTCCACCAAGGATAGCACCTAGAAGAACAGCTGACGCACCTTGAAGACCTCCAAGGAAGTTGTTCAAACCAGTGTTGATTGCTGCCATTGGGATATTAACAAATAGCATTGCAAAACCTGTCAAGAAGACACCTAGTAATGGGTAAAGCAAGATAGATTTAATACCTTCAAGTGAACGTGGAAGGCCAGCACATGCTTTTTTAACAAGGTTTACAAGCCAACCAGCAAGGAAACCACCAACAAGAGCACCAAGGAATCCTGAAGGAGTTCCTTCAAGGTTACCCCATGCGGCACCACTTGAAGCAATCGCACCAGCTACGAAACCAGCTACAAGACCTGGTTTTTCAGCGATTGAGTAAGCAATGTAACCTGCCAAGATTGGAAGCATGAAGCCAAAGGCAGCATTACCAATTGTTTTGAAGTAAGCAGCTGCTTGGTGATATGTACCCAAGTTAGAAAGTTGATCTTTTGGCACACCCAAAATGTTATCAATCAAGAATGCAAGTGCAATCATGATACCACCACCGATAACGAATGGCAACATTTGAGAAACACCACTCATCAAGTGTTTGTAGAAGGCAGCACCAAGGCTAAGTTTTTCACTTGATTCGTTTTCTTCAGTAGAAGAACCCGCTGCAGCTTTGTAAGTGTCAGCTTTACCATCAAGGATAATGTTAATTAATTCTTCAGTTTTCTTGATACCGTCAGCAACTGGACGAGATACCAATTGTTTGCCGTCGAAACGAGCCATTTCAACAGCTTTATCAGCAGCAACGATAACACCTTTAGCGCGAGCAATTTCATCAGTTGTCAATCGGTTACCAACACCTGATGCACCATTTGTTTCAACACGAACTGTTACACCCATTTCTTCACCTTGTTTGATGAGGGCTTCTTCTGCCATGTAAGTGTGTGCAATACCAGTTGTACATGCTGTTACAGCAACGATAAGTGGTTTATCGTCTGAAACTGGAGCAGCTTTGACTTCTTCTTTTGTTTTGTTATCTTCTTCTGCAGCGTTAAATGTTGCAATAACTTCATCAGCAGTAGTTACTTTACGCAATTGATCTGCAAAACCGTCTTTCAAAAGGTATTTTGAAAGTTCAGCAAGGGCTGCCAAGTGAGTATCATTTGCTCCATCTGGTGCAGCGATCATGAAGAATAGGTATGTTGGTTGTCCATCCAAGGTTCATAGTCAACACCAGCAGTAGATTTAGCAAAAAGGACTGTTGCTTCTTTTACAGCAGCGTTTTTTGCTATGTGGCATAGCGATACCATCACCTAAACCAGTTGATGTTTGAGCTTCACGGTTCATGATACCTTGTTTAAAAGTATCAAAGTCAGTGACAACTCCGTGTTCAACAAGGCTTGTAATCATTTCATCGATAACAGCTTCTTTTGAAGTTGCTTTCAAATCAAGAATCATGACATCTTTTCTGAGCAAGTCTTGAATTTTCATAGTTTTTCTACCTCTACTTCTTGATATGTTTCTTTAATGAATTCAGCTGTTGCTAAATCATTTGAGAATGTCGTTGCTGTACCACATGCGACACCCCATTTAAGAGCTTCGATTGGGTCACCTGATTTAACGTATTCACCAGTAAATCCGGCAACCATAGAATCTCCAGCACCAACAGAATTTTTAACAGTGCCTTTGATTGGTTTTGCAAAGTAAGCTGCTTCTGGTGTTACTAGCAAAGCACCGTCACCAGCCATTGAAATAATAACGTTTTTAGCACCTTTTGCAAGAATTTCACGGGCGTATTTTTCGATGTCTTCAAGACCGTTCAATTCTACACCAAAGATATCTGCTAATTCGTGACTATTTGGTTTTACTAAAAGTGGTTGATAGTTTAATGAATCTAAAAGTGTTTGACCTTCAAAGTCACAAACTACTTCTGCACCAGCTTTTTTAGCAATTGGAATCAATGTGTTGTAAACTTGATTACCAAGGCTACTTGGAGCTGAACCTGCAAAAACTACAGTATCTTCGCTTGAAAGACCAGCAAGAATTGCTTTTAATTCTTCAAGTTTTTCATCTGAAATTTTTGGACCAGCACCATTGATTTCTGTTTCTTCACCAGCTTTGATTTTAACGTTGATACGTGTATCTTCAGAAACTTGAACAAAGTTTGTTTTGATACCTTCTGCAATCAAACCATTTTCAACAAAACGTCCAGTAAATCCACCGATAAATCCAGTTGCTGTATTATCGACATCCAAACGTTGCAAGATACGACTAACATTGATACCTTTACCACCAGCGAATTTGTCATCGCTAGTCATGCGGTTAACGCTACCGAGTTCTAAATGATCCAAACGTACGATAAAATCGATTGATGGATTCAGCGTTACTGTGTAAATCATACTTCAATTACCCTCGTATTTTCTTTTATTTTTTTCATCAGTGCTCCGCTAGATTGATTGGTAATAATTGTAGCATTCTCAATCTTATCGACCTTGGCAAAGGATACCCGACCGATTTTTGATGAATCTGTAACGATGTATGACTTTCTAGCATTTTCAATCACAGTTTTCTTGATAACAGCTTCCTCCATATCTGGTGTCGTTAAAAATTCCTCATCGATACCATTAATACCTAAAAAAGCTTTATCAAAATTTAACTGCTTAATTTGCTCATAAGCCACAGCTCCAATGCTAGCATCTGTTGATTTCTTAACATGCCCACCAATAATAATGGTCTGAATGTTTTATCAACCAACTTAGCCGCATGGTGAATTGAATTGGTTACAACAGTCAAATTATCTTGACTTAAATAGCCTAATAACAATTCATTAGTTGTTCCTGCATCTACAAATACAACATCATCATTTGAAATCAAGGATGCCGCTTTTTTAGCTACCATGCATTTTTTCTTTGAATGTTTTTGATTAGATTTTTGTTGATTGGTAAATTCCTCTTGGAGAGAGTGAGGAAGTTCTGCTCCGCCATGTACGCGGTGAAGTTTTCGCTCACTTTCAAGCTCGTCTAAATCCCTTCGAACAGTGGATTCAGAGGTATCTAGTAGGCTCACTAAATCATCTAGCCGAACAAACTTATCATGGGAAAGTTTTTCCATGATTAACTGCTTTCGCTTAGACTTTAGAATCCTCGCCACCTCCTTTGAAATCGTTTACAGTTAGAATTATACTATATTTACAATCAATGTCAAGCACCTTCTCTCAAATTCTATCATTTTTCTGTTAGACCGTCAATTTCTGAAAATACCCTTGAGAATTTCAGAAAAAAGTCTTGTAAGAATCTTTCTTACAAGACTTTCTTTTTTATTCATTGATTAATGATGTCGAGTGAACAACACGATTATCACGGTCAGGGAAGATATACTTAATAGCTTGGTTAATTGCTGTTGGTGCTTCACCAAAACCAGTCGCAATCAAATCAACCTTACCTTCATAATCAGCCGCATCACCAATTGCGTAAACACCTTCTTGACTAGTTTCAAATAATGGTGAAACCGCAATACTTGAACGTTTGTAATCCACATTCCAATTTTTAAGGTTTTTATTTGATGTTGAAAATCCAAAACTTACAATCAAAGCGTCAAGTGGCAATTCAACAGTTTCATCAGATTTCACTTTTTGAACTGTCAAACTTTTAACAAATTGACCATCACCAGAAAGTTCAAATGGCACATAAGGTGTCAAAATGTTTACGTTTGACTCTTTCAAAACTTCTACACTATGTTCATGAGCACGAAAAGCATCACGACGGTGCACAATAGTTACACTTTTAGCCAAGCCATCTAAGTGATTCGCCCAGTCAACAGCAGAATCACCACCACCACAAATAACCACATCTTTACCAGCAAATTGGTCAAGTTTGTGAACGTTGTAGAAAAGGTTGTTGTCATCGTAAGCTTCTTCACCTTCCAAACCAAGTGTACGAGGGGCAAAAGCACCATTACCACATGCAATCACGATAGCATGTGAAAAATGTTGACCTTTATTTGTTTCGATAGTAAAAATATCACCATCTTTTTCAAATGTTTTGACTTCTTCTTTAAGGCAAATAGCTGTGCTATCTTTAAAACGATCTAATTGCTTGATCAAATTTTCAGTCAAATCAGCTGCTGTAATTCCAGGAAAACCAGCAACGTCATAAATCATTTTTTCTGGATAAAGAACTGCAGGTTGTCCACCGAGTTCAGATAAACTTTCAATGATTTTCACCGAAACACCGCGCAAACCAGCGTAAAAGGCTGCAAACAAACCAACAGGTCCACCACCAATGATAGTAATATCATAGATTTCACGATTTTCTGACACTTATATTTCCAACTCCTTGTATATTTCTTCGATAATCGACGATTTATAGGCAATGTATTTATCAATATCTTTAGAAAATAGCTTCGCTGCTTTTTCTTTTACCTCGCCATAAGACAAAATAGCCTCAGGATGACTACGTAAATAATCACGAAAAGCAAGATGACGCTTCAGTTCAGGTGAATTTTCAGGACAAACATAAAGATGATGAACTTGAAGATGCTCTTTGCCTGAGTAAGCAAAAGCTTCTCTACCTTCGATCCCCAAATTTCCCTCATGAGCATAACCAATCGCTGCTAATTTTTGAATCACCTCAGACAAATCTGTGTCTATAGCAATCACCAAATCGATGTCAATAATTGGCTTTGCCGAAAGTCCTTGAACAGAAGTACTTCCCACATGTTCTATTTTAAGAATTAAGTCACCTAGAGCAGTTTTAAGCTCTTTGGCAATCTTCTCAAAATCATCTTTCCAACTTTCCTGATAAGACAGAAGAAGGACTTCCTTCGTTCGCATAAAACCTCCCCAAAAATAAAGAGACATACAGCCTGCATGTCCTCTATTATATCACATATTCTATTCTTGCGCGTCTCTCTCTTTGAGAATCTTGCGGAAAATAGCCTCTTCTTCTTTTGTAAGAGCATGATCTTCCAACAAATCCGGTCGACGCTCTAAAGTCTTACGAAGACTTTGTTCAATTCGCCATTTGCGAATATTTTCATGGTGACCACTCATCAAAACATCAGGAACTTTCATACCTCTGAAGTCATAAGGACGAGTGTATTGTGGGAACTCGAGCAAACCAGATGAGAACGAATCATCTTGGTGACTCGCTTCTTTTCCAAGAACATTTGGAATTAGGCGAACCGTTGCATCCACAATCGTCATCGCAGCCAATTCACCACCCGTTAAAACAAAATCCCCGAGTGAGATTTCATCCGTTACCAAAGTCTTGATACGTTCATCATAACCTTCATAGTGGCCACAGATAAAAATCAACTCATCTTCCTGTGCCAATTCTTCAGCATAGCTTGATCAAAAGTGCGACCCGCTGGATCCAAAAGAATAACACGAGGTTTCTTCGCATCGATTTTATCAATCGTGTCAAAAATAGGCTGTGCACGAAGCAACATTCCCTGTCCACCGCCGTATGGTTCATCATCAACATGACGAGCTTTTTCGGCATTATCACGGAAATTATGATAGTTAATGTCAAGCAACCCTTTTTCCTTGGCTTTCCCGACAATAGAGTATTCTAAAGGCGCAAACATTTCAGGAAAGAGCGTTAAGATATCAATCTTCATCGTCAAGTCCTTCCAAAATATCCACATCTACACGATTGGCAGCAACATCGACATTTAAAACAACTGATGGAATATATGGTAATAGCAAGTCGCGTTTACCTTTACGTTTAACCACCCAAACATCATTTGCGCCAGGTTGAAGAATTTCTTTGACTTGTCCGACTAAAATATCATTTTCATAAACATCAAGCCCGATAATTTCATGATAGTAAAATTCACCGTCTTCAAGCTCTGATAAGTTTTTTTCAGCCACTTTCAAAGTGCAACCTTTGTATTTTTCAATATCATTGATATGATACATGCCTTTGAACTTAATAATATCAAAATTCTTTTGCTTACGGTGACTAGCAATCTCAACATCAATCAAGAAATTGTCTTTATCATCAAAAACAGCTAATTTTGAGCCTTTTTTAAAACGTTCTTCAGCAAAATCAGTTACTGACAACACACGCATCTCACCTTGAAGACCTTGTGTATTGACAATTTTTCCAACATTATAGTAATTCATTTCAACTCCACATAACTTAGTCTTTATCATTTTACCATAAAAATAGTAAAGAAAAAACCAGCTGCCCTACTGCAACTGGTCAAGATAGTCCGTACGGGATTCGAACCCGTGTTACCGCCGTGAAAAGGCGGTGTCTTAACCCCTTGACCAACGGACCATATTAACAAAACCATACGGTTCACTGGGGTAGCTGGATTCGAACCAACGCATGAGGGAGTCAAAGTCCCTTGCCTTACCGCTTGGCTATACCCCATAAACAGCATAACCTATTCTATCGCAATCAACTTTATTTGTCAACCCCTTTTTTTGAAGTTTTTTCAAAAAGTTTTTTAAACTGCAATAATCTGAACTTGCACAACAACTCTCAAAAGTTATCTCTCAAATCAATACAATATATAATTCTATCATGATTGAGCTATTGCAATACTTTTGAACTTTTTTCATTTTTCAAGAATTCTTGATACATTTTGACAAAAG
>ENA-OQIG01001013-OQIG01001013.1-human-gut-metagenome-genome-assembly--contig:-NODE-1013-length-13685-cov-4.725476_pt1 | contig 13685 bp, 13 predicted proteins | sample MGYA00242576_ERZ504741 | MGnify/ENA primary metagenome ERZ504741 (study PRJEB26092, sample SAMD00036436) | human gut metagenome | host: Homo sapiens | study: EMG produced TPA metagenomics assembly of... | reverse complement strand
GAGGCTAACGAGGCAATGATCAAAATGGCCCGTAAATATGGTATTGAAAAGTATGGTCCAAACCGTATCATATCGTAACTGCAAAGATGGGATTCCATGGAAGAACCTTTGGTGCCATGTCTGCAACAGGTCAGCCGGGTAATGGATGCCAGGTTGGATTCGGACCTATGACTTATGGTTTCTCCTATGCACCGTACAATGACCTTCAGGCTTTCAAGGATGCATGTACAGAGAACACAATTGCCATTATGGTTGAGCCTGTACAGGGCGAGGGTGGCGTACATCCTGCAACAATGGAATTCATGCAGGGACTTCGTAAATTCTGTGATGAGAACGATATGCTTCTTCTGATTGATGAAGTACAGACAGGATGGTGCAGAACAGGTGCTGTTATGTCCTATATGAATTATGGTATCAAACCGGATATCGTATCTATGGCAAAGGCTCTGGGCGGTGGAATGCCAATCGGTGCCATCTGTGCAACAGCAGAGGTTGCAAAAGCTTTCACAGCAGGTTCCCATGGAACTACATTCGGCGGACATCCGGTAAGCTGTGCAGCTGCACTGGCTGAGGTGAATGAGCTTCTGGACAGAGATTTGGCTGGAAATGCAAAGAAGGTTGGCGATTACTTTGCAGCTAAGCTTGAGAAGCTTCCTCATGTAAAAGAAGTAAGACACCAGGGACTTCTGGTAGGTGTGGAATTTGATGATACTATCGGCGGAGTGGATGTAAAACATGGTTGTCTTGACAGACATCTTCTGATCACAGCTATCGGAGCGCATATCATCCGTATGATCCCACCGCTTATTGTTACAGAAGAAGAGTGCGACAAAGCTGTAGCAATCATCGAAGATACAATTAAATCTCTGGAAAAATAAAAATCCGGCAACGGAGTGATACAGTAACAGGACAAGGGCGTCACGAATTATATTCGTGCGCCCTTTTATGATATCAGAATCTGATAAAAATTTGAGTGTGAGAGGGAAGAGCATGAAACATCTGGTAATTACGATTGGCTGCGAATATGGAGCCAAGGGCAATGCCATCGGTAAGAAGATTGCACAGGATCTGGGGATTAAGTTTTATGATCGTGATCTTGTGGATGAGATTATCAAAGAGGTAGGCATCCCTACAGACATTATGGACAGAGTAGAGGAAGGCGGAACCATCGCAGGTAAAGGTGCACAGGGTGATGTGAGAGGTTCCTTTTCCAAATATGCGGATCTGACAGACCGCGCCATTCATGTACAGAAGCAGATTATCCGGAAGCTGGCTCAGAAAGAAGCCTGCGTGATCATAGGACGGTCTGCAGATTATATTCTGAAAGATACAGAAGGAATCCAGCTGGTGAGAGCATTTATTTATGCACCTAATGATGTTCGCGTTCATAACATTATGGAAAGCCATAATCTTTCGGAAAAGGATGCAAAGCTTCTGCTGGATGAGAAGGATAAACGTTATCATAAGAGACATCTGGCACTGACAGGAAGTAACCGCGGTGACAGACATAACAGGGATATTCTTATTAACAGTGATTTTCTGGGAATTCAGGGAACAGCAGAATATCTGGAAGATCTGATCGCAAAAAAATACGGAAAAAAGGAGGCCTGACCTATGGAACAAAAAACATCAGAATTTGACAAAGTACTTGGTGCATGGGACATACTTGTAATTGCATTTGGCGCCATGATCGGCTGGGGCTGGGTAGTTTCTTCCGGTAACTGGATTGAATCCGGTGGTGTGCTTGGTGCAGCTATTGCATTTGCAATCGGTGGAATCATGATCTTCTTTGTAGGTCTGACTTACGCAGAGCTTACAGCAGCCATGCCTCAGTGTGGTGGTGAGCACGTATTCAGCTATAGGGCAATGGGTTCTACAGGTTCTTTTATCTGTACCTGGGCGATCATTCTTGGATATGTAAGTGTTGCCTGCTTTGAGGCATGTGCATTTCCCACAATCATCACTTATCTGTGTCCGGGGTTCCTGAAAGGATATCTCTATACAGTTGCAGGCTTTGATGTTTATGCATCCTGGCTGATCGTGGCGATTGTGATTGCTTTTCTTATTATGATAATCAACATTAATGGAGCAAAAACTGCAGCAGTTTTGCAGACTGTTCTTACCTGTATTATCGGCGGTGCCGGAATTATTCTGATCGTGGCTTCTGTGGTTACAGGAAGTGTGGATAACCTTCAGGGACAGATGTTTGTTGGAAACGGTACCGGTGAAGCAATGAAAAGTATTATTAAGGTTGCAGTTATCACTCCGTTTTTCTTTATTGGTTTTGATGTTATCCCACAGGCAGCAGAGGAGATTAATGTTCCGCTGAAAAAAATCGGTAAAATGATGATCCTCTCTGTTGTGCTGGCTGTTGTATTTTACGCACTGGTTATTCTTGCAGTAGGTTATATCCTGAATCCGGCAGAGATTATTGAGTCTCAGCAGGGAACAGGACTTGTAACAGCAGATGCCATGGCCAAGGCTTTCGGGACAAAGATTATGGCCAAGGTTATCATTGTAGGTGGAATGTGTGGTATTATTACATCATGGAACTCCTTCCTCCTTGGCGGTTCCCGTGCCATGTACTCTATGGCAGAATCCTACATGATTCCTCCGTTTTTTGCAAAGCTTCATCCGAAGCACAAAACGCCGGTTAATTCTCTGTATCTGATCGGTGCCCTGACTATGCTGGCTCCTTTTGCAGGAAGAACAATGATGGTCTGGATCTGTGATGCAGGTAACTTCGGATGCTGCCTTGCATACTGTATGGTCTCTGTCTCTTTCCTGATCCTTCGTAAAAAGGAACCGGATATGGCAAGACCTTACAAAGTAGGCCACTACAAATTTGTAGGTTTTATGGCAGTAGTCATGTCAGCTGATGCTTCTGCTTTACTGTATTCCGGGTTCCGGTGGAAGTCTGGTATTTCAGGAATGGCTTATGGTAGGTAGCTGGAGTTTACTTGGAGTTGTATTTTATGCGATCTGTAAACGTAAATATAAAGAAGATTTTGGTAAACTTATTGAACTGATTTCTGATGAGGATGCAGCAAGTCTTATGCCGGAGGCTGATGATGAAGAGCTTGATGTGGTAATCGATGCGGCTATTGACAGGGTGCTTTCCTCTATGGCATAACGCTATAAATGACATGACAATTATTGCTAGTACATCGTTTTTGAAATAACTATACCACTCACTTGTCTGCGAATCCGATTGCACAGGTCTAAAAGCCTCAGCGTAGCCCGCTACGCCTGCGTTTTTATACCAGCACACTCGAATCCGCATCCTACGCGATTGGTATAGTTATTTACGAAACGCTGTACTAGGAATTATTTTGGGTAACAGAGTTTTGAATTTGTACAGGGTAGATGCCCTGCACATTGCAATATTGAAAAAATACAGGAAAAGAGGCAGAAATTAATGAATCCATTTGAATTTTTTATTCCTCAGAATATTACAGTCGGTGCAGGTACTCTGGCGAAGCTTCCGGAATGTGCCAAAAAGCTTGGAGGTTCTCATGCAATGCTGATCTCAGGACCAACTCTCCGGAAAATGGGAGTTGTGGATAAGGTGGCGGATTATCTGAAAGACGCCGGAATGGCAGTGGATATTTTTACAGATGTAGAAGCCAATCCGTCTGTCACCACAGTGGAAAAAGCGACAGAAGCGTATAAGGATTCCGGCGCAGATTTTATCGTTGCGCTGGGCGGTGGTTCTCCTATGGATGTGGCAAAAGCAGTGGGAGTTACGGCTAAATATGGCGGCAGTATTATAGAATATGAGGGGGCACATAAGGTTCCCGGAAAAATTGTTCCGCTGATCGCAATCCCGACTACTGCGGGAACCGGCTCAGAGGTTACGGCATTTTCTGTTATCACTGACCACAGCAGAGATTATAAGCTGACGGTATTCAGTTATGAACTTCTTCCTGCATATGCGATCCTGGATCCTGAGCTTCTCACCTCTGCTCCGGCATCTGTGGCAGCAGCCTGCGGAATCGATGCATTTATTCATGCGGAGGAGGCTTATGTTTCCACAGCAGCATCTCCGTTTTCTGACGCAATGGCAGAGAAAGCAATGGAGCTGATCGGTGGAAATATCCGCCGTTTTGTGGCAAGACGTACAGATCTGGAGGCAGCAGAAGCAATGCTTACGGGATCTCTTTTTGCAGGAATCGCCTTTTCCTTTGCAAGACTTGGAAATGTCCATGCCATGAGCCATCCGGTAAGTGCTTTCTTTAATGTAGCACATGGAGTGGCAAATGCAGTTCTTCTTCCCGTGATCGCAGAATATAATGCGCTGGCAGATCATGGCAGATATCTGAAGATTTATAATTATATCAGCCCGATCCCTGCATATGAGGATGAATTCGAACCACTGATGCTGGTGGATGCCATCAGGGAATTAAACGAGGATATCGGAATCCCGGAAGACCTGACCACAGCCATCCGCCAGGCAAAGAAGGGAGAAGAGATTTCTGATAAGGAGATTGAAAGCAAGATTGATGCCATGGCAGATGACGCCATGAAGAGCGGAAATATTGCAGTAAATCCAAGATCCTCCAGGAAACAGGATATTGTGGAATTGTATCATAAGGCTTTATAAATTCAGATAAAGAGGAATGCAGTATTTTATGTAATTGCTACAGGTTAACAGAAAGTATTGATTAAAATATCTGTTATTATAAAAAACGTGCAGAAACATTGAAGTCGACAGATAACTTCAGGTTTGAAGATTTATCTCGATTTTAAAATGTATCTGCACGTTGTTTTTTTGAGAAATTTCCATTGTATAACTTGCCTGATAGAAAGAAAGATTATATAGTATTAATCAAAATATAGTAAAGTAATGTGAGTCAAAATATTGATTGTTCAGGAGGATTTTATGGCAAAGAAGAAAATATATGCAGTACGCAAGGGACATAAAACAGGACTTTTTGCTACATGGGCGGAGTGCCAGAAGGCAGTAAGCGGATATTCAGGAGCTGAGTTTCGGGGATTTACAGAGAAAGAGGAAGCATTGGCTTTTCTGAATATGGAGACAACAGGAAATGTATCCGGTGATAAAGCAAAAGAGGCGGCAGGAATCGTGGAAGTACCTGAAAATATGGTCATTGCTTATGTAGATGGAAGTTTCGAGAAAAGTATTGGCAGATATGCCTTTGGTTGTGTGATCCTTACACCGGATGGACAGGAAATCCGTAAATCCGGCAGCGGCAGTGATTCTGCAGGAGTCGCGATCCGAAATGTGGCAGGAGAGATGCTTGGTTCCATGACTGCAGTAAACTGGGCCATAGAAAACAAATATCCAGCTGTGGAAATCCGCTATGATTACGAAGGTGTAGAGAAGTGGGTAACAGGTGTGTGGAGAGCCAAAACACCTCTGACCAGCAAATATGCTGCTCATATGCAGGAAGCAGGAAAGAAAGTAAAGATTTCTTTTTGTAAAATAGCAGCTCATACGGGCAATCACTACAATGAAGAGGCAGATCAGCTGGCTAAGAGTGCATTGCTTAAAATGGATGAAGAAGTACGAATATAAAAATCTTATCGCTGAAAGGCGATTTCCAAAGGGATGAAAAATTTATGTGGATGACAATTTGAGTGATCCTCAGGGAAATCAATATACGGAAGTGGAAAAATAAAAAGCAACTGTGTTACCATTGAAACTGTTAGCTGAAATTTTTATCAAGTAACAGTTTCAATTGACAGGTAACGCAGCTGTTTTTGCTTATGAAAGTGTCATATCCCCGTCTTTCACCCATCCAAGCTTACGGATAAACATGTTGATGAGCGGACACAGGATTGCAGGCAGGATAAAGGAAATCAGCAAAAGTCCGGTCCAGTCCCAGCCTGTGACAGCTGTTTTTGTTCCTGCGGCAATATCATTCATCCATCCGGTGTAGACACCAATCTGTCCTACGAAACCACAGGTACCCATACCGGAAGAAACCGGAGTACCGTTCATCTGAAGTTTGAACAGACAGGTTGCAAGAGGTCCGGTTATGGCAGAAGTAAGGATCGGTGCAATCCAAATGCGTGGATTTTTTACGATATTTCCCATCTGGAGCATGGATGTTCCGATTCCCTGAGAAACAAGACCACCCCATTTATTTTCGCGGAAGGACATTACTGCGAAACCTACATTTGTGCACAGCAGCCTGCTACAGCAGCTCCTCCGGCAAGTCCGGTAAGGCCAAGCGCAGCACAGATTGCGGCAGATGAGATAGGAAGTGTCAGTGCAATACCCACAAATACAGAAACAAGGATTCCCATCAGGAACGGCTGCAGGTTGGTTGCCCACATAATAATATTTCCCACTTTCATCGCTGCACTTCCAAGTGCCGGAGCCCACCATGCGGACAGGGCAACACCTACACCGATCGTGACAAGTGGAGTGACCAGAATATCAATTTTGGTTTCCTTAGATACTGCTTTTCCGATTTCGGAAGCGAAGATGGCTACAAATAATACAGCCAGCGGTCCGCCTGCACCGCCTAATGCGTTAGATGCAAAGCCAACAGTGATCAGTGAAAACAACACCAACGGCGGACAATGCAGCGCATAGCCGATGGCGACAGCCATGGCAGGACCACTCATTGCAGATGCCAGAGAGCCTACGGTATACTGGGTGTCGTTTACAGTTGCCACAGCAGTGGTCAGAAATGAAATATGAAACTGTGTTCCAAGTGTGTTGATGATCGTGCCGATCAGCAAGGAGCAGAAAAGACCCTGCGCCATGGCACCAAGGGCATCGATTCCATAACGTTTTATGGAGATTTCGATGTCTTTGCGTCTGAGAAATGCTTTAAACTTTTCCATAGATTACTTTCTCCTGTTTTTATTATGTATAGAAGGGTGTATATACACCTATATACGTTTTTCTCATTATAGTCACATTCACGGAGTAAATCAAGTAGTTTTGTAACTGTTCACATACCACTATCCCGCGAGGTGTTTTGGCATGAATATGCCAAAATCACAAGACATACAAGCCAAAATTCCATTGCCGCAGGCAATCTGGAATGAATTTTGGGTACGTTACTGTGAACGGAGTGAACAGTAACGTAGTTTAAAAATAGTGGAAAACAATTTACAGAAAGAATATTGTAAAGTATTTTACTGTCTGATATGATAGAAAGAGTTAATTTTACGGAGGAAAAAGAGATGAATGAATGGATCAGAAAAATAAACTGGAAGTATGTGGTCGTAATGTTGATTGGAAATATAATCCTTGGTCTGGGAATTGCAATTTTTAAACTTTCCGGTCTTGGAAATGACCCTTTCAGCGGAATGGTCATGGCACTGGCAGAATGTGTGGGAATTGAATATGCCCGTTTTTTAATTCTTCTGAATCTGGGATTTTTTGTAATAGAAATTATCTGGGGAAGAAAGCTTATCGGATTGGGAACGATCATAAATGCGTTATTCCTTGGATATTTTGTTACATTTTTCTATAACCTGATCACATCTGTGATCGATGCACCGGATCAGATGGCAATGCAGGTGGTTACCGTATTTATTGGAGTTATCATAACAAGCCTTGGAATTTCCATGTACCAGCTTCCGAAACAGGGAGTTGCACCATATGACAGTATTTCTCTGATCATGACAGAGAAATGGCCGAAAATTCCGTATTTCTGGTGCAGAGTATCTAATGATGCGATCAGTGCACTGGTGTGTTGGCTTGCAGGGGGAATCGTCGGACTGGGAACACTGGTCAGTGCATTTGGATTCGGACCTTTTGTTCAGTTTTTCGATACACATTTTACATCAAAAGTGCTGGCAAAGCTGGAAAAATAATAAAAAACTGTCCTGTATATGCACATTATACGTAGAAAATAGGTGCATTACAGAGACAGTTTTTTATTTGTCAGCCTGTTAACTGCATATATGACATGCTTTACATGCAGATGGCGTAGTAGCGCATCCTCCCATAGCAGTTTCACGCAGTTCTGCAGGAAGCTTTTTACCCACGGTAAACATCGTCTGGATCATTTCGTCCAGAGGAATCAACTGCGGGATTCCTGCGAGAGCCATTTCTGCGGCAATTATAGCGTTTGCCACACCTGCAGCATTTCTGTTCTGACATGGATATTCTACCAGACCGCCGACCGGATCGCATACCAGACCAAGCATGTTCATAAGAACAGTAGATGCAGCAAAAGTACATTCTTTCGGTGAACCTCCCATCAGCTCTACAGCAGCAGATGCAGCCATTGCAGATGCAACCCCTACCTCGGCCTGGCATCCGCCTACCGCACCTGCAACAGTTGCATTTCGCATTGCCAGATAACCAATGGCACTTGCGTTAAATAATGCCCGTATAATCTCTTCATCAGAGAATTGATAATGTTCCTGCATTGCCAGCATCAGCCCGGTACGATTCCGGCAGAACCGGCAGTAGGAGAGGCCACGATCAGCCCATGGAGGCATTCGTTTCCAGTGTAGCCATAGCATAAGTAATTGCCTTCTGAAGCAGATTTCCGCAGAGACCTTTTTTCTCCTGAGCGTGGAGACTCAGCTTTCTGGCTTTGCCGCCAATCAGACCACCCATAGATTTTACCGGCTGTCTGATTGGTGAGAAAGCAGCATCTTTCATAATTCCCAGTACTCGTGTCATTTTTTTATTTACAATCTCAGAGGCTGTTTCGCCAAGCTCAATCTCACGGATACGCATAATCTCTGAGATAGGAAGATTTTTTTCTTCACAGAGTGCTAAGAGTTCATTTGCATTTTTAAAATCCATGATAAAAATCCTCCTTTCTTTACATCTGTACGATCATAACTTCATGAATATTCGGGTTCTCGCGAATCGCAGGAACGATATTCTCAGGAAGTTTGCCGTCAGATTCTACGATTGTATAAGCAATCTCTCCCTTGCTTTCACGGAACAGACGCATAAATGCAATATTGATATTGCGGTCACTCAGGCATTTGGTAATATAGGCCACAACGCCGGGAGTGTCCTGATGAATCACGATCACTGCACTGTACTCGCCTGTAAAGTCTACCTGTACGTGATTGATATCTACAATACGGACCTTGCCTCCTCCAAGGGATTCGCCGCGTACGGTCATTTTCTGGCCTTTTTCATTTTCCATGCAGATATCTACGGTGTTCGGATGAATATCTGTTTCCTGCTCATTTGGAGTGAAAGAGAATTTCAGACCTTTTTCATGAGCAATGTCAAAAGAATTTCGGATGCGCATATCATCGGTAGAGAATCCCATAATACCGCCCAGCAGAGCTCGGTCAGTACCGTGACCATGGTAAGTTTTTGCAAAGGAGCCGTACAGGATGAAGTCGGCTCTCTTTAACGGGCCTTCGATCATTTTCTGGGCAAGATAGGAAATACGCGCCGCACCTGCGGTATGTGAACTTGAAGGACCGATCATGTTCGGCCCCATAACATCAAATACACTGATAAATGACATATTTTTTCTCCTGTGAATATCAATTATAGTCTTGCATGTTTATGGCAATAATCTTATTATTTGCAAATTTCTGATTATATTCTATCATTTAGGAATAAAAGAAGCAAACTTATCGTTAACATTAACAAAAATTAATGTAAAAAATGAGAAAACAGGGTTGCTTTTTCTCTACTGGGCGGTTACAATAACTGTGCAAATTGAAAATAATTTTAAAAATGCTGTTTCAAAATAGGGAACAGCATAAAATTTGCTGTTAGAAATCAGATTCCCGAAAACAGGGTCTGATATCCGAAATCGTAAATTTTAAAGAAAAGGCAGGTGGAACAGAATGGATAATTGCGATTCTCATGGGCGAAGTAGTAGCACAGGATCTGAATTAAAAAGAGTATATGAGTATAGCAGCCGTTTTTGTTCTGCTGTAGTCATATATTTCAGGATTTTCCATGTATGCATATAAAATAGAAGTTTTTTACTGTCTGTGATCTGACAGTTTCTGTATGTGGAAGATCGGATGTCTTTTTCATTTCTTATCCTGTATTTATGAAATTCCCCCGAATCATGCAATTACATATTGAGCAGTAATGATCCGGCGAAGATGCCGGACAGTTACGGACAGCGGATGAATAGCAGGTTATGGTTTGATACCCTGCGGTTTATCGTGCTGGAAAAAGCATGGAAGAAATGGCAGTAAAATGTAATAAATAACAGACTGCTTTCTTTTGGTGTGCTTTTATGCAAAAAAACGGAGGATGAAAGAATGGAGAAAAGAGTACAGGATTATTCCAAAGAAATTCTGAAGATCATTCGCAGCAACACCTCTCCGGCCGTTATGGGAGAAAGGCTGCAGGATTATCATGAGAATGATCTGGCAGATGTAATGCCGAAACTGACTGTACAGGAGCGGTGCAAGCTGTACCGTATCCTGGATACAGATATGCTCTCTGATATTTTTGAATATACAGATGAGGAGAATGCAGCAGAGTATCTGAATGAAATGGATGTGAAAAAAGCAGCAGCCATTTTATCCAGAATGGAGACAGATGCTCTTGCAGATGTATTAAATAAAGTTGAAAAAACAAAGAAAAAAATACTGATCGATCTGCTTGAACCTGAGGTTCGACGTGATGTGGAGATGATCGCATCCTTTGATGAGGATGAGATCGGAAGCCGCATGACAACAAATTATATTGTGATTACAGATAAACTGACAGTTAAGCAGGCAATGAGCAGTCTGATCGAACAGGCTGCAAAAAATGACAATATCTCCACTATTTTTGTAGTGACAGAGCAGCAGAAATTTTATGGGGCCATTAATCTGAAAGAACTGATCATTGCCAGACGGGATGATCTGCTTGAGAATCTGGTGGTGACTTCCTATCCATATGTATATGCGGAAGAAAATATTGATGAATGTATCGAAGAACTGAAAGATTATTCTGAGGATTCTATTCCGGTTCTTGACAACGATAATCAGCTTCTGGGTGTCATCACATCTGCCAGTATCATTGACCTGGTTGATGATGAGATGGGTGATGACTATGCGAAGCTGGCCGGTCTGACAGCAGAAGAGGATTTAAAGGAGCCACTGAAAGAAAGTATGAAGAAACGTCTGCCCTGGCTGATCATTCTTCTGGGACTTGGTATGGTAGTTTCCTCAGCGGTAGGAATTTTTGAGAAGGTGGTGACTGCACTTCCGATTATTATGTGCTTCCAGTCTTTGATCCTTGATATGGCAGGTAATGTGGGTACCCAGTCTCTGGCTGTGACGATTCGTGTGCTGATGGATGAATCTCTGACAGGTAAGCAGAAACTGGAACTTGTGTGGAAGGAAATGAGAATTGGTCTGTGTAATGGCGGACTTCTTGGAATTCTGTCTTTTGCGCTGATTGGATTGTATATTTATCTGTTTAAAGGAAAAACACTTTTGTTTTCCTATGCAGTATCCGGATGTATCGGTGTGGCACTGTTGTTGGCTATGTTGATCTCCAGTGCAGTAGGCACCTGTATTCCATTGTTCTTTAAGAAGATCAATATTGACCCGGCAGTAGCATCAGGTCCGCTGATCACAACAGTGAATGACCTTGTTGCAGTAATTACCTATTATGGCCTGAGCTGGCTGTTCTTATTAAAAATGCTGAATCTTGCAGGCTGAATTTCAGATAATAAAAACAGAAAGAGGGATAAAATCTTTATGGATTTAAAACAATTACAGTATTTCGTAGTATGTGCGCAGACTGGTTCATTCAGTGATGCTGCGAAAAATCTGTATTCTACACAGCCCAGTGTCAGCAAGGTGATCAAGGGACTGGAAGATACGCTGGGAATGCAGCTTTTTGAACGGCTTCCAAGAGGAATCAGACTGACAGTACAGGGGCACAAGATTTATGAATATGCGTCGAAAATTATAAATGAAGTAAATGTTCTGGAAAATATGGCTTCCGGCGGAATGACAAAATGGATCCGGATATCTTTAAACCCCAGTTCCTGGTTTGCCAATCAGTTTGTAGACTTTTATAATGAAACCTATGAAAAAAAGTACCATTTCCAGGTAACAACAGCAGGCGTACAAAGCGTAATGGAAAGAGTCAGGGATTATATGGATGACATTGGTTTTGTATATATCCTCAGTCAGCAGAAGGAAAATTTTTGATATGAACTGTCAAAAAACAAAATGCATTTCGAACCTATCTATGAAACAGATGTAATGCTGTATCCGGGACGGCTGACAGAACTTTACAATTCCGGCAAAGATAGGGCAGAACTGGAAGACCTGGAAGGAATCCGTTTTATACAGAATTATCAGGATGAATTTTTTGACATCGGTGCTGTAAAAGAGGATGCATTCCAATGGAAGGACATTGATATTTCCGTGCTGACCAACAGTGATTATATTATGGAAAAAATGCTGAAGAACAGTAAGGTGGCAAATATAAGCGGAAGTTACCTGTCAGAAAACAAAGAAGGAACTACACCGGGAATCCCTCTGGATCTTGGAGACAGTAAGTGATTTTTGGTTTTATACTCCACAAAGGAGAAGAAATGGATGAGAGTGTGGCAGAGCTTGTGGAGTTTTTAAAGAGCAGACTGCCGAAGCATTAATTGCGAAGCATTAATAAAAATTGCAGTTGACTTTTTAACTTATTTTGCATATACTAATAGTAGCTAAGAAATGAAGTGAAATTTCCATGAAGCGAAACGAAAGCCCTCAGAGTTGCCGCTCTGAGGCTTTCTTGCTCGTTACGGAGAGCTGTTCCGTTTAGACTGTTGCTGTCTAATGTCCGCTGTCCACCATTTGCATATGTAGTAGCTAACTACGCCTGCTATGACAGAGACAAGAAATGAAGTAAAAATTGCTTCCATGAAACTCACCTCCTTTCTGCTGGAGGTTCGACAGCTCTTGTAGTATAACATAGTTTAGAACAAAATGGGATGGTTGTTTTAAATTATTGCTGATATTAAAAAAAACTATTCCAAAAATGACGATAGATATTCAAATTAAGAATAGCTTATAACCCCCAGGGTGGGTTGTGGGCTATTTTTGCTTTTGTTAAACTGAATGATGGCAAATTAGGAGTACAATTTTCAAAAATTATAAAATGGAGATAATCAAATGAGAAAATATGCATTCAGAACGACTGCTTCAGCTGATTCCCATTTTGTTTGCGATTTACTTTTCTCTCTTATGGCATGATGCGGATTGCGGGAAGTGATGTAGTAACACAAAAAATGGAAAATACAGGACAGATCCTGTCAGAAGATAAGTTAAATGCAGCCAGAGAACAGCTGGGACTGGACAAACCATTTCTGACCCAGTATTTTGTGTGGCTTGGGAAACTGCTTCATGGAGATATGGGAAACAGCTATGTATCCGGTCTTCCGGTTTTTGATACGTTCATATCGAAGCTTCCGGCAACGCTGCTTCTTACAGTGACATCTATTTTGCTGACTATCATCATATCAATCCCTCTGGGGATTCTGTCAGCAGTAAAACAGAATACGATCACGGATTATCTGATCCGTTTATGCAGCTTTATAGGAAACAGTCTTCCTAATTTTTTTGTATCATTGCTGTTGATGTATTTTCTTGCAATCCGGTTGCGGATTTTTCCGGTTATATCCAAAGATGTAAGTTTAAAGAGTGTGGCAATGCCGGCAATCACTTTGGCAATTGCCATGTCAGCCAAGTATCTCCGCCAGGTCCGTGCAACTGTGCTGGATGAATTAAGCAAAGACTATGTGGCAGGAGCGAAA
>ENA-OQIG01001011-OQIG01001011.1-human-gut-metagenome-genome-assembly--contig:-NODE-1011-length-13707-cov-1.877614_pt1 | contig 13707 bp, 18 predicted proteins | sample MGYA00242576_ERZ504741 | MGnify/ENA primary metagenome ERZ504741 (study PRJEB26092, sample SAMD00036436) | human gut metagenome | host: Homo sapiens | study: EMG produced TPA metagenomics assembly of... | reverse complement strand
CAGTGTAAAACGGTAATATGCCTTTCTTTTTGGGCAAGAACTGATATAATGGGAAGAAACAATAAAGGGGTAATTAGATCGATAAAAAAGCTATGCCCGGAGTCTTTTAATCCGGGAGTACAAAAAAAGGAGGAGCTGGAAGAGATGATGCAGGACTGGTTTCGGAACGCGAAGCTGGGCATTTTTATCCATTATGGGATTTATGCGGTGGGTGATGTGTCAGAGTCATGGTCGTTCCACAACGGAAATATTTCTTATGAAGATTACATGAAACAGTGTGAAGGCTTTACAGCATCGAAGTTTGATGCGAAAAAATGGGCGGAGCTGTTTCAAAAAGCAGGTGCGCAGTACGTGGTTATGACAGCGAAGCACCATGACGGCGTGGCACTGTTTGATACCGGATACAGTGATTTAAGTGTTGTGAAGAAAACACCGGCAGCGCGCGACCTTGTAAAAGAGTATACAGCTGCCATGCGTGAGGCAGGTCTGAAGGTCGGCCTTTATTATTCGCTGATCGACTGGTCGGATCCGCGGTACCGCACGGTTTACCCGGAAGGAATGAAAAAGAAGACTGTCTGAACGATATCTATGGTTCCCCGGCCGGAAAAGAGGAGGAGCCGGAGAAATGGCAGGAGTTTCTGGAATTCAACAATCATCAGTTAAAAGAACTGATGTCAAATTACGGAACGGTGGATCTTTTATGGTTTGATGGTGACTGGGAACGGAGCGCGGCACAGTGGAAGATGCCGGAATTCAGGGAATATCTGCATACCCTGAATCCGAACGTTGTATTGAATTCGAGAATGCAGGGCTATGGAGATTATGAGACACCGGAGCAGGGAATTCCGCTGTACGGACCGAAAGGCGAGTGGGAATTCTGTACGACAATCAACGATTCCTGGGGATATCGTCCATCGGACAATGATTACAAGAGCAGCGGTCAGATTGTGCGCATGTTCTGCGACTGTATCACCCTTGGAGGAAGAATGCTGCTGGATATCGGACCGAAGGAGGACGGAACGCTGGATGAACGCCAGGAGAAAGTTCTTCTGGATCTGGGCGGATGGATTCATGACCATAAGGAAGCGGTATTTGGAACAGAAAAAGGACTGGATTACAATCATTTCCTCGGCGGAAGCACGATTTCGGCGGATAAGAAGACGATGTATCTTTTCGTCTATGATAAGCCGCAGGAGACACTGTGTGTGAAAGGCATTAAAACACCGGTAAAAAGGGTGACGGTTCTGCATACGGGAGAGGAGCTCCGGTTCTCCTACACAGGTTCACTTCCATGGAGCGGCATTCCGGGAACGCTCTGGATCTGGGCCGGAGAGATGAGCATTCATCCGTTTGCAACGGTTGTGAAGGTGGAGCTTGAGGATGAGATCACCTACAATCTGGGACACGGGGAAGTCGTAACATTTAATGAGTAAAACGATTCGGACAGAGGAGCTTATGAGATGAAGAGAATAATTGGCTATGTAAATACGGCGGATTTAAATCATATGCGAGAAGAGGATGTGCGGGCACTTACCGTGATCAATATTGCATTTGGTCTGATCCGGGACGGAGAAGTTGTATGGGATGCAAAGGATGCACGGGATGGAATAGTATCCATTCGGAAAAGCAACCCGGAGCTGAAGATTGTATTGTCCGTAGGCGGCTGGGGAGCAGACGGCTTTTCCCAGGCTGCAAGAACAAAAGAGGGAAGAGAGCGGTTTGCTGCGAGTGCACTTGCAATTGTGAAGGAGTATGGTCTGGACGGCATTGACATTGACTGGGAGTATCCGGGCACATCGCTGGCAGGAATTGCGTCGGACAGATCGGATAAAGAGAATTATACGCTGCTTCTGGCGGAGCTTCGGAAGACACTGGACGCGTACAGAGAAGGCATGCTTGTAACGACAGCAGTCGGCGGAGATGTTTACTTTGCACTGCAGACAGATATGAAGGAGGCCTCCCGGTATCTGGATTATGTGCAGCTGATGACGTATGATCTGCAGGGCGGTTTCCAGAAGGTGACGGGACATCATGCGGCGCTGTATCACAGTGAGGGAAATTTGTTTGACGCATGTGTGCAGAAGGCAGTGAACGGTTTTGTAAATGCAGGCGTTCCAATGGAGAAGCTGATTCTTGGCGTACCGTTTTATTCCAGAAAATGGGATGGAGTAAAAGGCGCCGGATGCCGCAACGGGCTTGGAATGGAAGCAGAGACGGTCGGAGGATATGGCGGTGACTATGGCGAGCTCAAAGAGAGCTGGATCGGAAAGAGGGGATTTATCCGGTATTGGGATGAGCAGGCAAAGGTTCCGTATCTGTTTGACGGGGAAACATTTATCAGCTATGAGACTGCGAGTCACTTGGGGTGAAAATTGCGTACCTGGAAAGAAAAGGGCATGGGGGGCATTATGTTCTGGGAGTATAAATGCGATCCCAGCGGAGAATTACTTTCATTTATAAAGAAAAATATGTAGCGTAGTGACCCACAGCCGGTATGTGAAAAGGCTCCTCGCTCCGGTGTTCCTGAAAAATCGCAAGGAATCCTTTTTCACATGGCGTCTGCCGCCGGTGGGCGGATGTACGTTGTGGAGACGGATAGGAAAAAAGAGAAAGGGATAGATAGAATCATGATCTCAGAAAATTTGAAAAAATATGCAACGGAAAAATTTGAGGGACGGAGAGAGCTTCTGGCTCCGGTGATGCCTGTTATCGAAGAAAAATTGAAACAGTGCAGTGAAGAAGAGGTTGTGCTGATGAAGTTTCTGTATGGTACGATGCCGGTAAGGGATGCGGGAGAATATGGATTTAACCTTTTTCTTTCGTACGTGAAGCATGCGCTGATGCTGCGGGAGAAGGTGGCATGGTGTAAGGAACTGCCGGAGGATGTGTTTGTAAATTATGTGCTGTATGACCGGATCAATTCCGAGGATATTACGGACTGCAGACCGTTTTTTTACGAGCAGATTATGGGGCGTGTAGCCGGAATGAGTCTTTGGGAGGCAATTCTGGAGATTAATTACTGGTGTGCGGAGCATGCAACGTATGAGGCGACGGACAGCAGAACGGCATCTCCGATGACGATGTATCGGAGCGGAAAGGGACGCTGCGGCGAGGAGTCAACGTTTGCAGTTACGGCGTATCGGAGTGTCGGTATTGCGGCGCGGCAGGTCTATACACCAAGATGGGCGCACTGTGATGACAATCATGCATGGGTTGAGGTGTTTGTGGACGGCGAGTGGCATTTTCTCGGCGCCTGCGAGCCGGAAGAGGTGCTGGATACCGGCTGGTTTTCCGGTCCGGCGAATCGGGCAATTCTGATTCATACGCGGAACTTTTCGGATTATGTGAAGGAAAGTAACGAGGAGTATCTTGGAAAAGAAGGAGCGCTGTACTACTTTAACCATACAGATTTTTATGGCAGAACGAAGCTGGTGAAGATTCTTGTGAAGGATGAGAATGGAAAACCGGCTGCAGGAGCGCATATTGCGGTTGAAATCCTGAATATGGCAGAGTTTTTCCCGGCTGCAGTGATGATTGCGGATGCGGACGGAGAAGTTCAGATGACACTTGGCCTTGGCGATATCCGGGTACGGGCATTTGACGGAATACGCCGGGCAGAAGCCATGATGAGGATAGAGGAGGAAGATTCGCTGGAACTGGTGCTGCAGGAAGAGGCGGTTCCGTCAGCGGATGATACGTGGCAGACGCTGGAAATCCGGGCACCGAAGGAGGTGCCGGTACGGAATGTCGTTGCCACAAAGGAGCAGAAGGAGCGCAATGCGGCACGGATGGCAGAGGCGGAACGGCTTCGGAAGGCACGGTTTGCAGCATGCTTTGATGAGAAAAAAGCTAGCTAGCGTATCCGGAAGCGGAAGAGATTTTCCACCGGCAGGAGAGAATTTTGAGGAGGTTTATACATTCCTTTCCAAAGATGAAAATCCGAACCGGAAGAAGCTGCTGTTTTCGCTGGAATTAAAGGATGCGAAGGACTTGAAGGCATCCGTTTTAGAGGATCATCTCGACTGTGAGCAGGGGGATCTTCCAGAGGAGATTTTCAGGAAGGATCTTCTTTGCCCGCGTATTTTCCTCGAGGAGCTGACGCCATATCGGAGCATGATCCGCGGATTTTTGAGGAAGAGACAAAACGCAGCTTTGCGGAGCAGCCGGAACGGATCCTGGATTATCTTAAGAAGAATATTACCTTCCATCCAGAAGAAGAGTATGATACAATCATGGCAACGCCGGTCGGCGTCCTTACGATGAAACAGGGAAGTCCGCTGGCGCAGAAGATTCTGTTTGTGGCAATCTGCCGGAGTCTCAATGTAGCGGCAAGACTGAATCCGGTGACCCTGGAGCCGGAGTATTACCGTGATGGGGAATTCCACAGTGTGGAAACAGAAGCAGCTGTTTTGAAGGAGGAAACGGAAAGTGCGGTTCTGACACTGCGTGCGGAGGATGGAAGCGCATGGAAATACTATCAGACGTGGACCATCGGAAAGTGGAACGGAACGGTGTTTGAGACGCTGAATTACGAAGACATCGCATTCGATGGCAAAACACTGGATCTGACCCTGGAGCCGGGCTGCTATCGTCTGATTACAAGTATGCGTATGCCGAACGGTGACCAACATGCCGCATACCGCGTGTTTGAACTGAAGGCGGGAGAAGCAAAAGAGATTTATCTGGAAACCGTGAAAAAAGAGCTGGATGAGCTGTTAGAGCACATCGAACTGCCCAAAATTCGGCTGGAGGATCTGGACGGAACGGATTGTACGTTGAATGATCTCACAAAAGACGGTCCGATTCTGCTGGCATTTCTCGGAACCGGCGAGGAGCCGACAGAACATGTTCTGAACGAACTGATCGAGATCGCAGAAAGGTGGAATGCAAAAGACGCTGCTATGGCTGCCGTGCTTCGCACAAAGGCTGATTTGGAAAATGCAACATTCCGGAAAGCCCGCGCGGCGATCCGCAACATGTCCCTCTACCTTGACCCGGCGGACGATGCACCGGTCATCGCCGAAAAAATGGGAATTGATGCAGAAAAGCTTCCTCTTCTGATCCTTGTTCTGCCGGGAAATATCGGCGGACGCGCATATGCCGGATACAATGTCGGCAGTGTTGGGCTGATGCTGCGGCTGATGGAAGAGGCGGCGAAGGCGTAAGAAAAATAAAATATGTGATAGATACACCAAAAGCCCCGGAGATCGCAACTCTAGGGCTTTTTTAACCGAATCAAGCAAGTAGCGAAGCAGATTGCAAATATCCGCTTTGACTAAATGCCAAGTTTTTTCAATTGCTCCACGCCATCTTTATAGCCGGTAAAATGAATTCCATGAATTCCTGCCCGTTTGGCGGCTTCGATGTTTTCTTTCGTATCGTCAAGAAATACGCAGTGATCCGGTATGAGGGAGAATTTTCGGATCAGGTACTGATAGATCTCGGGTTCCGGTTTGACCAGGTGGCAGGTGTAGGAGAAGAGGGTTCCGTCCATGTAGGGGAGGAAGGGCATTTTCTCTTTGGTGCGCTCGAAGAGGTCTCCGGAGTAGTTGGAGAGGATGTAGAGGCGGTAGCCTTTTTCTTTTAAGGAGCGTACCCAGCTTTCTGCATACGGCAGCGGGGTGATGGTTTCCTCGCAGTGGGCGAAAACCTCTTTGATTTCTTCGGTGTATTCCGGGGCGAGGGAGCAGAATCCTTTTACAATCTCCTCCGGCGCGAGAATTCCGCGGTCGAACTGGCGCCAGTAAGGGCTTTCGAAGGTTGCGGCGGCGATTGCTTTCGTCTTTTCCGGACCGAAAGCAAAGCGTTTCAGATAGGACTCGTAGTCCCAGTTGACGAGTACGCGGCCTACATCAAAAATAATGGTATCAATCATGACTGTTTTTCTCCTTTGTCTGATTTGTCGTTCTCATCGCGGTGCGACAGAACCTTGGCAACCAGCATCATGGCATAGATGAGCACTGGTACGGTAATTGCACAGTAGAGGCAGACTGTCAGCGCCTTGTGTGCAAACGGCGTGTCGATAAACGCAAAAATCATGGCGCCAAGCCGAATCCGATCAGGACCGCGATGGCGAGAAGGGCGCCGATCTGTTTGAGTCGTTTCATAAAAATCTCCGATCGTTTACTGAAAATAAAATATAAAGAAACATAACCAAGTGTAGCACAGTTGAAAAGAAACATCCACCGCAAGTTTTAAGAATTTTTTAGAAAAAATTAATGGCGCTTTCGATTGCTTTTTTCCCTCAAAAGGGATAGAGTATTGGCATATACTTTGAAAAAGGAGAAACGAGAACAAAATGGATAAACTGAAAGAAAAACTTTCCCGCCTGATGTACGGCCGCTACGGCATCGATCAGCTGGGCAATTTTATGATGTGGGCGGCAGTTGCCATGATGATTTTCGGAGCGGTTGTACGGAGCTCCCTTATCTACACCCTGGCATTCGTCCTGATCGTCTGGGCGGATGTGCGCATCATGTCCAAGAACCATTCCAAACGGTATGCGGAAAACCAGAAATTCCTGGAACTGAAAAACCGCGTCGTCGGATTCTTCCGAGGCGGAACCCGTGCATTCAAGGATAAAGAGCACTGCTACTTCCGCTGCCCGTCCTGCCATCAGCAGGTGCGTGTGCCGAAAGGAAAAGGCCACATCGAGATCCGCTGCCCGAAATGCGGAACAAAATTCATCAAAAACACCTGATAAAAAGGAGCAGTGCGATTCATGTTTGGTTATGTGACCATCCGAAAGGATGACCTGAAAGTCAAAGATTACAACAAATATCAGGCATACTACTGCGGTCTGTGTCAGGATATCAAAGAGGCGTATGGAAAAAAGGGTCAGGCGATGCTGACGTTTGATATGACATTTCTTTCCATCCTGCTGACCGGGCTTTATGAGTGTGAGACAAAAGAAGAGGAGCATTACTGCTTTCTTCATCCCGGCAAAAAACATAAATGCCTGCGGAACAAATACACAAAATACTGCGCAGACATGAACGTGCTGCTCGCCTATTACAATCTGCTGGATGACTGGGAGGACGAGAAAAACTACGCGGCGTTTACAGCGGCAAAGGCTTTGAAAAAATCTGTGACACGCATCGAGCATCGTATCCGCGCCAGACGAAAGCAGTGCAGGATTACCTCGAAAAGCTGCATGCATGCGAGAAGGAAAACAATCCAGACCTCGATCTTGCGGCGGGCTATACCGGAGAGGTGATGGCGGAGATCTATATACCGGAGGAGGACATCTGGAGCGATGATCTGCGCCAGGTCGGCTTTTACATCGGAAAATTCATTTACCTGATGGATGCGCTTGATGACGTGGAAAAAGATAAAAAGAGCGGAAACTACAACCCGTTTCTGTCCATCGCCGATCAGCCGGACTTCGAGGAAACCGCAGAAAAAATCCTGCTGATGATGACGGCGGAAGCGTCGCGTGCATTTGAAAAACTTCCGATCCTGGAAAATGTAGACATTCTGCGAAATATATTGTATGCTGGTATCTGGGAAAAATACGAAATGCGAAAAAGCGCAAAAGAGCGCCAAAAAGAGGAGAAATAAAGACTGATGACAGATCCATATGAGGTGCTGGGCGTGTCCCGCGGGGCTTCGGACGATGAAATCAAAAAAGCATACCGAAAACTCAGCCGGACGTATCACCCGGATGCCAATATCAATAATCCGAATAAAGCAGAAGCAGAAGAAAAATTCAAACAGGTGCAGCAGGCGTACAAACAGATCATGGATGAACGCGAGCACGGCACCTCGTACCAGAGCGGAGGTTCGTCGTATGGCGGAGATGCTTACGGCGGCTATGGCCCGTTCGGCGGCTTCGACCCATTCGGCGGCGCGTACGGAAACGGCGGCTCCGCACGGAATGATTATGGAAATTCCGAGCAGGAAATGCGGCTGCAGGCGGCAGCCAACTACATCAACAGCGGCCACTTCCGCGAGGCGATGAACGTGCTGAACGACATTTCCGACCGCAGCGGAAAATGGTATTTCCTGCATGCGATCGCAAATTCGCGCCTCGGCAACAACATCAATGCCGTGCAGGATGCCGAGATGGCAGTCAAATTAGAACCGCAGAATCTGCAGTACCAGCAGCTTTTAAACCAGCTCCAGGGCAGCGGCCAGTGGTATTCCGACATGGGAAGCGGTTACGGCTATGAGAGAAGTGCAGGTGATCTCGGAAAATGGTGCTGTGAATGTATGGCAATCAATGCCATCTGCAATTGCTGTTGCTGCGGCGGAAGAGGATTTTTCTGCTGTTGATCAAAAAATAATTACAAGAAATGTATAAAAGTGAACATTCAGGGGAGAATAACAGTGTCATCGAAATTCCCCTGTTCGATGATACAAAAGAAAAATAAGGAAATACTTATCCTCCCCTTAAAAGCCCCGCTGCAACCGAAAAAACGGTTCGCTGTGGGGCTTTTTTCTAACAGCCGAAAGTCCTTGTTTTTCCCATCAAAACAGATTATAATGAAAGAGATCGCAATTATGACCGGAGCAAAAAAATACGAACGGATCATAGAAAGAAAACAGAAAGAGAGAAAAGCTATGGAACGAAAAACAGCATGGAATGAGTACAAGAAAAAAGATATGAAAAAGCTGGAAAAATTAAACGCCGGCTACCGCGCATTCCTGGATCACGGAAAAACGGAGCGCGAGTGTGTAAAGGAAAGTGTACGTCAGGCAGAAGAGGCCGGATACGTAAGCCTCGACACCTATGTAAAAGAAAATCGTGCGTTAAAACCGGGTGACAAGGTTTATGCTGTATGCATGAAGAAGGCCATTGCCCTGTTCCAGATCGGAACAAAGCCTCTGACAGAGGGTATGAATATTCTCGGTGCGCACATCGATTCTCCGCGTCTTGACGTAAAACAGAATCCACTGTATGAGGACAACGGATTTACATATCTTGATACCCATTATTACGGTGGCATCAAAAAATGGCAGTGGGTAACGCTTCCGCTTGCAATCCACGGTGTTGTAGCCAAGAAGGATGGCGAAGTAGTGGATGTAGTCATCGGCGAGGATGATAACGATCCGGTATTCTGTGTGACAGATCTCCTGATTCACCTTTCCAGAGAGCAGCAGACCAAACCGGCAAGTACGGTAGTAGAGGGCGAGAACCTCGATCTTCTGATCGGAAGCCAGCCGCTGGAAGGAACAGAGAAAGATGCAGTGAAAGCCATGACCTTAAAGCTCTTAAACGACAAGTATGGCATCGAAGAAGAGGATTTCCTCTCCGCAGAGCTTGAAATTGTACCGGCAGGAAAAGCGCGTGAGCTTGGTATGGATGCCAGCATGATTCTTGCATACGGCCAGGATGACCGTGTATGCGCATACACTTCTCTTGTCGCAATGCTCGAGGTGGAAGCACCGGAGAAGACATCCTGCTGCCTGCTCGTAGACAAAGAGGAGATCGGAAGCGTCGGAGCAACCGGCATGCAGTCTCATTTCTTCGAAAACACCATGGCAGAGCTGCTTGCACTTGCAGGTGAGGGAACGGAGCTTGCACTTCGGAGATGTCTGGCTTCTTCCAGAATGCTTTCTTCCGATGTAAGTGCAGCGTTTGATCCGTTGTATGCAGCAGCATTTGAGAAGAAAAACGCTGCATTTTTCGGAAAAGGTATCGTAATTAACAAATTTACAGGAGCAGGCGGAAAGAGTGGCTCAAACGATGCCAATGCAGAGTACGTCGGAGCTCTTCGCGCTATCTTTGATGATGCAAAAGTAAATTGGCAGACAGCAGAGCTTGGTAAAGTTGATGTCGGAGGCGGCGGAACCATCGCTACATCATGTCTCTGTACGGTATGGAAGTGATTGATTCCGGTGTACCGGTTCTCAGCATGCATGCTCCATGGGAAGTAACCAGCAAAGCAGATGTTTACGAGCCAAGAAGGCCTATGTGCATTTTTGAAAAACGCATAAATAATATTGAGGAGGTTTGAAACGTTTGGACAGTGACATAGTCGGCAGTATTCTTTTGCAGGTCGTATTGATAGCGGTCAATGCGGTATTTGCCTGCGCGGAGATCGCTGTGGTCTCCTGTAACGACGCTAAACTGGAAAAAATGGCACAGGAGGGAAACAAGAAAGCGGCAAAGCTGTTCCGTCTGACGGAGCAGCCGTCGCGTTTCCTCGCAACCATACAGGTTGTCATCACTCTCTCCGGATTTTTAGGAAGTGCTTTTGCGGCAGAAAACTTTTCGGGCAGATTCGTCTCGGTCCTGGTGGATGCGGGCGTGCAGATCCCGGAAAAGACGCTGGATGCCATTGCCGTCGTGCTGATTACGCTGCTTTTATCCTATATTACCCTGATTTTCGGTGAACTCGTGCCAAAGCGTCTTGCGATGCACAACTCTGAGAAAATCGCACTTGGCGTATCCGGTCTTGTGACCACCGCCTCGAAAATTTTTGCCCCGCTGGTCGGACTTTTAACGGTATCGACAAACGGTATCCTGCGCCTTTTCGGCATTGACCCGAACGAGGACGATGATCAGGTAACAGAGGAAGAAATCCGTATGATGGTAGATGCCGGCAGCGAAAAAGGTACCATCGACAACGAAGAAAAAGATATGATTCAGAACGTATTTGAGTTCGATGATCTGACGATCGACGAAATCTGCGTCCACAGGACCGATGTGGATCTTCTGTGGGTGGAGGATTCGATTGAGGAGTGGGAGCAGCTCATCCATGAGAGCCGCCACTCGTATTACCCGGTCTGCGGCGAAACTGTGGACGATATCATCGGCGTTCTGGATGCCAAGGATTATTTCCGGCTTCGCACCAAGGACCGCGATCATGTCATGAAAGAAGCAATCAAACAGCCTTATTTTGTTCCTGAAAACATCAAGGCTGCCACGCTGTTCCAGAACATGAAAAAGACCGGCAATTATTTTGCCGTGGTTCTGGATGAGTACGGCGGCATGGATGGAATTATCACCGTGCGTAATCTGATCGAGCAGCTTGTCGGGGACTTGAATGATGAGGCGGAGATCGGGCAGCCATCGGAAATTGAGCTGATTTCCACAGACACCTGGAAAATCATGGGAAGTGCCTCGTTGGATGATGTGGCGGAGGAACTGAAGATCAAACTGCCGGTCGATGAATATGAAACGTTCGGCGGCTACATTTTCGGTGAACTCGGTGCGGTTCCGGATGACGGCAGCCAGTTTGAACTCGAGACCGACGATCTCTGGATCAAGGTCATGCGGGTCAAAGAACACCGCGTGGAAAATACGGTGGTAAAGAGACTGCCTCCGAAAGAAAAAGGAGAGCAGGAGGAACGTAAGGAGAGGGAATGAAACGTGAACTGGATACAGCAGACCGGAAAATTGTGGAACTGCTGCAGGAAGATGCAAGGCTTCCGCTCAAAAGTATTGCAGACAAGGTAAGTCTCACTTCGCCGACGGTTTCGGCGAGAATCGACCGCCTGGAAAAGGACGGGGTGATCACCGGCTACCGCGCGAGTGTGAACCCGGAGGTTTTCGACTATCGGATCAAGGCATTCATCAATCTGGAGGTTGAGCCGGTGCGGAAAAAGGAATTCTATCCGTACATCACCGACTGTCCGAATGTGATCGAGTGCAACTGCGTGACCGGCGACTATTCGATGCTGATGGAGGTTGTGTTCCACACGACATCTGAGCTGGATCAGTTTATCGGCCAGCTTCAGCATTTTGGAAGAACGAAGACGCAGATCGTGTTCTCTACATCGGTGGAACACAGAGGAATTCCGCTCGGCGATACCAGAATCCCGATTCTGGAGCAGGAAGAAGAAAAAGGTTGATTTTCTGCGGACTTTCCGATATACTAAAGCGTGTTACAAAAACCGGAATCCCGCTAGGGACGGCGCGAAAAAACGCGCTCAGAGAAACAGATAAAGGATGGATAATAACATGAGTTATTACAGAATTGGCGTGATATCGCTATAATCAGGAAGCAGACAAAAAACAGCTCCAGCAGTTCTGGACCAATTATTTCCTGATTGAGAAAAACATTTACGAGCAGCTTCTTTCCAACCCGGATGAAGTGGTAAAAGGAACCGTAAAAGAGCTGGCAGAGAAATACAAAGTGGACGTTATGACCATGGTTGGTTTCCTGGACGGCATCAACGACAGCCTTGTGATCCCGAACCCGATCGAGGAGATGGAAGAGGATACCGTTGTTACACTGGCTTACGATAAAGAGCTTCTATACAAAAACATGGTAGACGCAAAAGCAGACTGGCTGTACAACCTGCCGATGTGGGATGAGATCTTCACAGAAGAGCAGAAGAAAACGCTTTACATGGAGCAGAAAAAATCCGGCACTGTAATCAAAGGCAAAAAAATCGGAAGAAACGATCCATGCCCGTGCGGAAGCGGAAAGAAATACAAATACTGCTGCGGTAAAAACGCATAAGAAAGAATTTTCGAGAAGAGACCGGGGAGCCGAAAGTTGAAAGGCTTCGCGGTCTCTTTTTCTATGAAGAGGGAGAAGCAGGATGCAGGAGACGGTAGTTTATCTGAAAAAAATTACACAGCCGGAGGGCGAAAAAAAAGAGCTGGAACGGGAACTCTCGCAGTGCGGATGGGAGCTGTTCCGGATGGGAATGCAGGAACAGTATGGCTGGATGGAGAAAAGATAACGATCGAACGGAATGCGCACGGAAAACCGTACCTGCCAGGGCATCCGCAGATCTGTTTTAATATTTCTCATTCGGGGGAATACGCTGCCTGCGCTTTTGCTTCCATTCCGATCGGCATGGATCTGCAGCAGCACCGCCGCGCTGCCTGGGAGCGCATGGCAGAACGGTATTTTTCCGCCGAAGACCAGAAACGCCTTGCCGCAGCGGAGAATGCTGAAACGCTGTTTTTCCGGATCTGGACCGAGGAGGAGAGCTACGGCAAGTGGAGGGGAACCGGTCTTTCGGGTTCTCTTGGAATGGAAAAGAAAGAGGGCTTCTGCACGCATTTCAGTCCGGAGAAAGGATATGAAGGCGCCGTCTGGGCAGCGGAGCCCGTGAAAATCTGCATGAAAAGAATAGAATCATAAAAACCGTGCATAACCTGTCCCGCCATCTCATATATATAACGATAAGAGGTGGTGAAGATGAAAAGGACAGGAAGACAAAAGGATATTGTTACGCCAGAGAAAAAACAGGAGCAAAGGGAACTTTTGCGCCTGTTTTCTGCGAATATACGGAAAATTCTGAAAAACACAGATCTGCTGGCCGATGACCTGCAGGAAATCCGTCTGCGGACCGGCGCGCCGCTTCTGGTGGTCGCAAAGGATCAGGAGTACTTTCTGACCCCGGACGGAGCACTGACCGGGGAGTGGGAGAAAGGTTATCCCGTCTCACCGACGGATATCCGCGATACGATGGATTACATAGGAAGTTTTTCCCTCTATGCCTACGAGGATGAACTGCGGCTAGGGTTTCTGACGTGGAGGGCGGCCACCGGATCGGCATTGCCGGAAAGACGGTAATCGAAGGGGAAAAGGTGAAAGGCATCAGCCATATATCCTGCATCAACGTGCGGGTTGCTCATGAGAAAAAGGGCTGCGCGGACCGAGTGATGCCGTACCTTTGGGAAGACGGCCGTTTCCTGCACACCCTGATTGTCTCCGCACCCGCTGCGGTAAACGACGACTGCTGCGCAGATATCATCCGCCAGATTCGGACGGGGAGTCGCCGTATCCGGGCTGACCGTCG
>ENA-OQIG01001010-OQIG01001010.1-human-gut-metagenome-genome-assembly--contig:-NODE-1010-length-13734-cov-1.729404_pt1 | contig 13734 bp, 20 predicted proteins | sample MGYA00242576_ERZ504741 | MGnify/ENA primary metagenome ERZ504741 (study PRJEB26092, sample SAMD00036436) | human gut metagenome | host: Homo sapiens | study: EMG produced TPA metagenomics assembly of... | reverse complement strand
CGTTGAACGTTTGTGTACCCATGCCGTTGACACGGAATTGTACGGGACTGCCTGTTTGCATATCTGCAAGGTCTTTTTCGTAGGTAGTCAGGCAGAGCATCGGTGCGCTTTTATCGATCACTTCGCAGAGAGCTTCTCCCGGATTGATGTACTTTCCCATGTTCATAGCTACATTGACCACATATCCGCTGATAGGAGCTTTTACTTCCAGAAGCGGCTGGATGCCATCCCGAAGCAGTGTTTCCGGATTCACGCCCAAAAGCGAAGTTGTGCGGCGGCAGCATCCTGACGGCTTTTCATCGAAAGATAATCCGCTTTGCTTTGCTGGAACTTCTTCTGCGAAGCCGCTTGTTCGGCAGAGAGATTCTTTTGCCGTTCGTATTCCATACGCAGATATTCTGTTTGTGCGTGGCTGTCCAGATAAGTCTGTTGGAGGGTGATAAACTCCGGATTCTCCAAAGTGGCGATTACAGAGTTCTTGGTAACGTGTTGTCCGGGGAGTAAGGAAGTGTTTTTGATCACTCCGCCGATAGTCAGTGCGACGGTTGCCTGCCGTTGGGGCGGAAGGACGATCCGGCCGTTGAACGAAACCTGATTGGGGCGGGAAGTGGCGGAAGTGATTGCATCCACTTCGGGCTGTGCAGTGGCATCGGCGTCGCTTTGACCATTGTTTTTTCCCATTTCCGGATTCACGCTTTCTGTTGCAGGGTCCGCCACAGACTCTGAATCCGCCGTTTGTTGTTGTCCCTTGCAAGCTATTAAGGCGAGCAGAAGGATGGGGTAAAATATCTTTCTCATACACATTTTTATATTAAGTACTCTTGCAAAATAATCTTCTATATTAACAGGAAAACTGTTCATTAAACTCTCCACTCTCCACTTATTCAAACAATTCATGTTCCAGAGCGGCAATGTTATACTGATAGACGGTTTCGATATACCCTCGCCGGATGTCCCGTGCCGTCGTGACGGACTGTATGTATTCGGCAACGCCCGTTTCGCTCTGTTGCAGTTGCAGGTTGGCGGCTTTGGTCAGTTCTTCCGCTTCTTTGAGAGCGGAAGTAGTATAATAGCGCAGGCTCTCGTTGTATCGTCGGAGGGAGGCTTCCAGTTCCATCACCTTATTGCGAAGTTCGCGGATGTTGGCATCCGCTGAATCTGTGCCGAAGCGGCAGCCAGTCTGGCTTGCTTCACCTTGCTTTTCTGGGGCAGGGAAGTAAACGGGGAAGGAGACTCCCACCATCCATGCATTCAGACTCTTCAAGGGAAGAATGTCCTGACGGGTATATCCTATGCTGATCTCCGGAAAGAAGTGGCTGCGTTCTACATGAAGCATTGCTTTCGCTTCTTCTGCCTGACTCCGGAAGTATCCGGTATGCGCTTCGGACAGATTACCGTCCGAAAGGGTGGTATAAAAGAGAGACAAGGTCGAATCTGCCGGCACAATCGGGCTGTCGGCATAACAGCACCACTGGAAACGTGCCAGTGCCGTCTTTTCCTCTTCCTGTGCCTGATACCAGCGGTTGTGCAGGTCGGCGGCGGTAGTCGTCATCATGTTCTTTTCGAGCAGGGTGATTTCTCCTTGTTGATAACGTATTTCGCCGATACGTTTCAACTCTTCCGCCATCTTGTCCTGATCACGGTACATGGAGCAGAGGTTGGCGGCATATTGATAGTAAGCCCATGCCCGTTTTACTTCCGCTATCACTTCTTTTTCCACCATCCGGCGATAATAAGTACTTGTCTTTACCTGTCGGCTGACCAGTGCATTCTTGTAAAACGGAGTCAGCAGCGAACCGAGGCTCTGTTCGAAAGCAAGTTCCTTGTCTTGCTTGTTTTCTCCGTTGAGTTGTCCCCATGAGTAATTGAATGAGGTGGGAGCTGCCTCGACAATCTCTCCGCGAGTGGCTTTTGCCTGACGGATGGCGTTGGCGGCTATTTTCAGTCTCGGATGATTTTGTTTGGCTATCTCGATGGCTTGTTCCAGACTGACCGCTTCCGGTTGCTGCGCTGAGGCGAAAGAAGGAATCAGCAGCAACAACGGCAGGATGACGAAGAACGGCAGATGAAACTTGCTTCCGGGACGTCTCCATACAGCAAATGAGTTGACAATCTTGTAGAATACCGGAATGATAAGCAAAGTCAGCACGGTAGAGATAATCAGTCCGCCGATGACGACCGTAGCCAGCGGGCGTTGTACCTCGGAACCGGCGGAAGTGGCGATTGCCATCGGGACAAATCCCAGCGAGGCGACCAGTCCGGTGAGGAATACGGGACGCAGCAGATGCGGGGTGCCCAGAGTGAGGATTCGGTTGGTAGTCATAGCATATTTATTTCGTTTACGAAGTTCGTTGAAATGGTTCACCATCAGGATACCGTTCAGTACAGCCACACCGAACAAGGCGATGAAACCGACTCCTGCCGAGATGCTGAACGGGAGTCCGCGCAGCCAGAGGGCTACGATACCTCCGATAAGTGACAGCGGGACGGTGGAGAATACCATCAATGTATAAGTAATGTTCTTGAAAGCGAAAAACAAGATCAGCAGAATCAGCATCAGTGCTACCGGAATGACGATCATCAGCGTATTGATGGCGTTTTGCAGGTTCTCAAACTGACCGCCGTATTCGAAGTAGTAGCCCGGTTGCAGTTTGATGTTCTTGTCCAGTGTCTTCTGGATGTTGGCTACTACTTGCTGAATGTCCGCGTCGCGTACGTTCACACCAATCACGATGCGGCGTTTGGTAGCGTCGCGGTTGATCTGCAACGGACCGCTGACAAGTTCGATGCTTGCCACCTCGCCGACCGGAATCTGAATGCCTTCGGAAGTACGCACAAAGAGCTTGTCCAGATTTAAGTCTGCCACTTTCTCCTGATCCAGACGTACGACAAGGTCAACTTTCCGTTCGTTTCGAAACACACCGCTGGCTTCTCCGGCATAGGCTGTCCGGATAATCGTGTTGAGTTCTTCGATATTAATGCCGTAACGGGCTATCTTGCCGCGGTTGTATTTGACAACCAGCTGAGGCAATCCCATCGTCTGCTCTACGATGACGTCTGCTGCCCCCGGCACTTTCTCTACATACGTGGCGGCTTCCTTTGCCCTCTGATAAAGTTCGTGCGTGTCTTCGCCGTATAACTTGACTGCAATATCGGCTTTCGCACCTGTCATCAGCTCGTTGAACCGGAGCTGTATCGGCTGCGAGAAGTTAAACTCGGCACGTTCCGAGAGGGGTTCGAGCGCTTCTTTCATCTTCTCTACCATTTCCGCTCGGCTCGTTGCGCTGGTCCATTCCTTGAAAGGTTTCATGATGATCATCACGTCGCGTCTTCCACTGCCATCGGGTCGGTGGGGACTTCTGCCGTACCGATCTTCGCCACTACGTGCTTGATTTCGGGAAACTGATCCATCAATGTCTTTTCCGCTTCTTCGGAGAGTTTGATACTTTCCGAAAGTGAACTTCCGGCGGGTAAGGTCATCTGCATGGCGAAGTCGCCTTCGTCCAGTGTCGGGATGAACTCGGCACCCAGACGGGTGAAGAGGAAGAGGGACCCGATCAGTGCGGCAAAAGCAATGACGACGGTGCGTGCTTTGTGATGCAGGCACGCATGCAGGCAACGCTGGTAGAGTTTGTTCAGCTGCTCGAAGAATCGGTCGGCAAGTGTCGGCTTCACTACGATGGTATGTTTCAGGAAGAGCGACGCCATCATAGGGACGTATGTCAGCGACAGGATCAAGGCGCCGATGATGCAGAACACCAGGGTTTTGGCCATTGGAGTGAAGTATTTTCCTTCGATTCCGTTCAAAGTCAGTATCGGGAAGAACACGATGAGAATAATCAGTACGGCGAATGTAGCCGAGCGGACTACACCGGAAGCACCTTTTTCCACCTCTTCGTCCATCTCTTTGCGGGTCAGTGTCCGTCCGCGGAACTGCTTGCTGTAGATGTGTGCCAGGATACCTTCCAGTATGACAATGGAACCATCTACCACAATACCGAAGTCGATGGCGCCGAGGCTCATCAGATTGGCGGTTACGTTGAAAAGACGCATCATGATGAATGCGAAAAGCATAGCCAGCGGGATGACCGAAGCTACAATCAGCCCGGCACGGACGTTGCCCAGAAAGATAATAAGTACGAGGAAGACGATGATGGCTCCTTCAATAAGGTTGTTGACGACGGTGGAGATGTTCCGGTTGACCAGTTCCGAACGGTTCAGATACGGTTCGATGCTGATGCCTTCGGGCAATAAGTGCTGTATCTTTTCCACCCGCTTTTCCAGTTCCTGCGTCACTACATTGGCGTTGGCGCCTTTCAGCATCATGGCAATTCCGCCTACGCATTCGCCCTTTCCGTCCATCGTCATCGCACCGAAACGTTTGGGGGCGCCGAAGCGGACAGCGCCTACGTCACTGATGTGTACGGGAATCCCGTTCCGGTTGGCTACCACGATCTGCTCGATGTCTTTGATGCGGGTGATCATCCTTCCGAACGGATGTAATAGGCATTCTTTGCTTTCTCGATGTAGCTTCCGCCCGTGTTCTGGTTGTTGCTGCTCAGTGCTTCGAACACTTCGCCGATGGTGATGTTCAGTGAAAACAGGCGTCGGGGTCTACCGCCACTTCGTATTGTTTCAGATAACCTCCGAAACTGTTTATTTCCACGATGCCCGGTATGCCCGATAACTGGCGTTTCACCATCCAGTCCTGAATGGTACGGAGTTCCATAGCGTCATATTTCTCTTCGTATCCCGGAGCTACTTTCAATATGTATTGGTAGATTTCGCCCAGTCCGGTGGTGATCGGCATCATTTCCGGTGTTCCCAGTTCGGGGGAGATTTCGCCGGATACGGTTTGTATCTGCTCGTTGATCAGCTGGCGGGCATCGAGTGTGGGCACGTCTTCCTTGAAGACGACCGTTACCACTGATAGCCCGAAGCGACTGACGGAACGGATATCTTCTACATTCATGATGTTGCTCATCGCTATTTCGATGGGCATGGTGATGAGCTGCTCCACTTCCTGCGGCGCAAGCGTAGGAGATACGGTTACAATCTGCACCTGATTGTTGGTTATGTCCGGCACGGCGTCAATGGGGAGCGTCAGCATGGCATAGATTCCCCCGATAAACAGGAAGAGGGTGGTTAACCCTACGAATAGTTTTTTCCTGATCGAAAAACGTACGATAGCTTTAAACATGATTTTACAGTGTTATTGTTTCATGTTACAAAGTTACGGACTATCCTTATCCGTGATTATCGGGAAAGGATGAAGCGGAAAGATTGACAGGTGAAATGACGAAATCAAGGTCTGAACGTGAAGGGCTGTTGTCTGTCGAATCAAGGAGTTTGAACCTCCTTTGGTTATTCGCCACAACGTTTTATGCAGCGTTTTTATTGTCACTTGTCACTTTTGCGACTTAATACGTTGCAAATTAGAATGGTAAGGGTGATAATAAGAGGTGACAATAGGGTGATAATAGGCGGAACTTAGTTTTCTATTGTCACCGCGAAGAACTGAAGTTGAGAGGTAGAATATGCTGAAAATAAATGAATTAAATGCTGAAGAAGAATGTCTTAGATGACGAAGATAAGTGAATCCGATGTTGAAAAGGAGTCGTTTCAATGTTGAAGGTAAGTGGCTTCGATGTCGATACTCTTAATGGGTGGAACAAATAGTCTATATAGAACTTTTTGGTTTCTAGAGTTTGAAACTAGAGTTCCGCCCGCTTGAAACTAAAGTTTCATCAGCTTGAAACTAAGGTTTCCAAGGCATGGAACTGTAGTTTCAGCCGCTTGAAACTATTGGTTCCGGCGTAGGAAACTATCTGAAACACTGCTTGCTAATATAATAATAAAAGAGGATGCCTATGGGGTAATGCGGCATCCTCTTGGGAGACAGTCCTGAAGAACTACTTTCACAAGCGGTTCTTCGGTCTGCGACCTCCATATTTAATCTGGTTAGGATTACGAATTAAAGTCGTGAATATTGTAACTCATATTTGTTAAACCTTAAAGATTGCTGTTTCGGTGATCATTCAATGCTTTTATCTTTGTGCGGAATGATAAAGTTCTCATTATATAGGCAGTTCATTTTCGCTCTTTGTGAGTAGGCGATCCCACCAAGATCGGCACGTCCAGCAGAAGAGTTCCCGTAAAGTCAGTTGTTCTTTGAGCGGAATCAGAATATGTCCGCGTTCATAGGTTCCCAGTATGTGCAGATTCCCGTTATAGCAAAGTATGTAAAGATACTCTTCTTCGCAGATTACACTATGAATATGTTTCATGTATAAAGGGAAAGGGTGGTAAGGGTCGTCAGAAGCAAATTCTACGGAATGGAAATTAAGTTTCCCTAGCATACCGGTAAATACGGATGCTAATTCAATAAACTTCTCGCAATCATTTTGTCTGTGCATCTTCCGGATGACGCGGCGCAATGTTTCTTTGTCTGGTCTGTTCATATCTCTTTGAATATTTATGACCGCTCGCATCCTGTTGTATACTACGTACGTATATAAAAGAAGCCGGGCGCTGAGTTCATATTTATCCGCTAAGAGGTAGTACCAATACCTACTGAACTTAATAAATATGTTCACACGCCCGACCCTAAGTCGCACGTATGAAACAGATTTATTGAAGTTCAGTTTTTTGTTTAAATGAAATTTGGTACTTTTCTTAGCGCAAAAAAACGTTTCAATATGCCGCATTTCTCTTCGGCTTTCAAGGGACAAAGGTACGCGAATTGTTGAGGATTGCAAAGAAAAAGGAATGAAATTTCTTGCTAAGTATGTCATCTGTGTTCAATAAGAGAAGATTATTTTGCAAGAGTACTTAAGTGCATTCTCTGATCTCAGTTGGTTGACTCAATCTTTGGAAGAGAAAAAGTGATGGCAAAATCTTGAATTTGCTTGCTATCACTTTGTCATCACTCTTGCCGTCACTCGATTAATGAAGTGATTAACAGTGAATTAATGATTGAAAAACAGTAAAAGTGACGGATGACGGCAAAAAGTGTAATATAACTATGTAGTAAGATTTAAGTAGGCAACTCGCATATATAACTTGAATTTCAACTTTTGTTGAACCATTCGACATCGATACGAAGAAACAAGCAATCTTATGCTGCGGCAGAACATTTCTTTGTATAACCTCGTTTATTATATAACAAACTAAATATATATTCAGTATGAAGTCATTCATCTTAATGGTTATAACAATGGTATGTGCAATCTCTCTGGAAGCGCAGAATAAGTCTTTCTACGACTTCAATGTGACCACGATTGATGGTAAGGAATTTCCGCTTTCTTCTTTGAAAGGAAAGAAAAGTGCTGGTAGTAAATGTAGCCTCCAAATGCGGACTGACGCCACAGTATGCCAAACTGCAAGAGCTATATGATAAATATAAGGATAAGAATTTTGTAATCATCGGCTTTCCTGCCAACAACTTTATGGGACAGGAACCGGGAAGCAATGAAGAGATCGCTCAGTTCTGCTCCTTAAAGTATGACGTTACTTTTCCGATGATGGCCAAGATTTCCGTCAAGGGCAAAAACATGTCGCCACTTTACCAATGGCTGACGGAAAAGAAACTGAACGGCAAAGAAGATGCGCCCGTCCAGTGGAATTTTCAGAAGTTTATGATTGACGAGAACGGAAACTGGGTCGGCTTTGTGGCCCCCAAAGAGAGTCCGCTCTCGGAAAAATCGTTACTTGGATAGAGCAGGAGTAGGAGCAGGGAAAAGAGACGGAATAAGGGATACTTCTTTAATTCCCCTTCGAAGTTGGGGTGAAAATACCTTTTCCGAGGTTTTCTTCTATTTCTTCGATGGTCCAGAATCGTCCGCCATCCAGTTCGTCACTGGGGTGCAGTTCACCGTCGTAAACAGTTTTGTGAACAAAGACAAGTTCTTTCTCACGATCCGATTCGAATACATAGCTGGTTAGCAGTTCGGGAGTAAAGTCCGTGATGCCTAGTTCTTCGCGGACTTCCCGTTTGAGTGCGATTTCTACGCTTTCGCCCAGGTCAATATGTCCGCCAACGGCTGTGTCCCATTTTCCGGGCTGGATGTCTTTCCATTCCGGACGTTTCTGCAGATATAAATCTCCTTTCGAATTGAAAACGTGAAGATGGATGACAGGATGAAGGAGCTTGCTTCCGCTATGGCATTCTCCGCGTGTGGCGGCTCCGGTGATGTTTCCCTGTTCGTCTACGATGGGAAACATTTCTTGATTATTATCGCTTGGCATAGTTGTTTTTACTTTTTGGTTTACGGTATCAGCAGAGAAGAATCTCCATAACTCAGAAAACGGAAATCGTGCGCCAGCGCATAATCATAAATTGTGCGCCAGTTTCCCTTCACGAAGGCGGAAACCAAAAGTAACAGTGTACTTTGCGGCTGGTGAAAGTTGGTCACCATCGCTTTCACTATCTTATACTGATATCCCGGAGCTATGATAATCTGCGTACTGCTGTGAAGGCTTCCAGCCCGTTCCTGTCGAGGTAACCTAAAATCTTTTGCAGTGCGACTACAGGCGGAATCTGATCATACTTTTCGTATGGCTGCCATTGCTTGACGTGCAGTTCTTCTTCCGTAGCATCGGGATTTTCCGCCAATGTTACTCCGATGTGATACAGGCTTTCGAGCGTACGCACCGAAGTGGTGCCTACAGCAACAGCGCAACCGTCATGATCGATCAGCTTTTTGATCGTAGCCCGATTGACGGAGATATACTCCGTATGCATCTCATGCCCTTCTATCTCTTCGCTTTTCACGGGCTTGAAGGTTCCCGCGCTACATGAAGTGTCAGTTCTTCCAGATCGATGCCTTTTTCCTGCAATGCTTCCAGTACACGGGGAGTGAAGTGCAGTCCGGCTGTCGGTGCGGCTACCGAGCCTTTTATTTTGGAATAAACGGTCTGATAAGTTTCTTTATCGCTCTCTTCCGTATCCCGGTTCAGATATGGGGGAATCGGCAGTTCTCCGAACACTTCGAGGATATCGGCAAAGGTTACTTCCGGATTGTCCCAGGAGAAATCAATCCAGTGGCTGGTGCCCCTGCATTCTCCACGGGTAGCGGTCAGAGTGATCGGGAAACCTTTTACCGTCATCTCCCGTTTCAGTGCTCCGTCTTTCCATTTCTTCAGGTTACCGATCATGCAGAGCCAGGCAGCGTGTTCCGTCTGCTGGAAGTTCAATACATAATCGTTGGGCTGAATCGGTTCCAGACAGAAGACCTCGATCAGCGCCCCCGTTTCTTTGCGGAAGTGGAGGCGTGCCTGAATCACCTTCGTGTTGTTGAATACCATCAGGCTTCCTTTCGGGAGATAGTCCGGCAAGGATGTGAAGACATCTTCGCTTACTTCACCGTGGCGATATACCAACAGTTTTGACTGGTCTCGTACTGCTAAAGGAAATTTGGCGATTCGTTCATCCGGTAGTGGATAGTTGTATTCGCTGATGTGAATATGTTTCGGGTCTTCTTTCATTCTCGTTTCAATAAAAAAAGCATCAATAACCCATCGATTATCAATGCTTTGTCGGTAGTCGGGATGACAAGATTCGAACTTGCGACCACACGCCCCCCAGACGCGTACTCTACCGGGCTGAGCTACATCCCGAATTGCGGTTGCAAAAGTAGTGCTTTATTTTTAAATAGCAAATAAATAGCCTGTTTTTTTCCATTAGCTGATTTTAGGATAAGTTTCCGTTTGCGGAATAAAAAGTCCTTTAGTCCATAATAATTCTAAATAATATAGGTGGTTGCAAACTAACATAACAGGGTTTTGTTTATGAAATTAAGTGAATAGATAGTGCGTAACTTCTTTAAAATGAAACCATATCGGCATACGAGACATGAGAGTAGTTTAGGATAGTATATTTTTGTATTTAGTTTTATTTAATGAGGGGGTAAATGTGTATAATAAAAATAGAGAAACGTTAGAAGCTTATGTCTTAGGTGATGATTTTAAGTATTTTCAGAATTTGAAGTATCTTCCCCTAAGCGTTTATCCTTCTAATATTCAGTCTGCTTTGGTCGTGTATTGCTTCAGCGGAAAGGCCAAGCTTAATGTATATGATGATTCGCATTGGATACAGCCGCAGGAATTGATTATTCTGTTGCCGGGACAATTCGTTTCGTTCACCGAGGCCAGTGATGATTTTCTGACTACTACGTTGGTGGTGTCGCCTACAATGTTCAGCGATGCGCTGAGCGGTGTGCCTCGCTTTTCACCGCATTTCTTTTTCTATATGAGGACCCATTATTGATATCCTCAGACCGAAAATGATACTCGGCGGTTGATGAATTTCTTTGGAATGGTAAAGGATAAAGTGACGTCTAATGATATATACAGGCGTGAGCTGATTATTCATTTATTAAGATACTTATATTTGGAATTGTTTAATGCTTATGAAAAGGAGGCATCTCTGATGACTACCCGAAAAGATACTCGTAAAGAGGAACTGGCTAATAAATTCTTTGGGTTGATAATGAAGCACTTCAAAGAGAATAAGGATGTTGCTTTCTATGCTGATAAGTTGTGTATCACATCCAAATACCTGACGATGGTGATCAAGGAAGTGAGCGGCAAATCTGCCAAAGACTGGATTGTAGAATACATCGTACTCGAAATAAAGGCTTTGCTGAAGAATACGAATATGAATATTCAGGAAATTGCCGTGAAAACAAATTTTGCCAATCAGTCGTCTTTGGGACGTTTCTTCAGGAAACATACCGGAATGTCATTGTCCCAATACCGGATGAGTAACTTAGGATAATATAGAAGATGCCTGTGGGGAATAAAGGCATATGTGGGGAGAGGAGAATGGGAAAGGGAAAGAAGAAATGGGAAACCTTTTAGGGAATCCCATTCTCCTTCATTATTATAATAAGTTTCAAGATCAGACTCCCATACATTCGCGATAGAAGTCAAGCATTTCAAAAATTGTGTCTTTATCAGCTGTCTGGTTGATGCAAATATCTCCGATCTCTTTCAGTAAAGTAAAATTGACCGTTCCTGAGGTATTTTTCTTATCATGTTGCATAAATGCGTAGAGTTGTTCGTACTGCTTACAGTCGAATGCGAATGAACCATAATTCTCTTTGATGAATTGGATGGTCTGTCGCATCTTGTCTTTCGGAAAGCCGACTTTGAGGTGTGACAGGTAAAGCTCGCATACGATTCCCCATGCTACGGCATAGCCATGCAGCACGGGGCGATTCTCAGCCAATGCCAGACTTTCGAAGGCATGTCCTGCTGTATGTCCCAGGTTCAGTGCTTTACGGATGCCATGCTCGAAGGGTCTTGCTCCACAATGTCTTCCTTCACCTGTACCGATCGTCCCACCATATTTTTGAGATATGCATAATCAATGTTATTGGTATTGAAATCCAGTAATTCGACCCAGTGTGCGGTATTGCTGATTAATCCGTGCTTTAACATTTCAGCATAACCGGAGAAGAAATTCTGTGCATCGAGGCTGCGCAGGAATTCAGTTTCAATCAGCACACTGTCTGCCGGAGCAAACGAGCCTATCTCGTTTTTCAGTCCGTTGAAGTTGATACCTGTCTTACCGCCGACGGATGCGTCGACCATAGCCAACAGTGTAGTGGGTATATTGATATAAGAAATCCCCCGTTTGAAGGTAGCGGCGGCAAAGCTCCCAAATCTGTTACCATGCCCCCACCAAGGTTGATGAGCAATGAGTGACGTGTAGCCCCTTGCTGACTCAGTGCCATCCATACGGAGGCCAGAGTCTCCAGTGTCTTATGCACATCTTCGGCTCCGATACAGATTTCGACTGCGTCTTTCAGAAACGATACCTCTTTCAATGAGGGCAGACAAAGACGCTGGGTATGTTCGTCTGTGAGGATGAATAACTTGTCATGCGGACACCTTTCAATGGCACGACCGAGGCTTGTTTCCAAGCTTTCGCAGAGAATGACTTCTTGTTTACTCATGATTCTTTTGCTTTTTCTTGGTGCAAATGTATATAAAATATCTTTTTTTACTTACTTTTGTCTCGTTAAAACGTTCAATTATGAAAGCATTGTTTCCTGTATTTTGCCGTCCTTTGGGATATGTGGTGTTGTTAGTAGCTTTGTTTCTTCTTCCGTATTTTGCTAATGCAAGGTTGATAACCGACCATAACCTGCTATTTTATAAGGAATGTACGAAGCTGTTGATGATGGCAGGATGCTTGCTGATCATCTTTGCCCTAAGCAAGAATGAAAGCCGCGAGACGGAACAGATTCGTAATGCGGCAGTCCGGAATGCAGTCTTTCTGACTTTTCTGTTTGTTTTCGGTGGTATGTTGTGGCGTGTTCTGCAAGGAGATGTGATCAATGTAGACACTTCTTCTTTTCTCACCTTTTTAATCTTTAATGTGCTTTGTTTGGAGTTTGGTACTTAAAAAGCGCTTGTTGATCGATTCTTCAAAAGATAATTTTCTATTAAATTAACCTTTTACGATTCTATTTGTTCAAAAAGACATTGTTATTACTCTACTAATCGTAATTAAGGTAAATGAAAAGATTATCAGTTTGGTGGGTGCTTACACTGTTATGCACCTTCTTCTATTTTTGCACAGAATAAGGTGATTACCGTTTCGGGGCGTGTTGTCGAATCTGACTCTAAAGAGCCAGCTGCACAGGCAACTATTCAATTGTTATCGTTGCCGGATAGCGCTTATGCAGCCGGTATAGCAAGTAGTAATAAGGGGTGGTTTACGCTCTAAAGTGAAAGCGGGGAAATATTTGTTGAAGGTTTCTTACATCGGTTTCCGTACGAAATTCGTTCCTGTACAATTATCCAATAATGTGACTGAAAAGAAAATGGGGACAATCTCTCTGGACCTGATGCAGTGATGCTGAGCGAGGCTGTGATTACGGCGGAAGCTCCTCCTGTTACTGTAAAAGCTGATACTACAGAGTATTCTGCAGCGGCTTACCCTGTACCGGAAGGTTCAATGTTAGAAGATCTTGTGAAAAATTCCAGGAGCTGAAGTGAGTGATGAAGGTAAAATTACTATAAATGGTAAGGAAATAAAAAAGATAATGGTTGATGGAAAGGAATTTTTTTCTGATGACCCGAAAGTCTCTATGAAGAACTTACCTGCTAATATGATTGAGAAAGTAAAGGCTTATGATAAAAAAAGTGATATGGCACGTATCACAGGAATTGATGATGGAGATGAAGAGCCCGTCTTGGATTTGACCGTTAAGAAAGGTATGAAAAAAGGATGGATTGGAAATCTTATTGCAGGGTATGGTAGCCAGGATCGGTATGAAGGGGGAGTAATGATCAGCCGCTTTAAAGATGATGCGAGTCTTTCAATTATAGGTTCTGCAAATAATACTAATAATAAGGGATTTTCTGAATTTGGTGATGCCGGACAGGGACTAGGTGGAGGTAATGCTGGTTCAGGTATTACAACTGCACAATCGTTGGGAGTCAACTTCGCTAAGGATACTAAAAAGTTGCAGATCGGGGGGAATGTACAATATGGACATTCTGATAATGACGCTCGTCGCAAAACCTCTTCAGAAACATTTTTGGGGGAAACATCTTCTTTTGCTCAAAGTGAGAACTTTTCAAATCGTTAATCGCCATGATTTTCGCGTTGATTTCCGTTTGGAGTGGAGACCTGACACATTGACTACGATTATTTTCCGTCCTAACGGTTAGTTATTCAACAAACAGAAATTCCTAAGCCTAGTCGATTCTTGGTCAAAG
>ENA-OQIG01001008-OQIG01001008.1-human-gut-metagenome-genome-assembly--contig:-NODE-1008-length-13749-cov-4.512847_pt1 | contig 13749 bp, 16 predicted proteins | sample MGYA00242576_ERZ504741 | MGnify/ENA primary metagenome ERZ504741 (study PRJEB26092, sample SAMD00036436) | human gut metagenome | host: Homo sapiens | study: EMG produced TPA metagenomics assembly of... | reverse complement strand
CTTCTACCGCTGTAGCTCCTGAATGGTGATACGACGGTTCGTATTATCAGATAGCACACTATTTACTATCTCAGACACCATTTGCTTCAATTCTTCCAGGAATTGACGAGCATCGTAAGTTTTCTTTTCTATCTCACGCAATTTCTTTTCCCAGATACCCGTCAGTTCAGCCGACTTCAGCAACTCTTCATGAATCAACTGAATCAATTCCACTCCGGTAGGGGTAGCTATCAGATTCTTCTTTTCCTTACGGATATAGTTACGTTTAAAGAGAGTTTCGATAATAGCTGCACGAGTAGAAGGACGGCCGATACCATTTTCTTTCAATGCATCCCGAAGTTCATCATTATCCACCAGCTTACCGGCTGTTTCCATCGCACGAAGCAGGGTAGCTTCCGTATAGGGTTTAGGCGGCTGAGTCCATTTTTCATTCAAATCCGGTATATGCGGACCACTTTCCCCTTTCACGAAAGCAGGAAGCACGTTTTCATCTTCACCTTCTTTTTCTTCATTCGGATCTTTTACGTCTTTGGCAAATACTACCCGCCATCCCGGTTCCAGAATCTGCTTACCGGTTACCTTGAACTCGATACTATCAACCTCTCCCATCACTGTTGTAGTAGAAACTTTGCAATCAGGATAAAAACCGCTATAAACCGGCGAGCTATCAAATCAAATACCCTACGCTCCATATCCGTCAGGTTTTGCGGATGAACTCCTGTAGGAATAATGGCATGGTGATCGGTTACTTTCGAACTATCAAAAACCTTTTTCGACTTAGGCAATGAAGCTCCTGCCAACGGCGTAGTAAGTACTTCATAATCTTTCAGTCCTTTCAGGATATTCGGACACTTAGGATAAATATCGTCACTCAGGAAAGTAGTATCTACACGTGGATAGGTGGTCACTTTCTTTTCATAAAGAGATTGGATAAGTTTCAGAGTTTCATCGGCAGAATAGGCAAACTTCTTATTGCATTCCACTTGAAGAGAAGTCAAGTCGAACAGACGGGGAGCATACTCCTTTCCGTCTTTTTTAGCCACAGAAGTCACGACAAAAGGCAGATCTTTAATGCGTTCCACCAATGCCATCCCCTCTTCACGATTAGCTATCGGATCAATGCCCCGGTTCTCTGTTTTCTTAGCCTTACCACCGGACTTTTCTTCTTCAGCCGCCAGCTCTTCATCACTTTTACGAATAAGGGCCGAGAAGTTGTATCACGATATATGGTTTTCAGTTCCCAATATTGTTTAGGCTGAAATTTTCAATATCCAGTTGCCTGTTGACGATCAGTGCGAGTGTAGGGGTCTGTACTCGTCCGATCGAAAGCACTTGCCGATTCTGCCCATATTTTACAGTATAGAGCCTCGTGGCATTCATCCCCAGCAACCAGTCACCAATAGCCCGGGACATCCCCGCCTCATAAAGTGGTTGAAAATCCTTCTGATCTTTTAGTTTTGCAAATCCTTCTTTAATAGCTTCTTCTGTCAGTGAAGAGATCCACAAACGTTTTACCGGACACCGCGCTCCGGCTTTCTGCATCACCCACCGCTGAATCAGTTCTCCCTCTTGACCGGCATCACCGCAGTTTATTATCTCATCAGCCTTTTGCATCAATCCCTCAATAATATGGAATTGTTTCTCGTAAGTAGGATTCTCTATCAGTTGATGCCAAAACGTGGAGGAATCATAGGCAGCTGCCCAGACTCCATGACTTCCAGCCGGGAGTATATTCGTGAGGTTCTTTCAGGGTACAAAGATGACCGAATGTCCAGGTAACCTGGTATCCGTTTCCTTCAATATACTTCTTCCTTTCTGCGGGCTCCTAAAATATCAGCAATATCACGTGCCACAGAGGGCTTTTCGGCTATGCAAACTATCATTTGTTTTTCTTATTATAATGAGAATTGAGCAGACAAAGGTACAAAAAAATAGGAAGGGAGAAGTAGTAATCCGTCTCCATTTATTTTGTAGCTTTGCTTCGTATAATCTTTAAAATCCGAAAAAACATGAAAAGCTACAAATTATTATTGGCATTTACCTTATTCCTTGCATTTGCTTTCAATATGAAAGCACAATACGTTCACGAACGTTCCGACCAATATACGCCTCCTGAAGATAGTCTGGTAATACAAAAACTACATCACTGGCAGGACCAGAAATTTGGAATGCTGATTCACTGGGGTTTATATTCTGTTGCAGGAATCGTAGAATCATGGTCTATCTGTTCGGAAGAGGCAGATTGGATTCCACGCGACAGCACTATGGCCTATGAAGACTACAAAAAATGGTATTGGGGGCTGAAAGATTCATTCAATCCTACCCGTTTCGATCCGGAGCAATGGCACAAGCGGCGAAGTCAGCAGGTATGCGCTATGCAATATTTACAACTAAGCACCACGACGGATTCAATATGTTCAATACGGCTTTCTCCGATTTTTCAATAGCCAAAGGCCCCTTCCAAACAGATCCCCGGGCAGACGTTGCCAAATACGTGTTTGAGGCTTTCCGTAACAATGATTTAATGGTAGGAGCCTATTTTTCTAAACCGGACTGGCATTCGGAATATTATTGGTGGCCGCGCTACGCCACTCCCCGACGTACACAAAATTACAACATTGACAAGAATCCCTGGCGTTGGAATCAGTTCAAAGAGTTCACTTACAATCAAATCGGAGAGTTAATGCATAACTACGGTCCGATCGACATTTTATGGTTAGACGGCGGATGGGTAAACAATCCCGGAACGAAGTCAGTTTTAGACATGGACCGTATTTCACAAATGGCACGACAGGCACAACCGGGTATTTTATTCGTAGACCGTACCATCCATGGCAAATATGAAAACTATCAGACCCCGGAACAGCAAATTCCGGACAAACAACTCCCCTACCGTGGGAAACTTGTATGACACTGGGAGTAGACTGGGGATATACTCCGCATGCAGTATTCAAATCACCAGTTACAGTAATAGCAAAACTAATGGAAATCGTAGCAAAAGGAGGAAGTTTATTACTTGGTGTAGGTCCTACCCCCGAAGGGATATTACAGGATGAGATTGTCAGCCGTCTGCAAACCATAGGAGGATGGATGAAGAAGAATGGTACGGCTATCTACAACACTGTTACAACACCCCAATATTATAGTGAAGGTATCTGGTTTACCATGAATAAAGATGGAAAAACGATGTATGCATTATATAGTAATCCGGAAACTGAAAAGTTTCCCGACTATATAGAATGGGAAAACAATATCCCTGCAAAAAGAAGTGCCATCTATTGTTTACAGAACGGGAAAAAAGTAAAATGGGAAATAAAGAATAACCGAGTACGTGTCTACCTGCCTCAAAACCTAAAGACAGAAGTTAATGCACTCGCATTCTCTTTTACCAGACAAGCTATTCAATAAAGCGCAAAGGACAAACATCCGATAATAAGCCAACGGATAGAACCCAAAAGAGGCGAAGTATTTTTCATACTTCGCCTCTTTATTGTCATTCTTTAAAGATGGTCTTTAATCCTCATCCATCAGGATTTCCAGAATCTGACAAGCAGCCTTGGCCACCGGAGTACCCGGACCAAAAATAGCAGCCACACCAGCTTTATACAAGAAATCGTAATCCTGAGCAGGTATTACACCACCGGCAATTACTACGATATCTTCACGTCCCAGTTTTTTCAGTTCTTCAATAATCTGCGGAACCAAGGTCTTGTGTCCGGCCGCTAACGAAGAAACTCCCACTACATGAACATCATTCTCTACCGCCTCACGAGCTGCTTCGGCAGGAGTCTGAAACAACGGTCCCATATCCACGTCGAAGCCACAATCGGCATATCCGGTAGCTACTACTTTGGCACCACGATCGTGACCGTCCTGGCCCATCTTTGCAACCATAATACGGGGTTGACGTCCCTCTTTCTTTGCAAACTTCTCAGTGAGTTCGCAAGCGCGCTTAAAGTCAGCGTCGCCTTTGCTTTCTGATGAATACACGCCTGATATAGTTCTGATTATTGCTTTATAACGTCCTACTATTTGTTCGCAAGCATACGAGATTTCACCCAATGTAGCACGAACACGGGCAGCTTCTACCGCCAACTCGAGCAAATTGCCCTTACCGGTTTTCACACATTCAGTGATAGCGGCCAGTGCCTTGTCCACTTCGGCCTGATTACGACCTTCTTTCAAACGCTTCAGGTTCTCGATCTGCTCTTTACGAACAGCAGTATTGTCTACTTCAAGAATATCAATCGGATCTTCTTTTTCAAGACGATACTTATTTACACCGACAATGGTCTGCGATCCGCTGTCGATACGTGCTTGTGCACGGGCAGCCGCTTCTTCGATACGCATTTTCGGAATACCGGTCTCGATAGCCTTTGCCATACCTCCCAACTTCTCGATTTCCTGAATATGCTCCCAAGCACTGTGAGCCAATTCATTGGTCAGAGATTCCACATAATAAGATCCACCCCACGGGTCTACGTTCTTGCAGATATAAGTCTCTTCCTGAATATAGATCTGAGTATTACGGGCAATACGTGCAGAAAAGTCTGTCGGCAAAGCAATAGCTTCATCGAGAGCATTGGTATGCAACGACTGGGTATGTCCCAGTGCAGCAGCCATGGCTTCGATACAAGTACGTCCCACATTGTTGAACGGATCTTGTTCTGTCAATGACCAACCGGAAGTCTGAGAGTGCGTACGCAGTGCTAGAGATTTCGGGTTCTTCGGATTGAATTGCTTCACAATCTTCGCCCATAACATACGTGCTGCACGCATTTTGGCAATTTCCATAAAGTGATTCGTTCCAATGGCCCAGAAGAAAGAGAGACGCGGAGCAAAAGCATCAATATCGATACCTGCGGCAACACCTGCACGGAGATATTCCAAACCGTCAGCCAATGTGTAAGCCAATTCGATATCGGCTGTCGCACCAGCCTCCTGCATATGATAACCGGAGATAGAGATAGAGTTGAACTTCGGCATCTTCTGTGAGGTATATTCAAAAATATCAGAGATGATTTTCATTGAGAATGCAGGTGGATAAATATAAGTATTACGCACCATAAATTCTTTCAAAATATCATTCTGGATCGTACCGGCCATCTCCTCGAGTTTAGCTCCTTGTTCCAGTCCGGCATTGATATAGAATGCCATGATCGGAAGTACAGCACCGTTCATAGTCATAGATACGGACATCTTGTTCAAAGGGATACCATCAAACAAGACTTTCATATTCTCGAGTGAACAGATGGATACACCGGCCTTACCCACATCACCTACCACACGTTCGTGGTCGGGGTCATAGCCGCGGTGTGTAGCCAAGTCGAACGCAACCGACAGACTTTCTGTCCGGAAGCCAAGTTACGGCGATAGAAAGCATTTGACTCTTCAGCTGTAGAGAATCCGGCATACTGGCGGATAGTCCAGGGACGAAGAGTATACATCACTGAATACGGACCACGCAAATAGGAGGAAGACCGGCAGCATAGTCCAGGTGTTCCATTCCTTCAAGGTCTTCTTTGGTATAAACAGGCTTTACGCAGATGTGTTCCGGAGTCTTCCAGTTGGCTTCGATTCCGTTAGCCTTTTGCCATTCCGCACCGTTAGCGGGCTGGAATGCTGCGTAGATATCTAAGTTTTTAAAATCTTTTCTCATCTTACTTCAATAATTTAGCGTTGAACTCTTTAAGTGTTTCCAGTACATTGACACGTACATGGATGAAGTTCTCGATACCGGCAGCTTTCAGCTCTTCGGCACATTCCGGATTTCCGGCAATGATGAACATGGCACGACCGTTCAAGGCCCGGAAGGCCGGAATAGCGTACTCTGCATATTCGTCATCGCTTGAGCAAAGCACCACAATATCAGCTTTGGCAGCCATCGCTGCTTCCACGCCTGCTTCAACCGTTTCAAAACCAAGATTATCAATCACCTCATATCCGGCACAAGCAGGAAGTTACAAGAGTATTGTGCACGTGCCTGACGCATAGCCAGATTACCGATTGTCAGCATAAAGGCCTTCGGACGTTTGCCGCTGGCTTCCGTTTCCAGGCGTAATGCCTCAAATTGACTTGCAGCACGATCGAAGTTCAATGTAGCAACATCTTTTTCGCAAGTATCGTGCCCGCCACAACAACAGGTCGCTTCTACCGGTTTCTTATCACCGGCTTTTTCATTGAAATTAGGGAACTGGTTAGTACCCAACAGGACTTCACGACGCTGAGCCACCGCTTTATGGCGCGCTTTGTTACTTTCGTTTACAGCCGCCTGAACAGTACCGGCTTTCAAAGCAGCATAGAAGCCGCCTTCTTCTTCAACGGCAAGGAAGATTTCCCATGCCTGCTTAGCGATAGATACCGTAAGGTTTTCAATATAGTAAGAACCGGCTGCCGGGTCAATCACTTTATCGAAGTGTGATTCTTCTTTCAACAGCAACTGCTGGTTGCGGGCCAGACGTTCGGAGAATTCATCGGGAGTTTCATAGGTTTTATCGAAAGGAACTACCGTCATTGAATCTACGCCTCCCAATGCAGCAGACATTGCTTCTGTTTGTGTACGAAGCAGATTCACGTGAGCATCAAACAATGTCAGATTGAAAGTAGATGTTTCAGCATGTACCTTCATCTTGGCAGCACAACGGCACTCACCGTTAGGTCCTTGTTTTCGCAATCACGCAGACATTCGGGATTGTAAGAAGCCACAATGTTCGCCCACAACATACGGGCAGCACGGAATTTTGCAATTTCAAGGAAATAATTAGAACTGATACCAAAATTAAACTTAATTTTCTTAGCCGCGATGGCAGCGGGAATCTCGGCTTCAGTCAACTGATTCATATATTCATTGCCCCATGCCAATGCATATCCCAGTTCCTGAGAAATATAAGCACCCGCATTATTCAGGTCAGTGCATTCACATTCAGCACACGATATTTGGGTAATTGTGCAGTAGCTCGATCAGGGCTTTGGCTGTTTGCACCATGTTTCCCTTTTCTTTGCCTTTGGCCAGCATCTTATTGAAGAAGTCATAATTGATAGAGCCTTGCAACTTCGTCAAATCATAATCCTTTTTCTGGAAATAAGCTACCAACAAATCGGCAAGCTCCACTACATGTCCCTGACAGGTAGAAAAATTCAGTTCAACACATTCTGCACAAATGTCGTTCAACAATGTCTCAATGTATTCCGCATTGAGTTCTTTTGCTTTTACATGGAAAGAAAGAGAATCGATGCCTTTGTTCAGAATATCCAGAGCTTTCGCATTGGCTTCTTTCGGAGATTCCACCTTAATCTCCTGACGAACCAACCACTCATTACTATTCTTCTTCGTGCCTCTTAAATAAGGGAATTCTCCGGGAAGCGCATCGGTTGTTTTAAGTCCTTCCAGGTCTTCCATCCGGTAGAAAGGTTTTACCTTGAATCCTTCGTTTGTCTTCCAAACGAGTTTCTTCTCAAAATCAGCTCCTTTCAGGTCAGCTGTGACCTTCTCCATCCACTTCTCGGTGGAAACAGGAGAAAAATCTGAGAAGAGTTTTTCTTTACTGTCTGCCATAGTTTATTTATTTTAAATTAAAATAAGATTGTTATCTCAATTTATGTCTCTAATTCTTTAATCAAAATGTAAGATTGCGACTTGCAAATATACTGAAATACTCTAAACCTCACGCTTTTTTTAGGGAAAATTCGCACTACCTGCTACCCCTGTGACTTCCCCAAATAAAAGGCAGGCAAATATTTGATTACCTCCGAGGTTATAGCTAATTTTGCACCCGTTTACATAAAATTATAAACTACTATATTATGGATTGGTTACAAGATTTATTATGGAACCCCAACTCCGTAGCCCACATCGTCTTCCTCTACGCTTTCGTAGTGGCGGCAGGTGTCTATTTGGGAAAGATCAAGATCTTCGGAGTCTCTTTAGGGGTTACCTTTGTTTTGTTTGCCGGCATCCTAATGGGACATTTTGGCTTCACAGGCGATACCCATATCCTACATTTCATCCGCGAATTCGGATTGATATTGTTCGTATTCTGTATCGGTCTTCAGGTGGGGCCTTCTTTCTTCTCTTCATTTAAGAAAGGCGGAATGACCCTAAACATGCTGGCCGTAGGAATTGTGGTATTGAACATTGCCGTAGCAATGGCGCTCTATTTCATTCTGGGAGGCAGAATCGAGCTCCCCATGATGGTAGGTATCCTGTACGGCGCAGTCACAAACACCCCGGGACTCGGTGCCGCACAAGAAGCACTGAATCAATTGAGTTATTCCGGCCCGCAGATTGCATTAGGTTATGCCTGTGCTTATCCGTTGGGAGTAGTAGGTATTATAGGCTCTATCATCGCAGTGCGTTACATCTTCCGCATCAACTTCGCCAAAGAAGAAGAGAACTGGAATCAAGAGACTGACGGCACTCACCACAAGCCACACCTTATGAGTCTGGAAGTACACAACGAAGCCATCTACGGAAAAACCCTGGGCACAATCAGCAGCTTCCTCGGACGTCCGTTTGTTTGTTCGCGCATCCGTAAAAACGGGCACGTCAGCATTCCAAACCACGGCACTATCCTGGAACAGAATGACCAGTTATTTGTGGTATGTTCAGAAGAGGATTCAGATGCCATTGTAGCCTTTATCGGACGCGAAGTGCAAGTAGACTGGGAGAAACAGGATATGCCGATGGTATCACGTCGTATCTTGGTAACCAAACCGGAAATAAACGGAAAGAAGCTCGGTATGCTGAACTTCCGCAGCATGTATAATGTCAACATTACCCGTGTCAACCGTTCGGGTGTCGACCTGTTTGCTAACCCCAACCTGATACTGCAAGTGGGTGACCGTGTCATGGTAGTAGGCTCCGAAGACGCTGTAGAACGGGTAGCCAGCGTGCTTGGTAACTCTTTGAAACGCCTCAACGAACCGAACATTATCACATTGTTTGTGGGCATCTTCCTGGGTATCCTGTGCGGTAGTCTTCCCATTGCATTTCCGGGTATGCCGACTCCTGTCAAGCTCGGCCTTGCCGGCGGACCGCTGGTGGTAGCCATTCTGATAGGACGTTTCGGACACAAACTACATCTGGTAACTTATACAACTCAAAGCGCCAACCTGATGATACGTGAAATCGGTATCGTTCTCTTCCTTGCCAGTGTAGGTATCGAAGCCGGAGCAAATTTCGTGGATACGGTAATCCATGGAGATGGTCTGCTTTATGTAGGTTGCGGTTTCCTGATCACGATTATTCCTTTGCTGATAATCGGGGTCATAGCACGTTCGTATTATAAAATCAATTACTTCATGCTGATGGGATTGATCGCGGGTAGCAATACCGACCCTCCCGCATTGGCCTATTCCAATCAGGCAACCGGTAGCGACGCACCGGCAGTAGGTTATTCTACCGTATATCCGCTATCGATGTTTCTCCGTATCCTTGCGGGACAAATGATATTGTTGCTAATGATGTGATAACGATACACCCTGATACAGCAATGGCCAGTTACCATGTTTTTATTTACATAGTAATTGGCCATTTCTATATGGTAACAGCTTCTATTACAAAGCCAGTTTCTTCACCACAAATTCTTCTATAAACCTTACCGTTTCATCAATTCCCAATACCGAAGAATCGATGCAAAGATGATAGGTCGCAGCTGCTCCCCAGGTTTTATAGCTATAGTAATTATAATATTCTGAACGCTTCTTATCCGCCTTATTCATTTTTTCTGCGGCTGCTTCTTCAGAAATTCCGTGGATGCGACACAGACGGGCTATACGATCCTCTTGCGAAGCAGAAATGAAAATATTGGCACAACGGGGATGTTCACGCAAGATGTAATCGGCACACCGCCCCACAAACACACAGGATTTATTTGCCGCAAGATGCCGGATGACATCACTCTGGATTTTAAAAAGAGCATCATTACTCAGGCAATTGGTGCAAGGCATGGCACCATCACTAATAAAAGGAAAACGCATCCCAAACAACCCGCCGATAATACCCTGAGAGGCTTTCTCGTCGGCTTTCTCGAAAAACTCCCGACAGAGTCCGCTTTCCTCCGAAGCCAGATTAATCAGCTCTTTATCATAGAAATCGATGCCTAACCTGGCTGCCAATTTTTCTCCGATCTCTTTTCCGCCACTGCCCAACTGACGGCCGATATTGATGACATAATTACCATTCATAGTACTTTTGTATATTGGTTCAATAGCAAACATACACATTATTTCCGAAAGAAGAAAATAAATAATGTACCAATATACAGAGTGCCGCATTTCTTATCAATTGGTAACTTTTATCCATTTTCAGAGTCGTATCTTTGCAGCCGCAAAAAAATAAACATTGTTTTTATGAAGGACAGCATTGACTTCGGAAATATGGAAATTCCGAGACTATTCAGGAAATTATTGATTCCAACAGTACTTGGAATGGTCTTTTCCGCCGTGTTTGTAATCACCGACGGTATATTTGTCGGTAAAGGTATAGGCAGTGATGCCCTGGCAGCGGTCAACATCACGGCTCCGCTATTTATGATAACCACCGGCATCGGACTGATGTTTGGAGTGGGCGCATCTGTTGTAGCTTCCATTCACCTGTCACAAGGTAAACGAAAAGTTGCGAGTATCAACATCACACAGGCACTTGCCTTTTCGGCCTTACTTATTCTAGTGCTATCGGCACTCTGCTGCTATTTCGCAGAGCCTATCGGCCGATTACTCGGCAGCTCGGAACGGTTGTTGCCTCTAGTGGTGGAGTATATGAATTGGTACGTACCTTTCCTCGTATTCTACCTGCTCCTAAGCGCCGGCATGTTTTACATCCGCCTGGACGGATCGCCCAACTATGCCATGATGTGCAACGCCGTATCGGCCATTATCAATATCATACTCGATTATGTCTTTATTTTCCAATTGGGCTGGGGAATGATGGGAGCTGCTTTTGCCACCAGCCTGGGCACTATGGTCGGCGGATTGATGACACTCATTTATCTCCTCCGTTTTTCCCGTAACGTAGGTATTTACCGTATCAAGCTGAGCTGGAAAAGCATGCGGCTTACCTGCCGTAACATCGGCTACATGATCAGGCTGGGATCTTCCGCCTTTATCAGCGAGGCATCCATTGCCAGCATGATGTTCCTGGGGAATTATGTATTTATCAGCCATTTGGGAGAAAGCGGTGTAGCCGCATTCAGCATTGTATGTTACTTCTTTCCTATCATTTTTATGGTATACAATGCCATCGCCCAATCGGCACAACCCATCATCAGCTATAATTTCGGACAACAGAACCCGGGACGAGTCGCACGTACCATCCGGTTGGCATTGAAGACAGCTTTAGGCTGCGGCATTTTTTTCTTTGCCGCCACTCTGGTATTCAATCACCAGATAGTCGGGCTGTTTATCGATAAAAGCTACCAAGCCTATGATATTGCGGTAAACGGTATTCCTTACTTTGCAGTCGGCTATCTGTTTTTTGCGCTCAACATAGTGGGCATCGGCTATTATCAAAGTATCGAACGTGCCCGGCGCGCCACTGTCATCACCCTTTTCCGGGGAACATTGTTCATGCTGGCAGGTTTCCTGCTCTTGCCTCCGGTGCTGGGAGTAAGGGGCATTTGGCTGGCCGTTCCTTTGGCCGAACTGCTGACCTTATTGCTTATTATCGGAATTTACCTGAAGGACTCTTTCGCCGTTCGCCGATGATACGTATCTTTGCATCATTCAAACAGATGCAAAGAGTCTTATGGAAACATTTATTGAAAAGTTCAGAAACAGCTATCATCTTTCAGAAAACGACACGCAAACCCTGCTCAGCTATATGGAGGAGATCCGTTTCAAAAAGAAAGAAGTCATCGTCCATGAAGGCTCCAAAAACGGAAATCTGTATCTGATAAAGCAGGGCATCTGGCGTGCCCATTATCTGAAAGATGGAGTGGATACTACCATTTGGTTTGCCGGTGCAGGCGAAGCTGCCTTTTCGGTATGGGGATATGTGGAAAATACTGCATCGCACATCACGATTGAAGTCATGTGCGATAGCATAGCCTACTGTATTCCGGGATCAACCCTGAACAATCTTTATGCTTCATCGCTCGGACTCGCCAACCTGGGACGGCAACTGATGGAACGGCAACTACTCAGCCTCGAAAACTGGCTGATCAGCGCCGGAAGCCCCAAAGCTAAAGAACGTTATCTGACTCTTATCAAAGAACATCCCGAACTATTACAAAATGTGCCTTTAAAGCATATACCTCTTATTTGTGGATTACACCACAGTCGCTGAGCAGAATCCGGAGAGAAATGACAATGTAATTTCGGAGCTTGACACAGCGACAGAGCGGGTGAAGACCTCAACAGAGGCTTTGCCATCCTCCTCTTTCCATATTTCTCTCGTTATACCAATCATTCGCTCCATTTAGTCCTCAATCTCTTTCCTTTCTATCTCTTTTTAGTTACCTTTGTAAGGAACCGAATATGAGTTGCACAACTGGTATACGACGAGTTGTACAACTGGTAACGTACAAGTTGTGTAACCGGTACATCGAATCATATTAACCTTTCATACAAAGCACTATGGGACTCATTTATTTAGTCAGAAAGAAAAAGTTCAGAACAGCCGAAGGATCAGAGAACTCTATTTTGCCATCCAGCGGAAACTTCAGAAAAGAGGTGGCAAGAACGAAGAAGACCTTGCCGAAATCCTTTCGGCAAACAGTTCACGAAGCAAAGGGGAAGTATTGAGCATCCTCACCGATCTGCCGGACGTGATAGAAGAGATATTGAAAAATGGAGAATCCGTATCCATCAGAGGGTTGGGATCGTTTCATGCCTCCATTACAAGCAATGGCTTCGAGCATCCGGAAGATGTATTGCCTCACGAGGTACGGGTATCCAAAGTATATTTCATTGCCGACCGCAAGTTTACCCAACGTGTCAGCCGGATGAAATTCTTTCGCTACCCACTATCCAAATATTTCCCAAAGGACTTGTTACGACCCGAAACAATCAGGAAGAAGAGACTCGGGAAGAGGAACCGGAGTTCATTCCTGACGATAACGAATGAAACGGATACCGCATAAAAGACATGGAGCTTGTCCGGCATCTCTGCCCGATCAAAAGAGGAATCTGATACACCCCATTACAGACAGATGACAGCAGCCTCCGGATTCATGAGTAAACTGACGAACCGACTTGAACTTCAGGCCTGCGTCATCCGGTGGTCTGCGGCAAAGGAGACCGGTCCGGGACAAGCTCTCTGTCTCGTTCCCGAACCGGTTTATCAAAAGACATATCCCAGATTTACATAAAATCCCACCTTATGAGATCTGCTGGAGTATCCCAAAGAAGCCTCGAGCGGACCGAACAGACTATCGTAACCATATCCCACACTACCGCCCCAAACCGGTTTTGCTCCCCAGATATCAAAAAAGTTATCATTCCGGAAAGCCACGTTTCCGGTAAAGGTGACATAGTTCTTGCTACCGATACGCTGCCGCAACTTCAGGCTTGTCACCAGAACAGAGTTGTCCACAATCTCCAGATTCGTGATGCCGGCAAAAGGAAGTTGTTGAGGCAGATAGTGCCCGAAATTCTCGCCTCCCATGGCATTCAGATACGGATAAGGTATATTTTACCGATAAGCACCGCCATACAAAGAGGAATCAGGCAAACGATCGGTCAGTGAAAAGACACCGGCCATGATGCCGCAAGGCAGAGAAGGGAGCATGGCCTTATAATGTGTCAGATTAT
>ENA-OQIG01001007-OQIG01001007.1-human-gut-metagenome-genome-assembly--contig:-NODE-1007-length-13767-cov-2.479252_pt1 | contig 13767 bp, 19 predicted proteins | sample MGYA00242576_ERZ504741 | MGnify/ENA primary metagenome ERZ504741 (study PRJEB26092, sample SAMD00036436) | human gut metagenome | host: Homo sapiens | study: EMG produced TPA metagenomics assembly of... | reverse complement strand
CTATGAAAAAACATCTTTTTACTCTGACACTCTCTTCTGTATTGGCGATACCAGCAGTATCCCATGCAGAATTTAAAGGCGGTTTTGCTGATATAGGTATTCATTATCTTGACTGGACTAGCAGAACCACTGAGAAATCGTCGACCAAATCACACAAAGATGATTTTGGATATCTGGAACTGGAAGGCGGCGCTAACTTTAGTTGGGGAGAAATGTACGGGTTCTTCGACTGGGAAAACTTTTATAATGATCGTCATGATAAACCGGGTAGCGAGCAGCGTTATACATTTAAAAATACCAACCGTTAATTTACCTGGGTGACACCGGATTTAATCTCTACTTGCATGCGTATGGCACCTACGGTTCTGCGAATCGTGTGAATTTCCATGACGATATGTTCCTTTACGGGATCGGCTACAATTTCACCGGCAGCGGTTGGTGGTTCAAACCGTTCTTTGCAAAACGCTATACAGACCAAACCTATTATACCGGCGATAACGGTTATGTCGCCGGTTGGGTTGCAGGTTACAGCTTTATGCTGGGCAGTGAGAAATTCACCCTCACCAACTGGAACAGTACGAGTTGATCGTGATGCCACCTACGCGGCAGGTAATGGCGGCAAAGAAGGTCTGAACGGTGCCGTCGCACTTTGGTGAATGCAACTTCACACATCACCACAGGGATTCAGTATCGTTATGCGGATGACAAACTGGGCGAAGATTTTTACCAGGATGCGATAATCTACTCCATCAAATTTAATTTCTGATTGATTACTGCCGGAGCTCCCGGCAGTATGAATTCACTCTATATCTGATACAACGGATCCCCTTCCCGACCAGCCATTAGCGCATTGCCCTGGTCTCGTACCACGTCCCATAACGCTTCAGCGGCGGTGGAAAGTGAACGGTTCTTCCTGCGCACCAGCATCAACTGGCGTTCAACAACCGGCGTAATGCGCTTTACCACCAGTGGCTACCTTCAGCAATGGTAGCGCCAGTGCGGGAAGAATACTGATGCCGATGCCTGCGGCTACCATCGGAACAGCGTCGCCGGATGTCCAATCTCCTGCACAATATTCGCCTGAATACCATTGCGCGCCAGCGCTGCGTCAATCAGCGGTCGGCTGCCTGACGCGTAATCCTGCAACACCAATTTCGCTCCCTGCAATGCCTGCCAGGGTACATAATCTTCCACGGCCAAAGCGCTATCGCGATGGCAAAGCAGAAAGAAAGGCTCGGAAAGAATCGCTTCACATTGCAGATCGCCCACTGGGCCTGGATCGATGACGATGCCAAAGTCGACATCTCCCTGGCGAATACTTTCCATCACCCACTGCTGCGGACGATCGTGCAGGACAAACTGAATATCTGGATAGCGGCGATGGCTTTCAGCAATGCATTGCGGAATAAGATGCGCGGAAATGGTCTGGCTGGCAGCGACCCGAACTTTTCCGCTCAGTTGTTGCCCCATACGCCCGGTATCGCGCAACGTGCTGTTAAGTTCATCCAGCAGTCGCTCAAGACGCAAAGCCAACTGCTGCCCTGCATCTGTAAGCACCACTTCACGCGTGGTTCTGTCCAGCAGGCGAACACCAGTATGATTTTCCAGCTCCTTCACACTGTGACTTACTGCCGACTGGCTCAAGCCGATACGCTCTCCTGCACGACTAAAACTTTTCTCCTGCGCTACTGTGACGAAAACCTTTAATTGTTTTAAAGAATAATTCATCTGTTTTCTTCATGAATGGATGCAATAAATCAATTTTATTTCTCAAACTGGAAGAAGCACAATAGAACCATCGATCATCTGGAGTCTTTATGAAACTTTTTCGTATCCTCGATCCTTTCACCTTAACCCTGATCACGGTGGTGTTGCTGGCCTCTTTCTTTCCGGCCAGAGGCGATTTCGTCCCCTTCTTTGAAAATCTGACCACCGCAGCTATTGCCCTGCTGTTCTTTATGCACGGCGCGAAGTTGTCGCGTGAGGCGATTATTGCTGGCGGTGGTCACTGGCGACTGCATTTGTGGGTAATGTGCAGCACCTTCGTGCTGTTTCCGATTCTGGGTGTACTGTTTGCCTGGTGGAAACCGGTAAATGTCGACCCGATGCTCTACTCCGGTTTTCTCTACTTGTGCATTCTCCCGGCTACCGTGCAGTCTGCAATCGCCTTCACGTCAATGGCGGGCGGTAACGTCGCGGCGGCGGTTTGTTCTGCGTCAGCATCCAGCCTGCTGGGGATTTTCCTTTCACCATTGCTGGTTGGTCTGGTGATGAATGTTCACGGTGCAGGGGGCAGCCTTGAGCAGGTCGGTAAAATTATGCTGCAACTGCTGCTGCCGTTTGTGTTGGGGCATCTTTCCCGGCCGTGGATTGGTGACTGGGTGTCGCGCAATAAAAAATGGATTGCGAAAACTGACCAGACGTCCATTCTGTTGGTGGTTTATACAGCGTTCAGCGAAGCCGTCGTTAATGGTATCTGGCATAAAGTTGGCTGGGGATCATTGCTGTTTATCGTGGTGGTCAGCTGCGTTCTTCTGGCTATCGTGATTGTAGTTAACGTCTTTATGGCACGCCGACTGAGCTTCAATAAGGCAGATGAAATTACTATCGTCTTTTGTGGTTCGAAAAAGAGTCTGGCAAATGGCATCCCGATGGCAAACATTCTGTTCCCCACATCGGTGATCGGTATGATGGTGCTGCCCCTGATGATTTTCCATCAGATCCAATTGATGGTCTGTGCGGTGCTGGCGCGTCGATACAAACGCCAGACCGAACAGTTACAGGCGCAGCAGGAAAGCAGCGCCGATAAAGCTTAAAGCGGACGCTTCAGGGGCTGGACCAGTTGCGTCAGCCCCTCGGTTTTAATCAGCAGCGTGATTTGCATTAGCTCACCGAGCTTCCCTGCCGGGAACTCATCTTTGCGGGCAAACCACAGCAGATACTCCTCCGGCAGGTCGATTAAGCGACGCCCTTTGTATTTGCCAAACGGCATTATCGTATTGGCTATTTCAATCAGCTGCTCTTTTTCCATCTCAGCTACCCAGCAAACGCAGCATTTCCGCTTCGTCGATGACTTCAATGCCCAGTTCCTGCGCCTTCGCCAGTTTAGATCCTGCAGCTTCACCCGCTATCACCAGATCGGTTTTCTTCGACACGCTGCCCGCGACTTTCGCGCCCAGTTCGACCAGTCGAGCTTTAGCGTCATCACGCGACATCTGGCTTAAGCTGCCCGTAAGCACCACGGTTTTACCAGCAAACGGGCTGTCAATCTCTTCCGCGTTGATAACGATCGGCGCAGGCCAGTGAACACCTTCCGCCAACAGCTCGCTGATGACATTGCGGTTGCTTTCTTCGGCAAAGAAGTTGTGAACGTGGGACGCAACGACAATGCAACATCAGGCACCTTTTGCAGCTCTTCAATCGAAGCGGCTTCCAGCGCTTCCAGCGTGCCGAAATATGCCGCCAGACCTGCTGCGGTGGCCTCGCCGACTTCACGGATGCCAAGTGCATAGAGGAAGCGAGCAAAGGTGGTTTCTTTCGCTTTTTCCAGCGCGTTAACCACGTTTTGTGCCGATTTTGGCCCCATACGCTCCAGTCCGGTCAGTTTGCCTGCGGTGAGTTTGAACAGATCTGCCGGAGTATGGACATATTCTTTTTCAACCAGCTGATCGATGATTTTGTCGCCCATTCCGTCAACATCCATCGCACGGCGGGAAACAAAGTGTTTCAGCGACTCTTTACGCTGCGCACCGCAAATCAGGCCACCGGTACAGCGGGCAACCGCTTCACCTTCCACACGCTCAACGTCAGAACCACATACCGGACAATGCGTCGGGAATACAACCTTACGGGTATCTTCCGGGCGTCAGAAAGCACGACGTTAACCACCTGCGGGATCACGTCGCCAGCGCGGCGAATAACCACTTATCGCCAATGCGTAAACCAAGACGTTCGATTTCGTCAGCATTATGCAGTGTAGCGTTACTCACCAACACGCCAGCAACATGGACAGGTTCCAGACGCGCAACAGGCGTAATCGCGCCAGTACGCCCAACCTGAAACTCGACGTCACGCACAAAGGTCATCTGCTCCTGCGCCGGGAATTTAAACGCTACCGCCCAGCGCGGGGCACGCGCGACAAAGCCAAGCTGCTCCTGCTGTTCCAGTGAGTTGACCTTAATCACCACGCCGTCGATATCAAAGCCCAGCGTCGGGCGGTCTTCTTCCACTTTGTGATAGAACGCCAGCACTTCTTCCGCCGATTCACAAAGCGTTACCCGATCGCTGACCGGCAACCCCCACTTTTTAAATTGCAGTAAACGGCCAAGATGAGTATCCGGCAGCTCGCCACCTTCCAGAACACCAACGCCATAGCAGAAAAAAGTGAGCGGTCGCTTCGCTGTAATACGCGGATCAAGCTGACGCAGTGAACCAGCTGCCGCATTACGTGGGTTAGCAAAAACTTTCCCGCCCGTGCGTCGCGCATCTTCGTTAATCTTTTCGAACCCCGCCTGCGGCAGGAACACTTCACCACGCACTTCCAGACGCGCCGGGATATTCTCTCCGTGCAGCTTCAGCGGAATGGCGCGAATAGTACGCACATTAGACGTGATATCTTCCCCGGTGGTGCCATCGCCACGGGTCGCGGCACTGACTAAAACGCCATTTTCATACAGAATACTGACGGCAAGGCCATCCAGCTTCAGCTCACAGCACCAGGTGACTTTCTCGTTGTTTTTCAGACGGTCCTGCACACGTTTGTTGAAAGCAAGAAAGCTTTCTTCATCAAAAACGTTATCCAGTGACAGCATTGGTACTTCATGGCGTATCTGGCTGAAAGCTGCCAGCGGCGCAGCACCTACACGTTGGGTAGGCGAATCAGGCGTAATCAGTTCTGGATGTTTGGTTTCCAGCTCGCGCAGTTCGCGCATCAGCCTGTCGTATTCAGCGTCGGGAATTTCCGGCGCATCCATCACATGATAAAGATATTCATGATGGCGAAGCGTCGTTCGCAGTTCTGTCAGTTGTTGTTCGATTGATTCCATATCGCACCATCAATGCTAAAAACCCCGACAAGCGGGGGTTCGAAGAGGAGTTAATTTGCCTTAAGTGTATCAGGCGTTGGCGTCTTTGACTTCGCGGATGATGTCCTGGTACTCGCGCAATTTCTGCGGAGTCATCATACGGCGCTGATCGTCAAGCACTACACCGCCCACTTCATCGGCAATATGCTGCGCAGATTGCAGCATCAGCTTGAAGTTCTGCAGCTCGTCACCGTAAGACGGTACCTGCATAAAGATAGTGACACCCGGAGTAGTGAAATCCTTCATTTCAGGATCAAAGGTTCCCGGTTTCACCATATTCGCCAGGCTGAATAACGCCGGGCCGCTGCCATCCGGGCTAAGATGACGATGGTAAATATTCATATCGCCAAAAATGAAGCCCGCTTGTTGAATGCTGTTAAGAAGCAGTTCACCGTTTAGCTCGCTACCGTGATGCGCCGCGACGTTCATGATAATCACCGCTTCTTTGCGCTTCGGTTTATCCATAACTGGAGCCGGTTCCGCTACAGGCTCAGGCTGTGGTGCCGCTACGGGTTCTGCAGGCTGGAAAGCCTGTTGTGCCGGTTGCGGTGCTGAATGCACAGGCTGCGGCGCTGGCGCGACCTGTGGCGAAACTGGCTGCTGCAACGGCTGTTCAGGCTGCGGCTGATAGGCAGGCTGCTGCACCGGCTGCGCTGGACGCGGAGCATGTTGCGGCGGTACCTGCGCTTCAGGCGGCTGCTGGACCGGTTGACGCGGCTGCGCAGACGCATAAGGCGGTTGGTACTGGTGTTGCGGCGACGGACGAGCAGCCTCATGCTCCTGAGCGTTAGCCGGGGCATGATTCACGCGGTGAACACGAACCTCACCAACGCCCTCATCATCTTCGACATCCTCGTCATAAGAATCGTCGTCACGTTTTGACTTCATTCGTTTTAATGGCCGATCGCGGAACATAGAAGATCGTTCTTTACGGCTGGTCCAGAAACCATGTACCAGTAAAGCGATTATGCGATCGCGCCAACAATGATTAATATCAGACGCAAATCCTGCATCATTATATTCTCTGTTGTTCTAACACCTTGCCACCACGCAAACATTTACTCACTAAGAGTATTTGCCGATTACCTCAAGTGCAAGTGCACTATTAACTTTCACAGCACAAAGATAGATGAAATCGTGCTTTTTGCTGTTTTTTCGAACATATCCTAACTGTCCATTGCGCAATTACCCGGTAAAATACGCAGAATTTTCCTGGGATTGGTCAAAAGGAGCTCATCCTGATTATGGTTTCATCATTCACATCTGCCCCACGCAGCGGTTTTTACTATTTTGCGCAAGGCTGGAAGCTCGTCTTGCAACCTGGGATTCGGCGTTTCGTTATTTTACCGCTGCTGGTCAATATTTTGTTGATGGGGGGCGCATTCTGGTGGCTCTTTACACAGCTCGATGTCTGGATCCCGACTCTCATGAGTTACGTTCCGGACTGGCTACAATGGCTGAGTTATCTGTTGTGCCTCTGGCTGTCATCTCTGTGCTGTTAGTGTTTGGCTATTTCTTCTCCACGATTGCTAACTGGATTGCCGCTCCGTTTAACGGTTTATTGGCTGAACAACTGGAAGCACGATTGACTGGCGCTACACCGCCAGATACCGGGATTTTCGGTATCATGAAAGATGTGCCGCGAATCATGAAACGCGAATGGCAAAAATTTGCTTGGTATCTTCCGCGCGCAATTGTATTACTAATTCTTTACTTCATCCCTGGTATTGGGCAAACCGTCGCGCCGGTACTGTGGTTCCTGTTTAGCGCCTGGATGTTAGCCATCCAGTATTGCGATTACCCCTTCGATAACCACAAAGTGCCGTTTAAAGAGATGCGCACCGCCCTGCGCACACGCAAAATCACCAATATGCAGTTTGGTGCTTTAACCAGCCTGTTTACGATGATCCCGCTGCTTAATCTGTTCATCATGCCCGTTGCCGTTTGTGGCGCGACGGCGATGTGGGTCGATTGCTATCGCGATAAACACGCGATGTGGCGGTAACAATCTACCGGTTATTTTGTAAACCGTTTGTGTGAAACAGGGGTGGCTTATGCCGCCCCTTATTCCATCTTGCATGTCATTATTTCCCTTCTGTATATAGATATGCTAAATCCTTACTTCCGCATATTCTCTGAGCGGGTATGCTACCTGTTGTATCCCAATTTCATACAGTTAAGGACAGGCCATGAGTAAGATTTTTGAAGATAACTCGCTGACTATCGGTCACACGCCGCTGGTTCGCCTGAATCGCATCGGTAACGGACGCATTCTGCGAAGGTGGAATCTCGTAACCCCAGCTTCAGCGTTAAGTGCCGTATCGGTGCCAACATGATTTGGGATGCCGAAAAGCGCGGCGTGCTGAAACCAGGCGTTGAACTGGTTGAACCGACCAGCGGTAATACCGGGATTGCACTGGCCTATGTAGCTGCCGCTCGCGGTTACAAACTCACCCTGACCATGCCAGAAACCATGAGTATTGAACGCCGCAAGCTGCTGAAAGCGTTAGGTGCAAACCTGGTGCTGACGGAAGGTGCTAAAGGCATGAAAGGCGCAATCCAAAAAGCAGAAGAAATTGTCGCCAGCAATCCAGAGAAATACCTGCTGCTGCAACAATTCAGCAATCCGGCAAACCCTGAAATTCACGAAAAAACCACCGGTCCGGAGATCTGGGAAGATACCGACGGTCAGGTTGATGTATTTATTGCTGGCGTTGGGACTGGCGGTACGCTGACTGGCGTCAGCCGCTACATTAAAGGCACCAAAGGCAAGACCGATCTTATCTCTGTCGCCGTTGAGCCAACCGATTCTCCAGTTATCGCCCAGGCGCTGGCAGGTGAAGAGATTAAACCTGGCCCGCATAAAATTCAGGGTATTGGCGCTGGTTTTATCCCGGCTAACCTCGATCTCAAGCTGGTCGATAAAGTCATTGGCATCACCAATGAAGAAGCCATTTCTACCGCCCGTCGTCTAATGGAAGAAGAAGGTATTCTTGCAGGTATCTCTTCTGGAGCAGCTGTTGCCGCGGCGTTGAAACTACAAGAAGATGAAAGCTTTACCAACAAGAATATTGTGGTTATTCTACCATCATCGGGTGAGCGTTATTTAAGCACCGCATTGTTTGCCGATCTCTTCACTGAGAAAGAATTGCAACAGTAATGCCAGCTTGTTAAAAATGCGTAAAAAGCACCTTTTTAGGTGCTTTTTTGTGGCCTGCTTCAAACTTTCGCCCCTCCTGGCATTGATTCAGCCTGTCGGAACTGGTATTTAACCAGACTAATTATTTTGATGCGCGAAATTAATCGTTACAGGAAAAGCCAAAGCTGAATCGATTTTATGATTTGGTTCAATTCTTCCTTTAGCGGCATAATGTTTAATGACGTACGAAACGTCAGCGGTCAACACCCGCCAGCAATGGACTGTATTGCGCTCTTCGTGCGTCGCGTCTGTTAAAAACTGGCGCTAACAATACAGGCTAAAGTCGAACCGCCAGGCTAGACTTTAGTTCCACAACACTAACCTATAAGTTGGGGAAATACAATGTTCCAGCAAGAAGTTACCATTACCGCTCCGAACGGTCTGCACACCCGCCCTGCTGCCCAGTTTGTAAAAGAAGCTAAGGGCTTCACTTCTGAAATTACTGTGACTTCCAACGGCAAAAGCGCCAGCGCGAAAAGCCTGTTTAAACTGCAGACCCTGGGTCTGACTCAAGGTACGGTTGTTACCATCTCTGCTGAAGGTGAAGACGAACAAAAAGCAGTTGAGCATCTGGTCAAACTGATGGCGGAACTCGAGTAATTTTTTCCGGGTCCAATAAAATATCAGTCACAAGTAAGGTAGGGTTATGATTTCAGGCATTTTAGCATCCCCGGGTATCGCTTTCGGTAAAGCTCTGCTTTTGAAAGAAGACGAAATCGTTATTGACCGGAAAAAAATTTCTGCCGATAAGGTTGACCAGGAAGTTGAACGTTTTCTGAGCGGTCGTGCCAAGCATCTGCGCAACTTGAAGCGATCAAAACGAAAGCTGGTGAAACTTTCGGCGAAGAAAAAGAAGCCATCTTTGAAGGGCATATCATGCTACTCGAAGATGAGGAGCTGGAGCAGGAAATCATAGCCCTGATTAAAGATAAACACATGACAGCTGATGCAGCTGCTCATGAAGTTATCGAAGGTCAGGCTTCTGCCCTGGAAGAGCTGGATGATGAATACCTGAAAGAACGTGCGGCTGACGTGCGTGATATCGGTAAGCGCCTGCTGCGCAACATCCTGGGTCTGAAGATTATCGATCTGAGCTCCATTCAGGATGAAGTTATCCTGGTTGCAGCGGATCTGACCCCCTCTGAAACGGCTCAGTTGAACCTGAAAAAGGTGCTGGGTTTCATCACCGATGCGGGTGGACGTACTTCCCACACCTCAATCATGGCGCGTTCTCTGGAATTGCCTGCCATTGTAGGTACTGGTAGCGTCACCTCTCAGGTGAAAAATGATGATTATCTGATTCTGGATGCCGTAAATAATCAGGTTTACGTCAATCCAACCAACGAAGTTATTGATAAAATGCGCGCTGTTCAGGAGCAAGTGGCTTCTGAAAAAGCAGAGCTTGCTAAACTGAAAGATCTGCCAGCTATTACGCTGGACGGTCACCAGGTAGAAGTGTGCGCTAACATTGGTACGGTTCGTGACGTTGAAGGTGCTGAGCGTAACGGCGCTGAAGGCGTTGGTCTGTATCGTACTGAGTTCCTGTTCATGGACCGCGACGCGCTGCCCACTGAAGAAGAACAGTTTGCTGCTTACAAAGCAGTGGCTGAAGCGTGTGGCTCGCAGGCGGTTATCGTTCGTACCATGGACATCGGCGGCGACAAAGAGCTGCCATACATGAACTTCCCGAAAGAAGAGAACCCGTTCCTCGGCTGGCGCGCTATCCGTATCGCGATGGATCGTAAAGAGATCCTGCGCGATCAGCTCCGCGCTATCCTGCGTGCCTCGGCTTTCGGTAAATTGCGCATTATGTTCCCGATGATCATCTCTGTTGAAGAAGTGCGTGCACTGCGCAAAGAGATCGAAATCTACAAACAGGAACTGCGCGACGAAGGTAAAGCGTTTGACGAGTCAATTGAAATCGGCGTAATGGTGGAAACACCGGCTGCCGCAACAATTGCACGTCATTTAGCCAAAGAAGTTGATTTCTTTAGTATCGGCACCAATGATTTAACGCAGTACACTCTGGCAGTTGACCGTGGTAATGATATGATTTCACACCTTTACCAGCCAATGTCACCGTCCGTGCTGAACTTGATCAAGCAAGTTATTGATGCTTCTCATGCTGAAGGCAAATGGACTGGCATGTGTGGTGAGCTTGCTGGCGATGAACGTGCTACACTTCTGTTGCTGGGGATGGGTCTGGACGAATTCTCTATGAGCGCCATTTCTATCCCGCGCATTAAGAAGATTATCCGTAACACGAACTTCGAAGATGCGAAGGTGTTAGCAGAGCAGGCTCTTGCTCAACCGACAACGGACGAGTTAATGACGCTGGTTAACAAGTTCATTGAAGAAAAAACAATCTGCTAATCCACGAGATGCGGCCCAATTTACTGCTTAGGAGAAGATCATGGGTTTGTTCGATAAACTGAAATCTCTGGTTTCCGACGACAAGAAGGATACCGGAACTATTGAGATCATTGCTCCGCTCTCTGGCGAGATCGTCAATATCGAAGACGTGCCGGATGTCGTTTTTGCGGAAAAAATCGTTGGTGATGGTATTGCTATCAAACCAACGGGTAACAAAATGGTCGCGCCTGTAGACGGTACCATTGGTAAAATCTTTGAAACCAATCACGCGTTCTCTATCGAATCTGATAGCGGCGTTGAACTGTTCGTCCACTTCGGTATCGACACCGTTGAACTGAAAGGCGAAGGCTTCAAGCGTATTGCAGAAGAAGGTCAGCGCGTGAAAGTTGGCGATACTGTCATTGAATTTGATCTGCCGCTGCTGGAAGAGAAAGCCAAGTCTACCCTGACTCCGGTTGTTATCTCCAACATGGACGAAATCAAAGAACTGATCAAACTGTCCGGTAGCGTAACCGTGGGTGAAACCCCGGTTATCCGCATCAAGAAGTAATTCTTGCCGCAGTGAAAAATGGCGCCCATAGGCGCCATTTTTTATGCTTCCGCCAGCGGCGGCAAAATCAATTCATCGCTCTCATGCTGCTGGGTGTAGCGCATCACTTCCAGTACGCGCAACCCCGCACGGTGCACCGCATCGTTTAACGCCTTCCCTTTCAGCAAACCACTGATAAGCTGAGCACAAAACAGGTCGCCAGTCCCTTTCAGGTCGGTTTTTACCCGTGAATGGGAAATGACATTCACGCTGTCGGCACTGACCACCACCACCTGCATCTCCTGATTTTCTTCATTACCGGAGGCGCTGGTAATCACCACCCATTTTAATGTGTCTGAAAGCAGACTTTTTGCGGCAGCAATGGCACTGTCGAGATCGCGGCAATTTTTACCGGTCAGGATTTCCAGCTCAAAGATATTGGGGGTAATTCCCTGCGCCAGCGGCAGTAAATATTGTCGATACGCCTCGGGAAGGTCAGGTTTGACATAAATTCCGCTATCAATATCGCCAATCACCGGATCGACATGATCAATAGGTCAGGATGGTCTTTGCGTAGCGCAGTCAGCCACTCGGCAAGGATTTTGATTTGCGATGCCGTTCCCATATAGCCCGTGGTTACAGCACGAAGTTGGCGCAGCGCATCACGCTCCTGAAGCGCACGCAAATAGCCGCTAAACCATTCGTCCGGAATCGCACCACCGTAGAAAGTGTCATAATGCGGCGTATTGCTCAGCAATACCGTCGGCACGGCAAAGACATTCAGACCGTTCTGTTTGATAGCAGGCACGGCAATGCTGTTGCCCACGCTGCCGTAAACCACCTGCGACTGCACGGCGACGATATCCGCCTGCAGCGCCCTGCTCTTATCGTTAAACAACAACAAACTACTCATTTAATTTTTTCTCCTTGCCGATGATCCTCATCGTATTCCAACCGAAACTTTACCTGATTCTGGCAGTCAAATCGGCTATCACAAAACAAGGATAAGGTAATTCAATGAAGAAAATCATTTGTCTGGTCATTACACTACTAATGACACTCCCCGCTTACGCGAAGTTAACTGCCCATGAAGAAGCCCGCATCAACGCCATGCTGGAGGGATTAGCACAGAATAAGGATTGATATTTGTGCGCAACGGTGATGAACATACCTGCGATGAAGCGGTTTCTCATCTGCGTCTGAAGCTGGGCAATACCCGTAACCGCATTGACACTGCCGAGCAGTTTATTGATAAGGTTGCTTCGTCGTCATCGATTACCGGGAAGCCGTATATTGTGAAGATCCCCGGTAAGAGCGATGAGAACGCACAGCCTTTTTTACATGCGCTAATTGCGCAGACGGATAAAACGGTGCCTGCGCAATAATCTTAAATCCCCGCCCCCTGCTAAAGTGCTCTTCCCCAAACACTCCGGTGGAGAGGTAGCGATCGCCACGATCGCAGATGATCGCCACCACCACCGCGCCGGGGTTAGCTTTTGCCACCCGCAGTGCTCCGGCAACCGCGCCGCCTGAGCTGACGCCACAGAATATTCCTTCCCGCACCGCCAGTTCGCGCATGGTGTTTTCCGCATCGCCCTGATGAATATCCAGCACCTCATCCACCAGAGAAGCATTGAAAATCCCCGGCAGATATTCCGCAGGCCAGCGGCGAATGCCCGGAATACTGCTGCCTTCTTCCGGCTGCAGGCCAACAATGGTCACCGGTTTGGATTGTTCGCGCATAAAGCGTGAAACGCCGGTGATAGTGCCGGTCGTCCCCATGCTGGAGACAAAATGGGTAATGCGCCCGCCGGTTTGCTGCCAGATTTCCGGCCCGGTAGTGGTGTAATGGGCGTAAGGGTTATCGGGATTATTGAACTGATCGAGCAGCTTTCCTTCGCCACGATTCGCCATCTCCAGCGCCAGATCGCGCGCACCTTCCATGCCCTGCTCTTTGGTGACAAGAATCAGTTCCGCACCATAAGCACGCATCGCCGCACGGCGTTCCTGGCTCATGTTGTCGGGCATCAGCAATTTCATGCGATAGCCTTTCAGCGCGGCAATCATTGCCAGCGCAATGCCGGTGTTACCACTGGTGGCTTCGATTAAGACATCACCCGGTTTAATTTCCCCGCGCTTTTCCGCCTCGACGATCATCGAAAGTGCCGCACGATCTTTCACCGAACCTGCCGGGTTATTGCCTTCCAGTTTTAACCACACTTCACTGCCGTTATCCGGCCCCATTCGCTGCAACTTCACCAGAGGCGTATTGCCTATTGTTTGTTCTAATGTACTCACGATCTCTATCCATACGTGGTGTTGCTGATGCGACGCTTGCGCGTCTTATCAGGTCTACAGGTTACAAACCTTGCCATTAAAAAGCCCGGATCGCGGGAAGCGCCTCCGGCGTTTAACATTCACTCAACCTATCAGGCGCTTTGTGCGAGAGCAAGTTCCTCATCGCGGGTTTCAATACGCTCATCGCCGTTATACAGCCGCGCATGTTGCAGACCAACGTATAAACGATCGCCACGCTGCGGGGCATCGTCGCCATGCATCACGACCGTCAGCGGTTCGTTGTA
>ENA-OQIG01001005-OQIG01001005.1-human-gut-metagenome-genome-assembly--contig:-NODE-1005-length-13798-cov-2.164875_pt1 | contig 13798 bp, 24 predicted proteins | sample MGYA00242576_ERZ504741 | MGnify/ENA primary metagenome ERZ504741 (study PRJEB26092, sample SAMD00036436) | human gut metagenome | host: Homo sapiens | study: EMG produced TPA metagenomics assembly of... | reverse complement strand
TTTTTGTTCCGGTAGCCCCACCAGGTGGTCCGTACCGGATCCGGCAGTTCTTCCGGCGGCACGATGTGGGTGGCATAGGGCAGATCATGGAGAGCCGGGCTTTCCGGCAGATCCAGCATATGTTCGTTGATCCAGCTTCCCTTGGGGATATCATCCCTGGCATAGCCCAGGACCACCCCGTACCGGATGATCTCTCCCCCTTTGGGAATGTCCGTCAGGGCGATTTTATGGGCCTGAGGAATGGGCTGGAGGGAAACCACGCCCGGCAGCACTTCCGTGCCCACAGGCAGGTCATGGACGGCAATGGCCACATTGTCTTTCTCTTTGACCCTGATTACAAGCGGTGCAGTCATAGTATCTTCTTCCTTTCTCAGATTTTCGTCAGCAGCGTCCCGTTATCGTCAAAGGCCAGAGGCGCCGGCTCATCCAGGGCTTCCAGATGAGGGTACTTTCCGGCTCTGACGGCTTCATAATAGCTTTCGCTGAGCATCACCGTCCCGATGTGGGAGGTGTTGGGGATCCGGACCACCCGGACTTTTGCCGGGGCCCTGTCCACCCCGTTGGTGGTGCGGATGCACAGCTGGATGGCTTCCTTGTCCGTAGGCACCACAAAGGGGATCATCCGGATTTGAACACCGTGTTGGTGACGATGTTGGGATACATGGCATCCATATCGATCTTGTTGAACAGCCGGGCGGTGATGCAGTTGGCCAGGCCGATGCCCAGAGCGTTCCCGTGGGAAGCTTCCGACAGGTCCAGGAAACAGGTCCGCTGGACCTTCAGTCCCCCGTGGGCGTATTCCGTGGAGAAAGTCCCGGCAATGTTGGGATCCACCCCGGTGCCGGAATAGTTCTTCCCGATTTCATCCACCACCAGCACGTCCGCTTCCTTCACCAGCAGGAGGGCATGTTGGCAAAAGCGAACTTCAGCCATTCCGCTTCTTCCTCGATGAGATGGGGGGTATCGATGGCCACGATTTTGCAGGTTTCATCATAGGCATTCTCAATGGAGGGGATGGCGAACAGGATGGGGGCCTTTTCCAGGAACACCTGGGCCATGGAAGGGATGTGTTCCGCAATCTTTCCCATGCCGTCGGCGTGGACATTTTCCGCCCCTTTCTGTTTGCCCAGGCCCACCGCCATCATTTTGCAGGGGCCGCTTTCCACTTTGCCCCGGAAGGCATTGTGGGGCTTCAGCCGGCAGGAGACGATGATCCCGTCCGCCTCATAGGCGTTTTTGTCCATGTACACCGGCCGTCCGGACTGGCTCATGCCAGGTAGACCGTTTCCATGCTGCTGCGGATCTCGCAGCCCATGGCTTCTTCCGTAATGCCGTAGCCGGCCAGGATCTCCCGCTGGCCTTCCGCCGTGGCACCGCCGTGGCTGCCCATGGCCGGGACGATAAAGGGACGGGTGCCCCGCTCCTTGCAGAATTCCACAATGGACCGGGTGATCAGGGCCACATTGGCGATGCCCCGGCTGCCGGCGGTAATGGCAATGGTCATCCCCGGCTGCAGTTTGCTCACAAAGCTCCCGGCTCATTTCCGCCCGGACCACACCGGGGATTTCCTCCGGTGTCAGCACCGGACGGGGAAAGGTCTGCCGGGCCCGGAACATCCGGGGCAGAGGAACATTTTCCAGCAGCTGGGACACAACCCCGCCTCTGGTGGTAATGCGCATGATTTCCAGCCTCCTTCAGATGCAAAACGCTGTCCAAAGAACAGCGATCCGTACAGATTTTCTGATACCTTTATTGTACGGGAAGAGGGAGTATAAATCAAATTCATTGTTTTAGATGATTCATTAAATATATTAAGAGGCTGCCGCAAAGCAGCAGCCTCTGTCAATAGTCAATAGTCAATTGCCCATGGAAAGAACCCTCCCTTACGGTCAGGTTCTTTTGATCGTGTAAACCTGTAGGGGCCGCACGCATGCCACGACGATTTTTTTGCCGGGTACAATGGTTCTTTTGATTGTGTAAACCTGTAGGGGCCGCACGCCGGGCGGCCCGCAGGAAGCACGGTTCCATTGCCCATATTCAATAAAATTTGCCTGTAATTTTTTCCCTTCGACCGTTGACCATCCTCTTTAGCAGAACGTCTTGTCCGCGTATTCCTGGAGTTCGGCCCGGAAATCCGGATGGGCTACGGCGATCATGGCCTGGGCCCGTTCCTTCAGGGAGAGCCCGGTGAGATGGGCCACCCCGAATTCCGTGGCCACGTTCTGGATCAGTGCCCGGGGACCGGCGATGGAGCTGCCGGCGGCAATGGCCGGGACGATGTTGGAATGACGGACCCCTTTCTTGTCCACCCGGGAGGATTCGATGCAGATGTAGCCGGCTCCCCCATGGGACAGGAAGGCCCCTTCCAGGAAGTCCAGCTGGCCGCCCACTCCGGACAGCTGCCGGGTCCCGATGGATTCGGCATTTTCCTGGCCCATGAGATCCAGCTGCACCCCGCCGTTGATGCTGATGTAGTTGGAGATCTTTTCCATGATCCGGGGATTGTGGACATAATCCACTTCCGCCGGATAGAACAGCTCCGGTTTTTCCTGGAGCCAGTCATACAGTTCCTGGGAACCGCTGGCCAGGTTCCAGGTGGCCAGACCGGTCTGGTCCTCTTTCCGGGCGTTGGTCAGTTTGCCGGCCTTGTACAGGGCCAGGAAAGCGTCACTGATGGTGCCGGTATGGCATCCAGGTCTTCCCGGTCCGGACTGGGCCAGGATCTGGGCAATGGTGAAGGGGATGGTTCCCACCCCCAGGGACAGGGTGGCTCCGTTGGGGATTTCCGCCACCACGTTTCGGGCAATCTGCAGATCCGCTTCCGACGGGGTCCGATACCCGGAGGTGCACAGGGGGGCGTGCTCCCCTTCCACGATGATGTCTGCTTCGTCCAGGGAAACCCGGTGGGATCCGTCCACCCCCTGGAGGGTGGGCATGTGTTCATTGATTTCGAAGATCACGGTCCGGGCCTTCTTCATGATGGTCTTCCAGCAGTAGCTGGCCAGCCCCAGGCCGCAGTATCCATTGGCATCCGGCCGGGACACGGGCACCACGGCCACATCCACGGTCAGGTAGTCCCGGTACATTTCCGGCAGCAGCCGCAGCATCATGGGAACGAAATGGAGCCGGCGGGCGGTGAACATCTTCCGTTCATAGCCCCCCAGATGCCAGCTGTAATACTGGAAATGCTTCATTTCCGGATCACAGTCGATGGTATGGATGATGGGCCGGTACACCAGACCGCCCCGGATCTTCACATCCTGGAGTTCTTCCTTCCGGGCGGCCAGGGCTTCGTCCATCAGTTCCGGGAACCCGTTCCCGAACCCGAAATCCACCCAGTCCCCGCTTTGCACCGCCTTGGCGGCTTCCGCCGGCGTCTTCACTTTGTTTCGATATTTTTCCAGCATAGTTTTCCTCCCAGCTCTTCGCTCTTCGCTCTTCGCTCTTCACTCTTCACTCTTCACTCTTCAATCTTCACTCATAATGATACCACGAAACGCCGGAGCCCCCATTGGCGAAGGGGCTCCGGCGTCATTCATCAGAGGGGTTGGTTTCATACCAGTTGAGGGATGGTCGTCCACACTTTTTATTTGGTGAGATGGAAGGAAAAGCCTCCGATATCCCCGTCCAGATAGACGAAGATGACTTTTCCGTCAGCATCCCGGCGGATGGTTTCCTCCTTGAAGGAAATCCCCTTCCGGGCCAGGTCCGCCATGGCCAGCTCCACATCTGGAGTCTGCAGGGCTATATGGCCATGGTGGCCCCGGGTGCTGTCCTTCATCACCTCGAACATATTGGAAACGAAGATGTGTGTGTCATTTTCATTTCCCGGTTCCAGGTCAAACAGACTGCATAAGAGGGATACCAGCTGTTTGGCCTCTTTTTCGTTTTCACAGTTGATGCCCACATGTTTCAGCTTGTAGGTGATTTTTTCTGCCATGAGATGTGCCTCCTGTAAGGAAGGGAACGCTGTTATGGGAACGTTCCCTGTTTGCTTCTTATTTTACCTGAAGGACGGCCCCTTTGTCAGCAGAAGATACCAAAGCTGCATATTTTTTCAGCATGGGGGAGGTGGCTTTCACCACCGGTTTGAAATGCTTTTTCCGTTCCGCCAGTTCGGCGTCGGAAACATCCATGGTCAGGCTCCGGTTGGGGATGTCGATATGGATCACGTCCCCATCCTGGATCAGGCCGATGGGACCGCCGGCAGCGGCTTCCGGAGAAACGTGACCGATGCATGGCCCCCGGGTGGATCCGGAGAACCGTCCATCGGTGACCAGAGCGGTGCTTTCGTCCATGCCCCGGCCCACCAGGAGGGCAGTGACCAGGAACATTTCCCGCATGCCGGGACCGCCTTTGGGACCTTCATACCGCAGGACGATGACCGTCCCGGGCTGGATTTCCCCGGCTTCGATGGCCGTGATGGAATCTTCCATGCTGTCGAACACCCGGGCTTTGCCGGTGAACACATGCATGTTGGGTTTCACCCCGCTGGCCTTTACCACGGCGCCGTCGGGAGCCAGGTTCCCTTTCAGGATGGCAATGCCCCCTTCTTTGTTCTTGGGTTTGCTCCGGGGGAAGATTACGTCGTTTTCCACCAGAGGCTGGGCGGCAATGTTTTCCTTCAGAGTGTGGCCGGTCACGGTGATATGGTCATCCAGTTTGTCTTCGATGGCCCGGAGTACTGCAGGCACCCCGCCGTTGGCGTGGAGCACATCCACCGCATACTGGCCGGAAGGACGCAGGTTGCACAGATAGGGTACTTCCCGGCTGACCCGGTCGAAATCTTCCAGGGTCAGGTCCACATGGGCTTCATGGGCAATGGCCATCAGATGCAGCACCGAGTTGGTGGAGGCGCCCATGGCCATAACGGCCTTGACCGCATCCAGCAGGGCGGAACGGGTCAGGATATCCTGGGTGGTGATGCCTTCCTTCACCATGGCCACGATCCGTTTGCCGCTGGCCCGGGCCAGTCTCCGTTTTTCCGAAGACACGGCCGGGGAGGTGCCCATCCGGGGCAGGGTCAGCCCCAGCACTTCCGCCAGGCAGCTCATGGTGTTGGCGGTGCCCATCATGGAGCAGGAGCCCACCGTGGCAGGGAAGCCATTTCCATCTTCCGCAGCTCTTCATAGCTCATTTTGCCCACCTGATACTGGCCCACGAATTCCCGCAGGTTGCTCAGGCAGATGTTGGTGTAGCCATCGCAGTTGCCGGCCAGCATGGGGCCGCCGGTGACGATGATGGCCGGGATCTTCATCCGGGCTGCGGCCAGGATCATCCCGGGGACGATCTTGTCGCAGGAGGCCAGCATCACCACGGCATCCAGCTGGTTCCCTTCCACCACGCCTCCACGGAGTCCGCAATGATTTCCCGGCTGGGCAGAGAATACCGCATGCCGCTGTGCCCCTGGCACAGGCCGTCGCACAGGGCGATGGTGTCAAATTCCCGGGGGATCCCGCCGGCTTCCAGGATGCCGTCGCTCACATCCCGGGCCAGGTCCCGCAGGTGGATATGGCCGGGCACCAGTCACTGAAGGAATTGGCGATCCCGATGATGGGTTTCCGGAAGTCGTCTTCTTCCAGGCCCATGCTGTACAGCAGAGCCGGTTGCCGCTCCGGCCCACCCCGTTGACCATGATTCCACTGCGGTTGTTCTTGTAGTTCAGTTCATTTCCGCTCATGGATAATACCTCAATTCGTTGTCTGTAGGGTGCGATTATTCCAGGGTCAGTCCTTTTTCAAAAGCCTTCCGGTTGCTGTCGATGACTTTCTGTTTCCCGGCAAACCGTTTGGCAATGCCCTGTTCCACGCTTTCCGGCTTCAGGAGGCCGGTCTTTTTCATCATGGCTCCCAGAGCGATGAAGTTGGCGCTCTGGATGCTGCCCAGTTCCACGGCCAGTTTCCGGAACGGATGGCCGATGGCGGTGCCTTTGGCCCCTTCTTTGGGGGTCACTTCGTCAGAATCATAGAACACCAGGGTGTCATCGGTGAACTTGTCCACGTACCGGTCATAGGCCACCTGGGCCAGGCACAGGATCAGATCCGGCACAGCCACATTGGGATAGCCCACCAGCCCGTCGCTCAGGACCACGTCGGTCTTGGTGAAGGTGCCCCGGGCTTCTGCCCCGTAGGAAGCACTCATGGTGGCGTTGATGTTCTCTTCATTCAGGGAGGCAAGGCCCATGACTTCCCCAACGGAAACTACGCCCTGGCCGCCGACCCCAGACAATACGATTTCTTTTTTCATGGTTATCCCTCAATTCTGTTGGCATCGATGATCTTCTTGTAGTCCGTGTAGTAGTCGTCCCGCGGTGCATTCTTCAGGCACCCTACCACGATTTTGCCCTGGAGCTCTTCTTCGCTCATCTTGGCAGCCTGGGCTACGGTCACGCTCTGTTCGTTCATCAGCTGCATCATGTGGGCAGCTGCTCCCAGTTTGTTGAATTTCCCGTAATGGGTGGGGCAGGCGCTCATCACTTCGATCAGGGAGAACCCTTTCACCTGCATCCCTTCCTTGATCAGCTTCCGCAGCATCACCGGGTTGTAGGCAGTGGCACGGCCACATAGGAAGCCCCGGCGGCAATGGCCAGCTTGCACACATCGAAGTTCTGTTCGATGTGGCCGTAAGGAGAGGTCTGGGTAATGCTGTGGGTGGGAGTGGTGCCGGAATACTGGCCGCCGGTCTGCCCATAGTTGTAGTTGTTGGAGATGATGGCCGTCACGTTGATGTTCCGGCGGGCTGCATGGATCAGGTGGTTGCCCCCGATGGTGGTGCCGTCCCCGTCGCCCATGGTCACCAGCACGTGCAGGTCCGGATTCCCCAGAGCCACACCGGTGGCAGCGGCCAGAGCCCGGCCGTGGGTCACGTGCATGCAGTTGATGTCCAGATAGTCATCCACCCGGCCGAAGCAGCCGATGCCGCTGACCAGAGCCATGTCGTGCTTGTCCACTTCCAGTTCCGCCATGACGGCAGCAATGGACTGGAGCACGATTCCGTGGCTGCACCCGGCGCACCAGGTCTGAGGCAGTTTGTCAAACAGCATATAGTCCTTGTAAGATTTCATTATTTTTCACTCTCCTCATAAACATCCACGATCTGCTGCGGGGTAAGCAGGATCCCGTCGGTCCGGTTGGCCTGGAGCACTTTGCAGCCGTAGTCGTTGTACTTCCGGACTTCCCCGGCCAGCTGGCCAGGTTCAGTTCCGGCACGATGACGGTTTTGGCCTGCTGCAGGGCAGCCCGGATTTCTTTTTCCGGCATGGGCCATACGGTGACCAGCTGCAGGAGCCCGGCTTTCACGCCTTTCTTCCGCAGGATTTCAATGGCGCTGAGGGAGCTGCGGACGGAGCAGCCGAAGGAAATCAGGACCACATCCGCATCGTCCATCTGGTATTTCCGGGTGATGGTGATGTCGTCCACGTGTTTTTCGATTTTGTCCACCAGGTAATGGGTTACCCGGTCGATGTTTTCCGGAGAGGGGCAGAATTCCCCTTTTTCGTCATGGTGGAACCGGTGGTCCGCATCAGCAGGTCCCGGTCGCCCACGGCCACCATGGGAGCCACTTCCGTGCTGCTGTAGTCATAGGGACGGAAGTCTGCCTGGTTTTTGGTGGCAGGTGCTTTCCGGTTGATGATTTCGTCCGGTTCCGGTTCCCGGATGGTCAGGGTTTCCCGCAGGTGCCCCACCACTTCGTCCGCCAGGAAGATTACCGGGGTCCGGTATTTTTCCGCCAGGTTGAAAGCGGTGATGGACAAATCATAGCAGTCCTGCACGGAAGAGGGGCTGATGGCAATGATGCTGTGGTCCCCGTGGGTGCCGTATTTGGCCTGCATCAGGTCGCCTGGGCCGGTTTGGTGGCAGCCCCGGTGGACGGGCCGCTGCGCTGTACATTGTAGAGGACGCAGGGCAGTTCGGACATAATCCCCAGACCCAGGTTTTCCTGCATCAGGGAGAAGCCCGGGCCGCTGGTGGCGGTGAAAGCCTTCTTGCCGGCCAGGGAAGCCCCCAGCAGGGCAGCCATGGAGCTCAGTTCATCTTCCATCTGGATGTAGATCCGCCGTGACGGGGCAGTTCCTTGGCAGCCGCCTTGGCCACTTCAGAGCTGGGGGAAATGGGGTAGCCCGCGAAGAACCGGGCACCGGCAGCAATGGCTCCAGCCGTCATTGCTTCATTGCCTTCCATGAATTTCTTTTCTACCTTAGCCATTATTTGACCTCCACTTCAATTGCAAAATCAGGGCAGCGCAGGGCGCACAGTTTGCAGCCGATGCAGGCATCCAGGTGAGCCACCTTGGGATAGCTGCCGTAGCTTTGTTCCAGCACCTGTTTGGGACACAGGGCGGAGCAGATGCCGCACTGCTTGCACAGTTTTTCATTGATGTTGATGGTGATGTCTTTGCTCATTGTCGATCCTCCCATACACTTTCCTGCAGCCTGGCTGCAGCGATCTATCAGGCTTTTTCCGGATGGTTGATGATGAATTTGGGCTCCCGGCCGTTCAGCAGGTCATCGATGGCCTGGGCACAGTTCATGGCCACGGCGTCCACCGCTTCTTCCGTCAGGGCCGCGGTGTGGGGGCAGCCGATGTAATTGGGAAGGCTGAACAGAGGCATGTCCGGGTGGGCGGTTCCGTTTCAAACACATCCGCACCGGCAGCGGCGATCCGTCCTTCCTTCAGGGCTTTGTACACGGCCTTTTCATCCCAGATGGCTCCCCGGGATACGTTCAGGAGCACCGCCGTGGGCTTCATGTGGAGATGGCTTCCTCATCGATGATGTGGAAGGTTCCCTTGTTCAGGGGCAGGTGGGGAGAAACCACATCCGCCTGTTCCATCAGTCATCCAGGGTATCCACGAATTCCACCCAGTCCGGGAACTGGCTCCGGTCCACGAATTGTCGTACACCAGGATCCGCATCTGGAATCCGAAGTGGGCGATTTTCACCGCTTCCAGGCCGATGGGCCCGATGCCGATGCTGCCGAAGGTCTTGTACCTGGCTTCGTGGGTTTCGATGGCATCCCGGCTCTTCCAGTTGCCCTTCCGGACTTCCTGGTTGAGCTGGGGAATCTGCCGGAAGCAGGCCAGCATCAGAGAGATGGCATGTTCCGCCACCGAATAGGTGTTGCACCCCCGGGCCAGTGTCACTGTGACGTTTTTGGCATCACAGGCGGCCAGGTCGATGTTTTCGTACCCAATGCCGTACCGGGCGATGATCTTCAGGTTCTTCCCGGCGTTCACCACGGTTTTGGTGTATTTCTCCGTCCGGGCGATGACGGCATCCACATCGGCAATGGCTTTGGCCAGGGAGGCCTCGTCCGTTGCTTCCGGGCTCACCAGTTCATAGCCTTTCTTTGTCAGGAACTCACGGGCCACCGGTTTCAGCGCCTTGGGCACCAGAATCTTGTACATGCTTACCCCTCCTATTGTTGATCCATAGTACGCAGTTTATCAGATTGTCACAGGGAATCATCCTCTGGGAAAACCAGGGAACCCGGTCTCTGGCTTTCCCAGAGGAGCTGCGGAAAGCAGCTCCTGTTTTTTAGATGAAATACTGGGCAACCAGCAGTTCCAGAAGCCCTACGCCGGCCATGATCATGGACACGGCAGTCTTGCACTGGAGCTGTTCTTTCAGGTCGCTGACACCGAACATTCCGTTCCAGACCCAGAACCCGGAGTCGGTGAAGTACCCGAAGGAAATGGCGCCTACGCAGCAGGACAGAGCCATGAGCAGCGGGCTGATGGTCAGCTGGCTCATCAGAGGCATGGTCAGGGAAGCGGAAGTCACGATGGCCACCGTTGCGGAGCCCAGGCAGATCCGCATAAGAGCGGCGATGCAGAAGGGGATCAGCACAGCCGGTACCGGCCAGGTCACAACCATCTGGCCCAGCACATTGCCGATGCCGGAAGCCCGGACCACATAGCCCAGAGAACCGGCCCACGCCGGTGATCAGCATGATGATGCCGGTATCCTTGATCCCGTCATCCATCATCTTCAGGACTTCCTTGGTATCCCGGTCAGAAACCAGGCCGTAGATGGCGATCAGGGTCCCGATCATCAGGGCCACAATGGGGCTGCCGAAGAGGGCCACAAAGTAGTAGTACCCGGCACTCTTGTCCGCGCCCATCAGATCCAGCACCGTCTTGGTCAGGATCATCACCAGGGGAACCACGATGGGAGCGGCGGAAATGGCCAGTCCCGGCAGATCCGTCCGGTTCAGGAACTGATCCAGCAGTTCCGTGGAAGCCAGTTTCACCTGTTCGCCCTGCTGGGGACGAACGTATTCATCGTCTTCGTTGACCACCTGGTAGATCTTTTTGCCGATCCATTTGCAGTAGGGAACGATTACCAGCAGCATGGGGATACTGAGGATGGTGCCCCGGCGATCATCTGGCCCACATCGATGCCCAGCATGCCGGCTGCGGTCAGCGGCCCCGGAGTGGGGGCACCAGCACGTGGGTCAACTGCAGGCCGCAGGCCAGGGGACAGCCCCAGGCCGATGACGGATTTTCCGGTAACCTTGGAGATGGCTTTGCACAGGGGGCACAGCATCACCACGGCGGAGTCAGCGAATACGGGAATGGAAACCACCCAGCCGGTGACCCCCAGGCCCATTCTTCATTGCCCTTGCCCACCAGTTTGATGAAGCTGATGGCCAGTTTTTCCGCAGCCCCGGATTTTTCCAGGATGGCCCCATCATGACCCCCAGGCCAATGATGATGCCCGTACTGGACAGGGTGTTGCCGAAGCCGGTGCTGATGGCGTTGATGACGCCCACGGTGGTCTTGCCCGCCACCTTCACGGTGAGGATGGGCATGCCCCCGATGATCCCAGTGATCAAAGCGGCGATCAGCATGGCGATGAAGCTGTGGACTTTTGTTTTTGCGACTAAGATAATCATAACCAGGATGCCCAGGCCCAGGCCCAGGACCATCCGTGTGGATTCTGCCATTTTCTATTCCTCCGATCGATCAATCCTGTCCTTACCGAACCAGGCAGGGAGATTTTGCATCGAATTTCCAGCCGGGGATCAGATACTGCATGGTGATGGCGTCGTTCCGCACACCCAGGCAGTGTTTCTTGTACAGTTCGTGAGCTTTCAGAACCTGTTCCCGGTCCACTTCCACGCCCAGACCCGGTTTGTCCGGCACCTTGATGCCGCCATCCACGATCTGCATGGGTTCCCTGGTCAGCCGTTCCCGGCCTTCCTGCCAGATCCAGTGCGTATCCAGGGCATTGTAGAAGCCCGGTACTGCAGCCCCTACCTGGACGCACATGGCCAGGGAGATGTCGAAGTGGTTGTTGGAATGGCTGCCCCAGGTATAGCCGAATTCATGGCACATCTGGCCACCCGTACGGACGTTCATGGTCCAGAAATGGGGGTCAGCCAGGATAATGTCCACCGCCTGGCTTTCCAGGGAATGGCCCACCTGCCGCCAGTCGGTGGCGATCATGTTGGTGGCGGTGGGGAAGCCGGTGCGCCGGCGGAATTCGCTCATGATTTCACGGCCGGAGTAAACCCCTTCAGCCCGCAGGGATCTTCACAATAGGTCAGGATGCCGTGCATGTCGGATACGTACCGGACTGCATCATCCAGTTTCCAGGCCCCGTTGGGATCCAGGTCCATCCGGGCATCCGGGAAGGCTTTCTTCATGGCCTTGATGACCTTCATTTCTTCATCCCCGGGCAGCACGCCGCCTTTCAGTTTGAAGTCCTTGAAGCCGTATTTTTCTTTGGCAGCCCGGCACAGGGCCACCACGCTGTCTGCATCCAGGCTTCTTCGTTCCGCAGACGGTACCATTCACAATCGGAATCTTCTTCGTGATCATAGGGCAGATCCGTCTTGTTCCGGTCGCCCACAAAGAACAGATAGCCCAGGAACCGGACGAAATCCCGCTGCTGGCCGTTGCCCAGCAGACGGCAGACCGGCATGTCCAGGAACTTGCCCAGCAGGTCCAGACAGGGGGCTTCGATGGCGGTCATCACATGGACCCGGTCCGCAGATCGAAGGTCTGGTTGCCCCGGACATCTTCTTCGCCGTTCTTGTCCAGATGGGCCTTCACTGCCAGCAGAGTGTTCCGGTAATCAGAGATCTTGGTCCCCACCACAATGTCCTTCACATCTTCCAGGGCATTGGTGATCTTGGGGCCGCCGGGGACTTCCCCCACGCCGGTGTTGCCTTCAGAATCGGTCAGGATGACAATGTTCCGGGTGAAATAAGGGGCATGTCCGCCGCTCAGGTTCAGCAGCATGCTGTCCTTGCCGGCAACCGGATAAACTTCCATTTTGGTAATTACGGGTGTCATTGATTTGCTCCTCCTTGATGAATAACCAACAGGTTCCAACTGTGTCACAGGCCTTGACCATCGATCCGGCGGCTTCTCTGAAATTGCGCGTTTTCAGTCTTTTGTGAATAGCGTCCGGATTCAGTGTTTGACTTTATTGTAATTTTCATGCTACTATAAATCAAATTGTTTATTTTTAGTTCTAAAATTAGTTTTTCTAAGTGAGGTGTGCGCAATGGATCTGAAACAGATCGAATACATTGTGAAGATTGCGGAAACCGGCAGCATTACCCGGGCCGCCGAGCAGCTGTTCATCACCCAGTCCGCCCTGAACCAGCAGCTGCTGAAGCTGGAACAGCAGCTGGGGATCAAACTCTTTGTCCGGCACAAGCACGACATGACCCCCACCAGCGCCGGCCGGGTGTACCTGGAATACGGAGAGAACATGATCCGGGAAAAACGGGAGGCCTACAACATCATCCATGACATGGCCCAGAGCAGCCTGGGAGACCTGCGGCTGACCTTTTCCCGGGAACGGGGCATCGACATGCTGGTATCCACCTACCCCCAGTTCCACCGGAAATTCCCCGGCATCACCCTGCGCCTCATGAAATGTTCGTGGTGGACCAGCTGAACTGCCTCAGCCGGGGGATACGGATCTGGGGGTAGTCACCGTCACGGAAAAGCAAAAGGTACCGGACCTGGAATTCGAGCTGGTCCGGAAAGAACCGCTGCTGCTGGCCATTCCCCGGCAGAATCCCAGGGCCGTCAACCCGGCCCGGCCCGGTACTCCCCTGGAAGAACTGCCTTATATGGAAGTGGATCAGTGCAAGGACAGCCCCTTTGTACTCATGTTCCCCAAATCCACCATGCGCCAGCTCATCGACCGGATCCTGAAAAAGGCGGACTACCATCCCTATGTGCTGTTTGAAAGCGCCAGCATCCGGCCCTGCTGACCATGGTGAAGAACAACATGGCCTGTACCATCGTGGCCGGCGGCTATTACCGGTACCAGGACAAGATCGCCTTTTACCGGATCCCCGGTGACCCCTACTGGGAAATGTGCATCACCTACAAAAAAGGAGCCTACCTGAACAAGGCCATGCTCTGCTACAAAGACCTGATCCACGACTATTTCCGGATAAAGGATCCGCTGTTTGTGAAAAAATGAGGGGGTGTTGCACAGGACGTGCAACACCCCCGGTCAACAGTCATCTGTCAACGGCAATGGTTGTATCAATCGTTTCCGTAAGGGCGACAGGCCCGGCCGCCCGCCAAATCAGCAGTTGCCCATGTGTTTTGCGGGGCAACCGGCCTGCGCCCCCTCGTATAATAAAGTTGTACCAGATATTCCCTCGTATAATAAAGTTGTACCAGATATTCCCTTTTAAAGTGAATTACGGTACGATTAGAATGGAGCTGTGGATCGGTTGCGCCCCCTACCGCTTGACGGTTTTCGTAGAGTCCGACCACAGACTTCATTCAATTTGTTAATGAGTTGGATACCGCTCGACGGTTCA
>ENA-OQIG01001004-OQIG01001004.1-human-gut-metagenome-genome-assembly--contig:-NODE-1004-length-13808-cov-3.253052_pt1 | contig 13808 bp, 14 predicted proteins | sample MGYA00242576_ERZ504741 | MGnify/ENA primary metagenome ERZ504741 (study PRJEB26092, sample SAMD00036436) | human gut metagenome | host: Homo sapiens | study: EMG produced TPA metagenomics assembly of... | reverse complement strand
CTCGTCTGGCTATGACTGCTGCTGTACGTAAGGTATTCGCTGAAAAACCTGCTGAATTCGACCCACGTAAGTATCTTGGTCCGGCTCGTGACAATATGGAAAAACTGTACAAGCACAAAATTCTGAATGTGCTCGGTTCTGACAACAAATTGGCACAGTAATAATCTCCGGATTATTCCATAAATAAAAGAAAGGCTGCTACCGATAAACCGGTAGCAGCCTTTTAGTTGCTTTATAGTTCTTATCTATTTATCTTTCTTTGGGAGAGGAAGTTGTGGAGAGGAATTTTGAAAGAAGTCTTCTATTTTTTGTTTACTTTGAATATCTTTCAGCCAGTTGGCGGCGGCATTATAATAATTGGATTTTCCTAAAACAAGTTCGCTTCTCTCGTTCATTTCCGCTTCTTCTTTAGTGTCTTTAGGACGTGTTTTTAGGAATGCTTCCAAATAGCGTTCCGCATTTTTCTTATCTTTCAAGTCATAGAAGTATATATAGGCCATGTCATACAATAGTTTGTGGTTTTGTTTGTCATACTGTTGATAGCGTTTTTTGATGGATGCAATCTGTTCTTTGTACATTTGTGCCATCTTGTAACAGTCGGTCATCCCGATATAGAGCCGGGTCATACTGCTGTCTTTGGGAATGGATAGATCAATGGCTTTTTCCAAATAGTCTACGCCCTCTTTTTTCCAGGAAGTTTTGGAACAGGCACGGCCAAGGTAATAAAGGAGATTGATATTGTTGGGATCATATTTCCGGGCGACTTCCAAAAATCATGAGCCTCATAATACTTCTCTGCTGCATAGTAACTAATGCCTAAATAATAACAAGTATGAAAAGAACTGTCCCCTTGACTGACAAGATATTCATAACGCCGGATGGCAGTGGGGTAGTCTTGTTTCAAGCAGTACGCTAAAGCGTTCTGCCGGTTGACGGAAATGTTGGTACTGTCAATTTGCCGGTATTTTTCTGTAGCTTCGATGGCTTCGTCGAAATAAGAACCGGATATATTTAGAGCGCCTAGTTTGCTGGCTGCCAGATAATCGTCGGGATATTTAGCCTGGATATTGTAATAGCAACCTGCGGCGGGAAGAAGTTCGCCCATCCCTTCAAAGCTTTGTGCCTGTAAATGCAGGGCAATGGCGGAACTATCTTTTTCCGTCATCAGGCTGCTTTCACCAAGCGCCTCCCTAAACTTCTGCTGGGATAGAAGCAAACTGATATATTGAATACGTGCATATTTGTTTTCCGGATTCAGATCGAGTGCATGTTCATAATATTTCAGGGCTTGATTATAGTTAGCTAATGTCCGGCAACATTCGGCTGCTTCGATGAAAGCACGAGTATTTGTGGTATCATTACGGATAATTTCCTGATAGGTGGCAAGTGCCTCTGTGGTGAACCCTAGTCCGCGCAATGCTTTGCCTTTCTGCAATAGCAGGGGAGGGGTAGATTTCTTTTGGGCAATGAGGGAAAGGGCAGTCTCATAGTCATAATTTGCCATGGCTTCTTGAATAGGGTCTGTATGTTGCGCTATTAAAGGAATAGTATAGCAAAGAAAGAATAGAATGATAATCCGTTTCATAATATTTTATTTTAGTTTGTTTGACTTATCTGTTGCAAGTTACTAAAAATATTATAATTACGAATTGTTCGTAGGCTGTTTTAGATAGATTAACGAAATGATAAGAGAAGATAACACAACGGAATGCGATACGATGCATACGCCATAGCAAATGCAATATTTTTAGGCAGTAAGTTCTTACAATAAAAAATCACCTTTACTACAATGATGCAGTAAAGGTGATTTTATAAATTCAAGGCTTTTAGGATAATCTTATTTTTTGTTTTAAGAACTGTTCAAATAAGCGTTCCCTCTTGCCTTATATCTTACATCAAGAATCCAAGCAGGATACCGGCAGCAACAGCTGAACCGATCACTCCGGCAACGTTCGGACCCATAGCGTGCATCAGCAAATAGTTGGTCGAATCATATTCCAAACCAATCACTTGCGAGATACGTGCAGAGTCGGGAACAGCAGAAACACCTGCATTACCGATCAACGGATTGATCTTATTACCCTTCTTCAGGAAGATATTGAAGATCTTAACGAAGATGACACCGGAGGCAGTTGCAATAACAAATGACAATGCACCGAGGGCAAAGATCTTGATAGAGTCAAGCGTCAGGAATTCGGATGCTTGTGTAGAAGCACCTACTGTCAGACCCAACAGGATAGTGATTGTATCAATCAACGGACCACTGGCTGTATTAGCCAAACGGCGGGTTACACCACTTTCTTTCAACAGGTTACCGAAGAACAGCATACCCAGCAAAGGCAGACCGGAAGGAACCAGGAAACAAGTCAGCAACAAACCGATGATCGGGAAAATCACCTTCTCCGTGTGAGAAACGGCACGTGGCGGTTTCATGCGGATGACACGTTCGTTCTTGGTGGTGAGCAGACGCATGATAGGCGGCTGTATCACCGGAACTAACGCCATATAGGAGTAGGCGGACACCGCAATGGCTCCCATCAGGTTAGGTGCTAGCTTGGAAGAAAGGAAGATGGCCGTCGGGCCGTCTGCTCCACCAATGATACCGATAGCACCGGCTTGCATCGGATCGAAGCCCATTTCTAACGCGATCATATATGCACCGAAGATACCGAACTGTGCAGCTGCACCAATTAGCATCAATTTTGGATTAGAGATAAGTGCCGAGAAGTCCGTCATGGCACCGATACCCAAAAAGATGAGTGGCGGATACCAGCCGGAGGTCACTCCCTGATACAATATATTCAATACAGAACCTTCTTCATAAATACCGACTTTCAGCCCGGCATCCATATTAAAAGGTATATTACCGATCAACATACCGAAACCGATAGGAATCAGCAACATTGGTTCGAACTCTTTGGCTATTGCCAAATAGATGAATACCAAGCCAACGAGAATCATGACTACATGCCCTACCGTAGCATTGGCAAAGCTGTGTATGTCCAGAAGTCGGCCAGGTTATTTCCTAAAAAGTTTATAAAGTCTCCCATATTATTCAATAATTACGAGGTCATTACCTTCAAGAACAGAGTCTCCCTTGTTGACGTTGATGGCAGTAATCTTACCGTCCTTATCCGCATTGATATTGTTTTCCATCTTCATGGCTTCCAATATGATAATGGTCTGTCCTTTCTTTACAGTATCGCCTACATTCACTTTGATGTCGAGGATCACACCCGGCAGCGGAGATTTTACTCCTGATTTTCCGGTAGACGGAGCGGTCGGTTTCACTACTTGAGTAGGAGCAGCAGGAGCATTAGGCATCGGGCGTACTGTCACGGGTTTCGCAACAGGCTTCGGCTGTTTCTCCATTTCTACTTTATAGTGTGTACCGTTCACTTCTACATGAGCGATGTTGTCTTCAATATCTCCGATGGTTACTTTATATGAGTTACCGTTGATTTTATATTTATATTCTTTCATCGTTTTTACTTTTTAAAAGGTGACTTACTTTCTGGGAGGAGTTTCACGCAAAGTGTAAATCTTCGAACTCCATGGTGAGTAGCTGCGTTTTACGCGGGTGATGGTCAGCACCGTTTCTTCTACGTCGTGCACCTCATCCTGCATTTCGTGTAATGCCATAGAAATAGCAGCGTATACTTCGCCCGGAGCCTGTGACAGTTCCTTAGCTTCATGCTTGTCAATTCCTTTAGATTTCATAGCGTTGCGCTTGCTCAAATTAACAGCTACTTTTCCTACAATCTTGAAAGCAATAAAGAGAAGAATCAATCCGCAGAATACTACGCTCATGGCAGAAATGGACATTCCAACGCCATCAGCATCGTGTTCTTCAAACTTTTCCATCTTGGAATTGCTGTCAAGAGTCTTGTTGTTGGTGCTCGGAGTCACGTATTTGTCACCGCTTCCACTTTTTACTTCCCATTCAGCTGCCCCGTCGCTTACACGAGCGTATGATTGATTGGGACCGAGAGTGCCTGCGGGCACTACAATCTGGTCGAGCAACTTCTTGCCGGAGTCGAACAGACCAACCCAATTAGCTGTTTCCGGATTCAGCTTGAAGCTGGTATGGAAAGTACCACGGTTAGGTTCGCCATCTGCCAGAATAGTGCATGTTGGCGGGGTTTCACTAAGGTAAGTATATCACCTTTCGGGATAAAATAAGTAACTGTATCGCCCGGTTGGCTGCTTACTTTCAGCAAGCAAGCTGCCAGGTCGGCGCTACCGAATGATTTATTGAATATTTCAATCCATGCGCTGTGCAATCCGTAATCGTCCTGAAAATTACTCTGATTGTCTATCAGGATTTCGTTTAGCACCAGCTTATTGTTCGACTTTTGCTCTCCACAAGAAGTCAGACCAATCAGCAACAGCAAAGAAAGGAATATTCCGATTTTGGTTTTGTTCATAATCGTTCTTGTTTTAATGTGAAAAGTAGGATTACAACGGAATATTACCATGCTTCTTAGCCGGATTGCTCAATTTCTTAGTCTGCAACTGCTGCAAAGCACGGATCACACGGAAACGTGTGTTGCGCGGTTCAATCACATCGTCGATGTAGCCATATTTAGCTGCATTGTAAGGATTGGCGAACAATTTCGTGTATTCTGCTTCTTTCTCTGCAAGGAATTGAGCAGGGTTTTCCTGATCTTTGGCTTCGCGTGCGTACAATACTTCTACTGCTCCTGCTCCACCCATTACTGCGATTTCAGCAGTCGGCCATGCGTAGTTCATGTCACCGCGAAGTTGCTTACAGCTCATTACGATGTGAGAACCACCGTAGGATTTACGCAATGTAATCGTAACCTTAGGCACAGTAGCTTCACCGTAAGCATACAACAGTTTAGCACCATGAAGGATAACGCCATTGTATTCCTGACCTGTTCCCGGAAGGAATCCCGGTACGTCTACCAACGATACGATAGGAATATTGAATGCATCGCAGAAACGAACGAAACGTGCACCCTTACGAGATGCGTTGCTATCGAGCACACCAGCCAGATACTTAGGCTGATTAGCAACGATACCTACCGATTGTCCGTTGAAACGGGCGAAACCGATGATGATATTCTTTGCATAATCTTTCTGGATTTCAAGGAATTCACCGTTGTCCACAATAGCGCCGATCACTTCGTACATGTCATACGGTTTAGTAGGGCTGTCGGGGATAATATCGTTCAAAGAATCTTCCAGACGGTCGATTGGGTCTGTGCAATCTACATAAGGAGCTTCTTCGAGGTTGTTTTGAGGAATATAACTCAACAGTTTACGAATCAGCTCGAAACCTTCTTCTTCTGTTTTAGCGGTGAAATGAGTCACACCTGATTTAGTGGAGTGAACGCTTGCGCCACCGAGGTTTTCCTGGCTAACGTCTTCACCTGTTACGGTCTTCACAACTTTTGGTCCGGTAAGGAACATATAAGAAGTACCTTCCATCATTAGCGTGAAGTCGGTCAGAGCCGGAGAATAAACAGCACCGCCGGCACAAGGACCGAAGATACCTGAAATCTGTGGGATAACACCGGAAGCAAGGATATTGCGTTGGAAGATTTCTGCATAACCTGCCAAAGCGTTGATACCTTCCTGAATACGTGCACCACCCGAGTCGTTGATACCGATACAGGGAGCGCCCATCTTCATGGCTTGATCCATGATTTTACAAATTTTCAATGACATCGTTTCTGACAGTGAACCGGCAGAAACAGTGAAGTCTTGTGCGAACACATATACCAGACGTCCTTCGATCGTACCGCAGCCGGTTACTACACCGTCTCCCGGGTAATGTTTTTTCTCCATGCCGAAGTTCGTGCATCTGTGCTCAACGAACATGTCCATTTCTTCGAAGCTACCCTCGTCAAGCAGCATAGCCAGACGCTCGCGTGCTGTGTATTTCCCTTTTTCGTGTTGCTTCGCAATTGCTTTTTCACCGCCTCCGATACGTGCTACGGCACGGCGTTCAATAAGCTCTTTAATTTTTTCAAGTTGATTACTCATGAGTTCTTGTTGGTTTTAGAGTTTATGATTAATGTTCGCAGAGTTCTGTTAACACACCCAAAGTTGATTTCGGGTGAAGGAAAGCGATATTCAAACCTTCAGCACCTTTGCGGGGAGCTTTTGTCGATAAGGCGGATTTCTTTGCCTTCTGCCTCTGCCAGCGCATTGGCTACGCCATCTTCTACAGCAAATGCGACGTGGTGAACGCCTGCACCTTTGTTTTCAATGAATTTGGCAATAGTACTCTCCGGGCAAGTAGGCTCCAACAGTTCAATTTTTGTTTCGCCCACTTTTAAAAAAGCAGTTCTTACTTTCTGATCTTCCACTGTTTCAATGTTGTAACACTTCAGACCTAATACATTTTCGTAGTAAGGAAGGGCTTCTTCGATGCTTTTTACAGCAATGCCCAGATGTTCAATGTGTGAAATCTTCATAACTATACTTTTTTTATTTGGTTTTAAATCTGTGCTTATAAGGCATAAAACAGCACAAAGAAAGACATTTCTTATCTAATAAAGAAATATTTCTGCATTTAATTATTGGATTATTAAACAGAAAAAATGGTGGGAAAGGAGCATAAAACATTGTTTTGTAATCTTGAGATTACATTTAGACATAAAACTTGACTAAGAGTTTGTTCAGCCAACTCCAATTGATGCGGAACCAACGGCGGGTACTGCTTTGTTTTCCTCCGAAGCGAAGAACGAAATCACGATAACCGTGTTTACGGAACGGAAGTCCTACATCCATAAATTCCATGTGTCGGAATCCCCGTTGGTGTGCGTCTTCCAATGCTTTCCAAACGGCTAGCACACCCGGATATTGAAGTGCGTATGTCTTTCTCATTCCTCCGGAAAACCAAAGGTATGCGTCGTCTCCCGAATAGATACAGACAGAACCGCCAATGATTTTCTCTTTGTATTTCACAACGAATATTTTTGCCTGTTGTCCTTTGATTAACATATTGTTCATGTGGCGGAAAAAGTCGTTGGCAGGGAAATATCTGCGTATGCGGGAGGAATAAACCTTGTGCAGCATCCGTGAGAAATCGTGTATTTCTTCCACGGTATGTGCCTCCTCTACTTTGGCTCCATTCTTGAGTCCTTTTTTTATCTGACGGATGCGCGACGGGCTGAACCGGTCTTCCGTCTTTTTCATACTGTGCAGCGAATTGCGTACCCGCAGCCAGTTGACAGGGAAATAATCATTGGCACGGAAAACCCGGTAACCGAACATCGAATTATTGAGGTTCCGGAATTCGATCAGGACACAGCTACGCGATGCTTCTTGTGTGAGATGTTCGAGCATATCGCCAAAGACTTCTTCTGCCTTTTCTTTGTTGGTCGAAAGCGACTCATCCAGAAATTCACCTTCGCTATATACTACGCAATGTTTCACTAAAGAGGAGGGAAGCCACTTTTTCGCTTTGCGGATGGCGGCAAGCAGGCGTGCCATAGGTCTGCCGTCTTCTGTTGCCACTATTAATAAAGGAGTATAGCCCGGAGTCGCTTCATAAATCTGAAATAACTCTTTGGAATGGAAGGCGTTTTTTCCTGGTAATTCAGGAATGTCCTTCCCATGATAATATGTGGTTAGTTTAAGTGGCATCTAGGTACAAATTTACACTTTTTATTCTTTATTCAACAACAAAACAAAGAATTTGTTGGAGCTGCTTGAAGTAAAGTATAATATATAGTTGCGTATTTAATGGAGAAAATATATTTTATAGGAGAAATATGGTATGAAAAGTGAGTACGTATTAAAATTAAGATTCGTCTTTAATTAAGATTATAATCGAATAGTTTTTAGCAAAACAACGAGAATTAATTAATTAACTTTAAATTAAGAACGAATGAGATGTAATGCATTTGTTGAAGCATGGAAGAATCATCATAGACGCGCTTCCATGATTTTAGGGCTGTCTTTATTGTCTGCCCCTCTGTCATATTCTGTGTATGCAGAAGATGGAGTTTCTAATACTATGGTGCAAGTTGTCACACAAACGAAAACTGTGAAAGGAACTATCATTGATGAAAGCGGGGAGCCGCTGATTGGAGTTTCTATCGTTGTGAAAGGAACAAGTACAGGTACGATTACCGATTTTAACGGTAACTTCTCTATCGATCTTCCGGCGGGAAGAAAAGAACTGGTCATTTCTTATATCGGTTACAAAGAACAAACGGTGACAGTGACAGGCAACGGACCGGTCAATGTGAAAATGGTTTCGGACACACAGGCATTGGATGAAGTGGTTGTTGTGGGTTACGGTACGATGAAAAAACGCGATTTGACAGGAGCTATCACTTCTGTAAAAAGTGAAGATGTAGTGATGAATCCAAGTTCAAATCCGATGCAGGCTTTACAAGGTAAGGTGGCAGGATTGGATATTACGCGTGAATCGGGACAGGCCGGTTCGGGAGTAAAGATGCAGTTGCGTGGTAACCGGTCATTCCAGAAGGATTCCGGAAATCCTTTATTTATAATTGATGGTATGCCGGGGGATTATTCTACATTGAATCCGAATGATATTGAAAGCATTGAAGTTTTAAAAGATGCTTCTTCGACAGCTATTTATGGTTCAAGTGGTGCGAACGGTGTTATTTTAATTACTACTAAAGGTGGTAAGGAAGGCAAAGCAATTGTTAATTTTAATGCATACGTAGGTGTAAACGGCTGGTCAAGGACTCCGGAGATGCGTAGTGGAGAAAGTTATATACAAACCTTGAGAGATGCATCTGTTGGTGCTGGCGATGGACGTTGGAGTTCGGTTGCTGATGATAAAAATCTGTTTACTACTGATGCTGAATGGAGTGCACATCAAAATGGCCAATATATAGATTGGGTGGATGCTTTGTTGAAAACCAGTGTAACACAGAATTATTCTGTTTCTGTGGCTGGTGGAACGGAAAAGACAAAGGCATATTTTTCTCTGAACTTCTCTAATGAGGATGGGCAGTTTGCACAAGATAGCTATAAACTTTATTCATCTAAATCCGGGTAGATCATAAGATTAAAAAGTGGATGAAGGTGGGCATTGATGCTCAACTGTCTTATGTACATCAAAATAAAGCTGATTCTGATTTACAGACTTTGATGGCGTCAAATCCTCTTGGATCGTTGTATAATGAAGATGGAAGCATCAATCCGCAACCTGTTGCCGATCCTTCATCTACAGTATATAATTATCTTTTAAATGAGGATAAAAGTTTGTACCGCAATCAGGCTCAAAACCTTAAGGTCTATTTTAATCCTTACTTGGAAATCACTCCTCTTAAAGGGCTGACTTTTATTACTCGTGCTGGTGCTAGTTTGGGATATTCACGTAGTAACACTTTCACAGGAGAGGGGTCTGTTCAATGGTATAAGGCAAATCAAACGGCAGACGGCATTAAGGCGCAAGTTAAGGACAACCGTTCGTATAATTATAAGTGGGAAAATATACTTACTTACAATTTCCAGATTAAGAAAGTGCATGATATAACTCTTACTGCAGTTACATCTTGGAATCACAATCGTAGCGATGTCACTACTTTGTATCAAAAAGGTGTTTCTGATAATAAATTCTTATGGCATAATATTCTTGATGGTAATTCCGCAACTTCGGGAAGTACTTCTTATAGTATGTCTAAGGGGATGGGATATGTCGGCCGTTTGAACTATTCATATATGGGTAGGTATTTATTGCTGCATCTGTCCGCCATGACGGCTCTTCCAGACTGGCAGAAGGTAATAAATGGGATACTTTCCCGGCTTTTTCTTTGGGATGGAGAATCTCTGATGAAAATTTATGGAGAGTACGACTAACTGGTTGAGTAATCTGAAAATTCGCTTCGGATATGGTGTTACGGGTAGTACAGCGGGTATTGATCCGTATTCGTCTGCTGCATCATTGGATGCTACTGCTGTAAATATGATATTAGGAGGTGTTCTGACGCCGATTTATAAATTCTCACAGAATATTCCGAACTATTTGCTTACATGGGAAAAGTCGTATAACACGAATATTGGTATTGACGCTGCATTCTTAAATAATCGCATTGATGTCAGTATGGAATATTATAATACAAAAACAAAAGATGTTATATGGAACAAGGCACTTCCTGTTATTAATGGAGCATTCTCCCCGGATGGCGGACCTAAAGCGAATTATACTACTAATTTAAATATGTGTGAGACTAGCAATAAAGGTTTTGAGTTGGCTCTTAATACACGTAATATTATAACAAAGAACTTTATCTGGATTCAAGTGTAACTTTCAATCATAATAAAGAGAAAATAACCAAATTGTCCGGTGGAGATTCAGATGTGCTTAATAATGGTGACACCGGTTATGCATTGGCATTGGGAGAAGCTATTAACTCTTATTATCATTATAAGTTGGATGGTGTATGGCAAAAAGGTGAGGAAACTGATGCGGCGGTATTTGGTGCTGCACCTGGTGATTTGAAAATCAATATACCTAATTTAGTAAAAGAATCTGATGGTAGATTCTATAAAATAGATGAAGAAACGGGTAGTGCTGCTGTAGATGAAAATGGTAATGTTATTTATTACACTTCTGATAATAAATATACTCCAAGTGATGCAGATTATCAAATTCTGGGTCACAACTCTCCGGATTGGTCTTTAGGATTCCAGAATAATTTTACCTGGAAGGATTTTGATTTAAGTGTGTTTGTTTATGCACGTTACGGACAGATGTTTGCTTATGATATGTTGACGTCTTATGACCCGAAGGGTATACGTAACTTCCCGACCTATTTTAATTATTGGACTGAAAACAACCCTTCAAATGATTTTCCTGCCGCCAATGCTAATAAAGGTCTCGAACAATATACGGGATATTACGCATTACGCTATGTAGACGGTTCGTTTATAAAGATTAAGAACATTACATTGGGATATAGTCTGCCGAAATCTATCTTAAAATCAGCCGGTATAGAGAAGTGTCGTTTCTATGCTACCATTACAAATCCGTTTGTATTTGCGAAAAGCCATTTGCTGAAAGACTATGATCCCGAAATGAATGGTTCTCTGAAGTACCCATTGACCAAACAATTTGTATTTGGTGTAAATGTTACATTCTAGTTTTTCACTAAAAAAAGTATTGAAATGAAAAGTACAATCTATAAAATAGCAGCGCTTACATTCGCTGTGGCTTCAATGTCTGCCTGCTCGCTTGATGAGTATAATCCAAGCCAAAAAACAGGAGATGAAATTCTTGCAACGTTCGATGGGCTTAAAGGATTACAGTCTTATTGTTATTCATCACTTTACGGGCAGTTATTCAGTGTCTATGATTTCTTGTCTGTGGCTGAAGGTGGTACGGACTGCTGGATAACTCCTGCCGGTAATCCGGATTATGCCAAGCAGGTGATTTATTATGATGGTTTAGCTACGAATACGAATGCTACAAATAAATTATTCGGTCAGGCTTATTCTATGATCGGTAATTGTAATGCAGTAGTAAACAGGGCTGAATTACTAACGGATGGCAATGAAAAAGATATAACGACGTTAGTGGCTGAAGCCCGCTGTCTTCGTGCGTTTTATTATTCCATATTGGTGAATACGTATGGGAATGTAACGTTAACATTGGAAGAATCGTCTCAAGATCCTATTTTGACTCCGCAGCGTAACTCTATTGAAGAACTATATACGCAGATAATTGATGATTTGAAATTTGCGGCCAATAATCTTGAAGATACTCCTTATGATAATAATCGTGCGCGTGTGACTAAGAAAACCGCGTTAGGACTTTTGGCTCGCGTTTATGCTCAAGGTGGTGGCGAATATGGGCTGACAGAAGAGGGAGTATCTTATTGGCAACGTGCTAAAGAAGTGGCAGAGGACATGATTTTAGCGTATGGTGACTGTCTGTATGATGATGTGGAAGATGTTTGGGCTCCGGCAAATAATCGAAATAATAAAGAAGCTTTATTTATTGCTGCCGGTCCGGATGCTACGAATTTGGAGAACTGGAATGCTGGAACACAATGTAATAACAACTTTACTTATATGTATCCAAAGCCAAATACTCTCACTATTTATCCTACTCCGGATAATCAAAATTATTGGTATGGACGTACTAATAATAATACGTTGGCACCTTCCAAATATTTGCTGGATTGTTTTGATGCTGATTATGATAAGCGGTGGGAAGTAACCTTTACTACGGCTTTTGTACAGTTTTCTGCCGTACAGTCAGGAGGTAGTTATTTATTTACTAATAAGAAGCAGACATTGGATGATGGTACAAAACCAAAAATTGGAACAAAACATGGCGTAAATGATAATATTAGTTCATTTACAATTCTTACTCAAAATATAATCGATACTTATGGATTGGATGCAAAATTCCATAATGAGTATATTTATCCTTATGGTGATTTGAATTATACATATTATGATGGAACTTGGGCGCCCAAAATGATAGCCAAGGTTTGGCCGAAAGGTGAAAATAGCGGTGATCCTTCCAAATTGCAGGAAGTGAAGAACCCCTATGTGATACCTTACCCTGTAGCTGAAGATGATGATAGAATCTGTTTCTACTTATCAAAGGAAAGACTTTCGGATGCGGAGAAAGCGAAACGTAGATATTATGTAATCAATATTGATGATTTGTTTGATAACGGACAATATCGTAAAACAGATATAAAAGTTACTAATGACAAAAATATGTACCCTGGTTTCAACAAATACAATTGGTTGTCGGAAGATTCATATAGTAGCAATTTGCAACGTAAGACAGGTGATGTGTTCATTATGCGTATGGCTGAAGTATATCTGATTGCAGCTGAAGCTAACCAACAATTAGGAAATGGCGGAAAAGCTGCTGAATATTTAAATGTACTGAAAAAGCGTGCCGCTCGCAATGATGCATCTTACAATGCTATGAAATTGAGTAATGCTACACAGAATGATGTTATGGACGAATATGCTCGTGAATTATGTGGAGAATATCAACGTTGGGTATTGATGAAGCGTCACAAAGATTCTTTTAAACAACGTCTTGCTGTTGGTAATCCTCGTGCAGCTGAAAATTTTGATGAAAACAAGCATTATTTGCGTCCGATTTCTTTTAACTTCTTGAGTCAGATTGATAATGCAGAAGAATATGGAAACAATGGGTATTAGTACTCTTACAGATTAAATTTAGATTAAAGAGGGGATATGTCGTGATGATATGTCCCTTTTTTCTATATCTTTGTGTAATCGAACAGAACTTTTTAAAAAGCGGAACTATGTTAGAAGAAATTTTAGCTTACAACAAGCAATTTGTTGAGAACAAGGGATACGAATCGTATATTACCAATAAATATCCCGATAAGAAAATAGCTATTCTTTCCTGTATGGATACCCGACTGACTGCTTTGCTGCCAGCAGCATTAGGAATTAAGAATGGCGATGTGAAAATGATAAAAATGCAGGTGGGGTTATTTCCCATCCTTTCGGTAGCGTGATACGTAGTTTGCTTGTTGCTATTTTTGAGTTGGGGGTAGAGGAAATAATGGTGATTGCTCATTCTGATTGTGGAGCTTGCCATATGCATAGTGAAGAAATGCTCGAAAAAATGAAAGCACGCGGAATCAATCCGGATTATATTGACATGATGCGTTTCTGCGGAGTTGACTTTCATTCGTGGCTGGATGGTTTCGAAGATACGGAAAAGTCGGTGAGAGGAACAGTCGATTTTATTGTACGCCATCCTTTGATCCCTTCAGATGTGACAGTCTACGGATTTATTATTGATTCTACGACCGGGGAATTAACGCGGATTGTATAGATAATTAGAT
>ENA-OQIG01001003-OQIG01001003.1-human-gut-metagenome-genome-assembly--contig:-NODE-1003-length-13812-cov-10.786993_pt1 | contig 13812 bp, 15 predicted proteins | sample MGYA00242576_ERZ504741 | MGnify/ENA primary metagenome ERZ504741 (study PRJEB26092, sample SAMD00036436) | human gut metagenome | host: Homo sapiens | study: EMG produced TPA metagenomics assembly of... | reverse complement strand
GCAAGGATTTTGGAGTCCCCCAATCCAGAAAGCGGGTGTATCTTGTCGGATATCTTGATCGAAGATGTGCCGGAAAAATATTACCTTTCCCAACAGCAAATGGAACGCCTCTTGTTCAAGTCCAGACGGCAGACAGGGGAAACGGATCTACAAAGCCGAAGGCTTAAGCTGTACTCTGACTTCCGGAGCCGGAGGTGTGGGTGGTAAGACAGGGTTGTATGAGGTAGGTATTCCTATTAAAGAGAATACCAAGCAGGGTTATAAGATGGCGTATCCGAGAGATAGCATTGACTTAGGCTATGCAGGAATGAACACACGGAGAGGGCGTGTGGGGCATCAGATTGCCCATACCCTGACCACCGGAATCCAGCAGGGTTCGCTTCATTTTGTGGATCTGTCTCCACCTCCTCTTATCACAGAGCATTGCAGATGTCTGAATACCAGACAGTCTGGCATCCATAATCACAAAGGGGAATGTTCCGGTGTCTTAAAAGAGGAAGGTGCCAGGGCAGTGCTGACTCCGGGAAGGGAAGAAACCCGGCAGAATGGCCGGAGGATGAAGGAACCGGAAGAGCCGATGTTTACCATTACTGCCACAGACCGCCATGGAGTTGCCTATCGGGGCAGAATCCGAAAACTGGTGCCAAGGGAGTGTCTGCGGCTGCAGGGTTTTTATGACTGGCAGATTGACCGTACCGAACAGGATACTTCGGACAGCCAGCTTTATAAACAGGCTGGAAATGGAGTGACTGTCAACGTGATCGAAGCCATCGGAACGCTTCTTCGGCAGGCAGATGCAGAAATCCGGGCAGAGGATGAAAAGACAAAGAGGTAAGGCAGTATGGCAATTGGAATTCAGAACCAATACTTTGGTACAGAGATTGAGATGACAGGTATTACCAGACAGAGGGCTGCAGAAGCAGTGGCAGAATTGTTTGGAACACGCGCAGTTTATGATGGCGGATATTATCAAACATGGTCTGTGATGGACCGAGAAGGGAAAAAATGGAAGTTTATGTATGATGGCAGTATCTATACACAACGCAGGGAGCGTGGCCAGATGGTTCATGCCGGAAGTGAATATAGTACGGAGATGGTAAGCCCGAAACTTGAGTATTCTGAGATGGGAAAACTACAGGAAGTAGTCAGGTGTCTCAGACATCACCGGGCAAGAGTGAATGAATCCTGTGGGCAGCACGTTCACGTGGATGCCTCAAATCATACGGCAAGGAGCCTGAAAAATGCCTTGACGATTATGTATTCGAAAGAGGATATTCTGTTTAAGGCATTGAAAGTGCAGACTTCCAGAGAAAGCAACTATTGTCAGAAAGTACGCCCCATTGTGCTGGAAAAAATCCGCAGGATGCCAAACAGCACCATTTCCATGGAAAAGCTGAAACAGATATGGTACGGAGGCAGGGATGGAAGTCATGATCATTATGACAGTACCCGGTATTATGCCTTAAACCTGCATGCAGTGTTTTTGAAGGGAACGCTGGAATGGCGGTGTTTTGAAAGCACTCTCCATGCAGGAAAAGTACGGGCAAATATCACGCTGGCTCTTGCCATTTCCGCTCAGGCCATCAATCAGAAATGTACCCAGATGCGGAAAACAGAGATTACCGAGAATCCTGCGTTTACATTCCGTACCTTTTTACTGCGGTTGGGGCTTATCGGACCGGAATATAAAAATGTCCGAGAACATCTGCTTGCCAACCTGGAAGGGGATCGGGCGTGGAGATATGACCGCAGTCAGTATGAATGTTTGAATAGAAATCATCGGGCAGAGGATGTCCGATAGGAGGTAGAGATGAAAGAAACCTATTATTTTGCCTATGGCAGTAACATGAACTTAGATCAGATGGCATACCGCTGTCCGGCAGCTTCTGTAGTAGAGCCTGTCCATTTGGAAGGGTATCGCCTGACCTTTTGTGGCAGGGGGAAGGGAAGCGGTGTTGCCACTATTCTGCCGGAAGAGGGAAGCCGGGTGGAAGGTGTACTTTGGAAGATTACACCGGAGTGTGAAAAGAGCCTGGACTTTTATGAAGGTTATCCCCATCTTTATGGGAAGGAGCCTGTTCTTGTTCAGGGCAAGGATGGCATGAAAAGGGAAGTCATGGCATATACCATGAATGCTCCGTATAAGGATCAACCAGCGATTCCTTCTGATCTTTATTTTATGGGGATCGTGGAAGGCTGTCATCAAAATGGGATTTCCAGCCGCTCGGTGACCGATGCGTTAAAGCGTGTCCGGGAGGAAGTGGGCAGACAGAAACCCAGTCAAAAGAAAACAGAAGTAAGCAGATAACAAATCCGCAGGGGAAAGCCTCTGCGGTATTTTTAACGAAAAAAGGAGAATGCAATGAAGAGCAGAAATATCAAAACAAGACTTGCAGCCTTCGGGCTCGCATTGCTCATGGGCCTTAGTCCGCTTGGAAATTTGGCGGATGTCCATGCGGCAGAAAGTGAAATTTCACAGAATGCTGTGACAGAAAAAGAAAGTAAGACAGAATCGGATCATCCGGTGTCGGAAATTTCTGAGCAGACAGTGACTGCAGAGGATATCACCAAAGATGTTTCCGACAAGGAATTTATGGCAGAGACCTGCATGGAAGGGATTCAGTATGATCCAGAAAAAGAGGATGTGACTTTGGAACGTATCGAAGCAGAGGATGGCAGTGCGTATCATCCAGACCAGGCAGGGACTTATGTCGCAACGTACTGGGTTGTGCCAAAAGATGAGCGTGACAGCTACTCTATTACCCGTAAGATTATTCTGACCGATACGGAAGGGCAGGCCCATGCAGAAGAAAACGGTGGGCAGAAACAGAAGGAGGATACGAAATCCGAAGAAGATTCGGAGACGCTGTGCAGGAGATCCCGGATGTGGAAGTAACGATATCCGGGGAAGATGCAGATGCACAGGCAGCAAGGGAACTGGAAGAAAAGATTGAGGATGGGGAAGTGATGATGTTTTCCGGTGCAGAGAATACCTTTACTGCAAGAGAAACGGTACATCTGGAAAAAGGAGAAACCATCTACTATCCAAGTTATATTGGAAATTATCTGACCTGTTGGTTTACCGTAAATGGAAAGATTGCCTATTGTCTGGAATCCCATCGTTCTTCACCGCCAAGTGGAGATTATGTGGCACAGGTATTGGACAGCAATAAAAACCTGCAGAAAGTGTTGTATTATGGCTATGGCGGTGCGGGGGATATTACCGGAAGTTATCTGTCTGGTAAGACAAAAGAAGAGAAGTATGTATATACGCATATCGCAGCCAGCTATGCTTACGCAGGTGAGGCAGGATTTACGGGATGCAAGTATGAGGATCTGGTAAAAGCAGGGGTGATTGCCTATATTGACCACCTGTTTGCTATGGAAGAACCGCCGAAAGGGGAGATTTCCCTTTCTAAAACATCCGTAAAAGCAGTCCGTGATGGAAATGTGCAGAAAACACCGGATATCACATTGTCCGGGGATCATCGAAACTATATTTCTGTCAATGTGCCAAAAGACATCGCCATTTATAACAAGACAAAGGGAACTTCTGCAGAGAATGGTACGTTGAAGATTTATGGCGGTGATACGTTTTATCTGACTGCATCCATGCTCCATACCGGAACCTATTCCTCCGGAGAACTGCACGGTTCTGTGGGAGAGACTTGGAGAACTTTGGTGTTATCTACTGGAAACAATAATCAGGATATCGGAGTGTTTGAATCAGAAAAGGCGAATCCGGTCAGCTTTACAGTCAACTGGCTGGAGATGACAAGGATTGAACTTCTCAAAAAAGATGCAGATACCAAGAACCCATTGGATGGCGCAGTCTATGGCATTTATACAGACAGCAAGTGTGAGCATCTGTTAATGGAAATGCCAGCTACCGGGGAAGATGGAAAGGCAGTCAGTGATTACTTTGAGGCAACCATCAAAACCGTATATGTGAAGGAAATTAAGGCTCCAGACAGCTATGCGCAGAGTGATGTGATTCATAAGGTGGATGTGGAAGCCGGAAAGACGGTTACGATCACTGCAACCGATGAGAGGGTAAAAGGCGCTGTCCATATCAAAAAGATTGATAAGGAGACACAGGACTTTCTTCCACAGGGAGACAGTTCCCTTGCAGGAGCCGTGTATGGTCTGTATGCCAGAGAGGATATTGTCCACCCAGATGGAAAGACGGGCGTTTTGTTCAAAAAAGACAGCCTCATCGCGCAGGGGGTGATCAAGGAAGATGGCACCTTAGATTTTTCTGAACTGTATCTGGGAAAAATGTATGTGAAAGAGATCACTCCGCCGGAAGGCTATACGGTGGATCCAACAGAATATGAGGTGACCCTTACCTACGAAGGACAGGAAGTGGCAGAGGTAACCAGGGACCTGACCGTACAGGAACAGGTGAAGAAACAGGCGTTCCAGCTCATCAAGATCAGTGAAGATGGGAATCAGACAGAAACAGACCTTGTGGAAGGGGCTGGTTTTAAAGTGTACCTGGTTAGCAGCCTTTCCAAAGTAAAGAGTGGGGAATTACAGCCGTCCAATGGGGATCAGTTTACAGCGGAAGATTTCCGTGGGTATGATTTCAGTAAAGAAGAGGTGGCAGTGACCTATGTGGATGGCAAGGCTGTGCCGGTGCCGGAACTCATTACGGATAAAAAGGGATATGCCCTTAGCCCGGAACTTCCGTATGGTCTTTATGTGGTAGAAGAAAGTACGGTGCCGGAGAATTTGAAAGCCATCGATCCGTTTTTAGTAAAGGTAGATGAGGACAGCAGAGAGCCGATGGTGTGGCGTGTGTTCGATGACCGTCCGTTTGAATTTTTATTAAAGATTGTGAAAAAGGATGCACAGACAGGCAATCCGGTTTTGAAGGCAGGCGCTTCCTATAAAATCTTTGATATGGAAAAAGAGGAATATGTAGAGCAGACGGTATTCTATCCGAAGAAAGAGACCATCAGTGTTTTCAAGACGAATGAGGAAGGTTATCTGGTCACACCGGAAGAGCTGAAATGTTCTACCTATCGGATTGAAGAAGTGAAAGCGCCGGAAGGATTTGTAAGACAGGGGTATGAAATGTCCTTGTATGAAGGGCAAACTGTGATTTCTCCATTAGAAGTGAGCGAAAAAGGCAGTTACAAAGAAAATGCCAAAGAGGGAATCGTGATTACCGTTTCTTCTGATACTGCCCATCAGATCGATCCGGATACCGGAGCAGTTATCGTGGAAGTCGAGCAGCCAAACGATGAGCAGGTGGGAAGCCTGACATTAACGAAAACCGGAGAACAGCCAGTGGAGGTGAAGGGAGATCCCTGCTTGCAAAGGCAAAAAGGTTCGCAGGAAAGATCAAAGATGCAGTGACTGGAGAGGATACTGATACCGGGGTGTTCCATGACTTTGTATATGAAGAATCCGGTGTGGAAGGGGCAACTTTTGAACTGTACGCCAAGGATACGATTTATTCTCCAGACGGAGCAAGGGATGAACAGGGAAATCCGATCATCCGTTATGAAAAAGATGATCTGGTAGCAACCCTGGTCACAGATAAAGAAGGAAAAGCAGTAGTGAACAATCTTCCACTGGGTTCTTATTATCTGAAAGAAACGGTGGCAGGCGACCATTTCGTACTGAATCCGGAACAGAAGGAATTTACCCTGACCGCAAAGGATGATACCCAGGCAGTGGTTTACGAAGGGGTTGCCTATAAAAATGAAAGACAGAAGATTTCCATTTCTATAGAAAAGAAGGATGCAGTCACAGAAGAGAAGCTGGAAGGCGTTATCTTTGGATTGTATGCAAGAGAAGATATCCTGTCCCAGCAGGGTGAGGTTCTTGTAGAAAAGGATACGCTGTTGGAAAAGAAAGCAACGGATGAGAACGGACAGCTTACTTTTGACAGCGACCTCTACCATGGGAAATATTATGTGAAAGAGGAAGTGAGAAAACCGGGGTATCTTTCAAATGAGGAAATCTGGGAAATCGATGCCTCTTATACAGACCAGAACCTTGCAGAAATCCAGCTGACCAAAGAGGTGGAAAACCAGCCGACTGAGAGCCAGTTTACGAAAACCGATGCTACAACCGGGGAAGAACTGGAAGGAGCCAAGCTGCAGATCATCGATAAAGAGGGCAACATTGTGAAGAGTGGATCAGTACGAAAGAACCGCACGTGGTATATGGACTGCCAGAGGGAACTTATACGCTCCATGAAGAATTGCCGCCTTATGCAGAGGGCTATGTATCTGCGGAAGATATCGAGTTTGAAGTAAAGGAAGATGGCAGTGTGACCAAGGTGGAGATGAAGGATGCCTATTCCAAAGTGGAAATCTCCAAGACGGATATTACCACAGGCAAAGAACTGAAAGGAGCCAAGCTGCAGATCTTAAATAAAGAGGGTGAGATTCTGGAAGAGTGGGTAACGGACGGGAAACCTCATCTGGTAGAGAAACTTCCAGTAGGGGAGGAGCTGACTCTGCGTGAGATCACCGCACCGGAAGGTTATGAGATTGCAGAGGATGTGAAATTTACACTGGAAGATACTATGGAGATTCAGAAAGTGGAGATGAAGGATGCAAGAACACCGGAAACACCGGGTGTACCGCAGACAGGGATAATCACTGGAAACCAGTCCTGCTGTTTGTTCTTCTGGGAGTATCAGTAGCCGGACTCATGGTAACCATAATTTATAAGAAGAAACATGGAAAAACGGAAAAAGCGAAAAAAGAAGAATAAGCTGTGGATTCTGCAGTCAGTATTGTGTGCTGTCTGTATGTTCAGTGCAGCGCTGCTTTATTATGATTATGTGGCCGTTCCCCGGCAGAACAGGGAACTGGTGGAGGAGTTAAAAACCTGCTTCCCGGAGGATATTCCTCCGGGCGGGGGCTCTCCGGGACAGAAACCAGAACAGGCTGGAAGAGAACCGGAAGTGTCTGCCATTGACCTTCGATCCCTCCAGAGTAAGTATCTGAATGTTCGGGGCTGGCTTACGATCCCGGAGAGTGGCATCGATTATCTGGTACTGCAGAGCAATGTGGAAGATCCAGAGTATTATCTGCGGAGAGATTACCGGGGAAACTACGACATCAATGGAAGTTTGTTCCTCCAGGCAGACTGTATTCTGGGAGAATCTGGGAATCTGACCATCTACGGTCACAACATGAACAGCGGTGCAATGTTCGGGAATCTGGATCAGTACGTCTCCTATGATTACTGGAAAGCACATCCCAAGGTGTTTTTTCAGACACAGGAAGGCATGGAAGAATACCAGATAGCGGCAGTCTTGAAAGCCGATGTGTCCATGTTTGACTTTCAGCAGGCATCTTTTCACAGTCCACAGGGTGCGGAGGCTTATGTACAGCAGGCAAAAGCGCTGTCGCTGTTTGAAACAGGTAGATGGCATAGGTTGTGAGAAAACTCTGACACTGGTGACTTGTTCTTATGAGTGGAAAGAAGCCCGGAACATCCTTGTGGCAGTAAAAGTAGGGACTTAAACGGGGAAAGTGTTCAAAGATAGGTACTTTCTTCTGCTCTCTGGATATATCCTGCGGTGATCTGGGGCAATTTCCTGCGGGAAGTGTTCAAAACCACTCCAAAAGTGCAGAATGTGAGACGGGATGGAAGTCGGAAAGTGATGCTACGGAACAAAAAGTGTTCGAAGTTAAGGAACGTGCAACAAGTTGTGGCGGCTTGTGTAGTCTTGTAGTGTTGGAGGAGTGTTCAAAAGTGGGTGCTTTTCCAGCCCTTTGGTGGCTTTCTGGAACTGAAGTTGCCGGGAAGTGTTTGAAAGCACCCGAAAAGTGCAGAATGTGAGACAAGGTTGCATGAAAAAGACAGTACTATCATACAAAAAAGTGTTCGAGGATGTAGGATGCACAACGAAATGTGGCGTGATGTAGTGTCAGAAAGTGTTCGAAGACTGAGACTTTCGCAGCTATCTGGATGTATCTTCTATCTATCGGAAGAGTGTTTTCAAGAAGTATTTAAAAATAGAAAAACTCTGTTCAACTGCCTGAAAAAGCGTTACAATCATTCCATAAAGACAGGGAGGTGTTCCATGGAGCAGAAAGAACAAACAAAGTGCATGGGTTCGGACGGAATGCAGAAAATGAACGGTGTTATCAATACCGATCTCATGACTGTGGAAGAGATTCATCAGAAGCTGGACGCAGGATACAAGGATATGGAAAACGGAAGAGTACGGGAGGCATCGGAAGTCTTTGCAGAATTTCGATAGCAGCATGAAACAAAATAAATGTGAAAGGGGGAAGAAGATGCAGGTTGTTATTGAGATACCCAAAGAAGTATTGTACGATACAAAGCAAACGATAGAACAAGCAACAGACTTTGCAAAAAGTGTAACTGCATTAGGATTTTATAAGCAATATGGGGTATCTGTGGAATTGTGTTCCCAGGTTGCTGGCATAACAGAGAAAGAATTTTTATCAGAAGTAAAACGTAGTTTTATAGGATAGCAAAAACCAGATGCGTAGAATGTGAAATACAAGGTCTTTTGTTCTTGACAAGTGTGTCAGAAGCGGTTACACTATGCCTAGTGATCGCACTACAGAAACTTGTGAAGCCTGTAGTCCGGAGAGACTCCTACGGGGGTCTTTTCGTTATTATAGGACAGATAAGAAATGGTTTTGGGTGGTGTAAGACTTATTGAAAAGCCTAAAAAGTAGTTGAAGATACACATTGGGTGAATTATAATGAATTTTATCATATATGAGTAGGTGATGCGAATGAATCAGGAAGCACAGGAATATTATAATATTGCCAGTTGGACAAAAGATAAAGTAAATTACAATCGGGTATCAAAATTTAATACGAATAAACATAGACAGGTTTTACATGGGCAAATATGGTTTTGTGATTTGGGATATAACATAGGAACGGAGAAAAATAAAATGCGTCCGGTACTGGTGATGTCCAATAATAAAATCAATAATTCTGAAAAAGTGGTAGTTGTTTGTATTACCGATGCAAAAGGAAAAGTAAACGCAAGATGTTTGCCGATTCAGGATTCATGGTTTTTGTTATATTCTGATACAGAAGATGAAGAAAAGCAAGTGATTCCGGGAAGAACGATACCAGCGTCTATGCATACTTATGAATTTTTGGATAAAGACAGTATGATCCAGTGTGAGGAGATACGTGCAGTTAGTAAGGCAAGGCTGGATGCAAATCGAGGATGTATTGGTACTTTAACACCGGAAGATTTTAATCTTGTAAAAGGAAAATTCAAAAGAGCATACAACCTGTAAAATGTGACTGCTAAAAATTTGTTGACAAAGAGAAGGTAGTTGCATATAATAAAGAAGAACAGAGATACTATGATTAAGTCCCACGCTTGAGCAATCAAGATACAGTGGGTACTTTATAAATGTTTAAACGAAGCCGTAGGACCGTAAGGTATAGCTTCTGGAGGCTCCCCAGTTTATCTGGGGAGTTTTTCTTTGGAAAGATTTATGATAATAAAAAAATGAAAGTAATAAGAAAGCTGGCAGGATATGTTCCCGTAAAAAGGAAGGTATCCTGCCTTTTTTGCATGAAAGAGAGGAAATTCATATGAGAAAATTTTATACAGCAGAAGCAGTAACAGAAGGACATCCGGACAAATTGTGCGACCAGATCGCAGATGCAATCTTGGATGTGTGTCTGAAGAATGATGAAAATTCCAGAGTAGCCTGCGAAGTGCTTGCTACAAAAGGAAATATTATTGTGGCGGGAGAGATTACCAGTGCCTATGAACCGGATGTGTTTGCAGTCGTGCGAAAGGTACTGTCTGATATTGGGTATTCCAGTGAGGGGATTGCAATGGATACCTTTGTCCATCAGCAGAGTCCCGATATCGCAGGGGCAGTCGATACTTCAAAAGAACGAAGGGAAGGAGTGTCTGACAATCAGATGGACTGGTTCCAAGGGGCAGGGGATCAGGGAGTGATGATCGGATATGCCTGTGATGAGACGAAGCAGCTCATGCCCATACCCGTAGTGTTGGCAAATCGAATTGTCCGAGAATTATCTGCTTGCAGACAAAGCTCTTATATTCAGGGAATTCTACCCGATGGAAAAGCCCAAGTGACCGTAGAATATGAAAACGGAAAGCCTGTTCGACTGGACAGTGTGGTAGTGTCCTGTCAGCATACGGAGGACAAGAATCTGAAGAAACTGGAAGCAGAGATCCGAAAAAAGGTGCTTCTTCCGGCACTTCGTCTCCTTCCGCCAGATGAAGATACAAAAATTTTTATCAATCCATCAGGTCGTTTTGTCTGCGGAGGCATGGATGCAGATACGGGACTGACCGGAAGGAAGTTGATGGTAGACAGTTATGGCAGCATGGTTCCCCATGGCGGCGGAGCATTTTCTGGGAAAGACTGTTCAAAAGTAGACCGTTCGGTAGCGTATATGGCCAGATACATTGCCAAGAACATTGTCGCTGCGAGACTTGCCAGCAGATGTCAGGTGTCTTTGGCCTATGCCATTGGGGTTGCCCAGCCGGTCATGGTGCAGGTGGATACGTTTGGTACGGGGAAGGTGTGTGCCGATGACTGTCTGGAGCTGGCAATCCCGCTGGTGTTTGGGCTGACTCCGAAGCAGATTGTGGATAGCCTGCGCCTTACCCGTCCGATTTTCCGACAGACAGCAGCTTTCGGACATTTCGGGAGAAAAGAGTTTCCGTGGGAGCGTACCGATAAGGTGGAGGCTCTTCGCAATGCGGTGATCTGATGGCCTGGATTACTGAAGAAGAGTATCAGGCAGCCAAGCAGGTGAGAGCCTATGAGTATCTGCAGACATACCAACCGGGGAGATTGAAGAAAACAAGGACAAGAAATGAATGGCAGCTTCAGGACCATGATAGTTTTAAGATTAATGAGATCACCAGTAAATGGCATTGGAAATCCAGGAATATCGGTGGAATGTCTGCCCTTCGGTTTTTGATGCAGGTAGATGGCATGGGATATACGGAAGCCGTAAAAATCCTGTGTGAGCAGACTCCTGTGTATGTTCCCAGAGCAGAACCAGCGCCTAGGAAGAAGCCCTTTTCCCTGCCCCTGCCCAATGACAGCTTTTACCGGGTGCGGAGATATTTGAACCAAAGGGGAATCCGGGATGAGGTATTGGATTACTGTGTGCAGCTTGGAATCTTGTATGAGAGCGTTCCATACCATAACGCTGTTTTTGTTGGATTGGATGAGCAGGAGCAAGCAAAGTATGCGTTTCTGCGTGGGATTTATGACACCCGGGGAAAGAGTTTTAAAATGGAACAGGAAGGAAGCAACAAACAGTATAGCTTTTGTGTTCCGCCTTTGGGGAAAAGTCATCGGGTAGCGGTGTATGAAGCCTGCATTGACGCCCTTGCCCATATGACACTGGAAGATGGAAGGACCAATAAGTACCGCCTGTCTCTGGGTGGGATAGCAGCACCAAAAGAAGGGATGGAACAATCACCGAAGAAGATGAAACGCCCGGATGCATTGGAGCATTTCCTAAAGAAGCATCCAGAGGTGACAGAGATTGAAATCTGCACCGATAATGATTTTGCAGGACGGTGGGCATGTGAACAGTTAAAAGAGCATTATGAAAAAGAATATGCTGTTTTCTGTAATCTGCCCCCAATAGAGGGAGCTGATTATGGAGACCTGGCAAAACAGGCATGGGAAAAACAGCAGAAACAGCGAAGGGAACGTGGGAGGTGAAGCGAATGGAAGATACGATCAAAATAGAATTGTTGACACCACTGACAGGAACATTTCTTCCAAATGAGATGGAACAAGATTGGGAAGGAGAGGAATATCATGAATTAGAAGAAGAACAGGTACTCTTTGATGGAGCAGATTTGATACCGTATGTTTCTGAAATTCAAGAGAAGATTGCGGAATACAGCCGTGTCGGACATGAGGATGATAAGACAGATAATCTGATGGATTACTTTGATGGAAGTGCTGCAATCAAAGAAAAAGTATTATCCGCAGTTCCATCCGTGAAAGAAGCCGATGGAGTGCTATATGGCTGTACAATCTTAGAACTAAAGGAATATCTGGAAACGGAAGAATTATCGGAACTGTGTGAATATCTTACCGGACAATATAGTGATGGATGGCTTACTATGACGGTAGGAGGTATCCCGGTGCTTGCAGCCGGAGATCCCCTGTCAGTCATCAATAACCTGTCCACCTTTATCTTCTCCCTGATCCGGGCCATCGGCTTGATCTTATTGGGATTTGGTGTGGTGCAGGTGGGTTTGAGCTTAAAGAGCCATGATCCAGCCAGAGAGCCAACGGGTTTCTGACGCTGGCAGGCGGTGTCATCATCACCTTTGCAAAAGAGATCCTGGACTTGATCGTTGGGTAGCAGGAAGAGACAGAAGCGGGCAGGGAGGACATCTTCCTGCCCCCGGTAAAGGAGGTGAGACTGTTTGAGTGATAACTGGATCGTGCAGAACCTAAACTCCGCATTATCAACATGGAATGAGAAACTGGCAGAAATCTGGACGCTCCTTACCCAAAGCCCGGAATCCTTTAAGGGCGGGACGATCTGGAGTGTCATCACCGGGATCAACGGGGCTCTGACTGCCATTGGGTATGGACTTTTGGTACTGTTTTTTTTCAGCCGGGATCGTAAAGACCTGTGGCAGCTTTACAGACATGAAAAAGCCGGAACATGCCCTCAAAGCCTTTATCCGGTTTGCACTGGCACAAGGAGCCATCATGTATGGCATGGAATTGATGACAGCCCTGTTTTCCATTGTACAGGGGATCGTGTCTACTATCATGGCACAGTCGGGGATGACAAACGGGGGTGTGACAGAGCTCCCGGCAGAGATCGTGGAAAAGATCGAATCAGTAGGGATGCTGGAATCCATTCCCTTGTGGATCGTGACACTGCTTGGAAGCCTTCTGATCACAGTGCTGTCTTTTATCATGATCCTTACAGTATATGGAAGGATGTTCAAGCTGTATATGTATACCGCCATTGCACCCATCCCCATTTCCACCTTTGCGGGAGAGCCTTCCCAGTCGGTGGGAAAGAACTTTATCAAGTCCTATGCAGGGTGTGTCTGGAAGGGGCGATCATTGCACTGGCCTGCATCATTTTTTTCGTCTATTCTGCCAGTCCGCCGGCCATTGGGGATACGTTCTTAAGTGCAGTGACCATTGTGTGGAACTATGTAGGGGAATTGGTGTTCAATCTGCTGGTGCTGGTGGGTGCGGTGAAAGCATCTGACCGGATCGTAAAAGAAATGATGGGATTATAGGAGGAAAGAACCATGCGTAAAGAAATATATGAGAAAAATGGAAATCAGGAAAGCAGTGATACACTGCCTTTTCATTGGGAATTTGGCAAGGAAGAGATCACCTTGAAAGTGTCCAGCTATGCCTATGGAAACGGGCTTGCGGTTTTGATGTACAGCCAAAGTGAAGGGGAGTTGGAACTATTTGGTGATTTGACGGTGAATCTCCCAGGCGGGTATGGGCTGGAACCCCAAGAAGCATTTGTAAGCGGTGATTTTACGAAGGACAAGCTGGCATTCATCAAAAAGAACAGGCTGGGAAAGGTGCTGCCGGGACAAGCCCGTTCAGGATTTGCCACCTACACCCCGGTGGCATTCGACTTTTCAAGGCTTGCCCAGTATGACCGGGAAGGGGTGGAAGAATTTTGCAGACAATGGGGATTGGATATTCCAAAAGAACAGGAAAAAGTCCAAGGGAAATCGACAGGAAAAAAGAAAAGAAGAAAGAGAGAGATAGAAGTATATGGAAGATAAAATGAATAAGAGATCCGCAACTATCAGGAGTCCATGTTTAT
>ENA-OQIG01001002-OQIG01001002.1-human-gut-metagenome-genome-assembly--contig:-NODE-1002-length-13815-cov-2.693892_pt1 | contig 13815 bp, 11 predicted proteins | sample MGYA00242576_ERZ504741 | MGnify/ENA primary metagenome ERZ504741 (study PRJEB26092, sample SAMD00036436) | human gut metagenome | host: Homo sapiens | study: EMG produced TPA metagenomics assembly of... | reverse complement strand
GTGGATTACCTGTTATGTGGAAACCTGCCGTATCCGGCATGGAAGAAGCACATATCTGTGCAAAATCTAAGTAACAGGCGTATCCGCCGATATTTGGTCTGCCGCTTAAAGCGGCCGGAAGCACGTGACTTTAGTCATGTGAGGTTCACCCCTGGAAGTGATCTTTTTGAGATGGCGCTTCAGTCGCAGATTTTTGTGGATAAAAGTGGTCTGATAGAAAAAACAAATCGCTGCGTGCGGAAACTCCAGCGGTATCTGTGCGTGAGCCGTCCGAGACGATTTGGAAAATCTATGGCAGCGGATATGCTGGCAGCTTATTATGACAGAAGCACAGACACCGATGCACTATTTCGGAATTTGAAAATCGGCAGAAGTGAAACATATAAAAAACATCGGAATCAGTATGATGTAATAAAAATCAATATGCAGGAATTTTTAAGCGCAACAAGCGGCATTGACGAAATGCTGCGCATGCTGAACGACTATCTGATTTTTGATCTCAGAGAGCAGTACAGTCAGGTGCGCTTCCGTGATGAAAAGAATCTGGTACAGGTAATGAAAGATCTGACATACAATAACGAAAAAGAAAACGCATCCATTCCAAACCGTGAAGTATCCCAGGAGTATATCAACGCAATCAGCAGATTTCCATTCTGCAATACAACGATGAAGACTCGCTGTGAAGAATATTTTTAGCATTATTCTCGGTTCCTGCGTGTTCCGTGTGATCTGGGTGTACACGATTTTCGCGTATTTCCATACCATTACGTCACTGTATCTGCTATATATCTTTTCGTGGACAATTACCGGTGCGGCGGAGATCCTGTATTTCCGGCATGGCTATAAAACGCTGCAGATCAGTCAAAAATAAAATTACGTATTTAATTACAAAAAAGGCTCCAAAGATTGACGGAGTCTCTTTTTTTTTGCTATCATAAATGCGGAAAAAGGGATCGTGATACGCTGCGGAGAGAAGGGAAGATCATGGGGAGAAAGAAGAGTTTTTGATGGAAAAAACATTTCAGACAGGGAGTTTTTCCTTCCGGCTGAAGTTTCCGGAAGAGCTGGTACTTCCGGTGGATATGGAAAAATTTTTGGTGGAAACGGATTCTGTGGACTATACATATATCATTACGGCCGTCGACATATTGCCGGAAGCGGAGGGAGAGCTGATTGTGGATCGGGTCGATCTGCAGGTGTTTCATACAAAAGAAGGATTGGAGAGCCGCCGGATCGGTGTGAAAGGAGAAGCACGTCCTTATGCATTCTACCGTGAGACTGCGCAAAATCGTGCGGAGGTTTTCGTCGGCAGGTGGTATCTGGCAGAAGTTGAAAAGTATGAAGTTGTTTTTCTTTCCCTCCTTGCCCTGGAGCGCCGTCTGGCAGAGCAGCCGTGCCTGATTCTGCACTGTGCATACACGGAGTATCAGGGGAAAGCAATGCTCTTTTCTGCACCATCGGGAACGGGCAAAACCACGCAGGCGGGACTCTGGGAACAGTACCGGGAAAGCCGTACCGTAAATGGGGATAAGGCATTGCTGGAATATGACGGCACAGCGTGGACAGCAAACGGCTGGCCGGTCTGCGGAACATCAGGAGTCTGCGAAAACAAAAAGCTCCCGGTCGGATGCATTGTAATGCTGAGCCAGGCAAAGACGAATCAGGCGTGGCGGCTTCGCCCGGCAGAGGCATTTACAAACCTGTACGGACAGATCACCATGAACGCTGGGACAGGGAGGGAATGGTGCACAGTCTCGACCTTCTCGAACAGCTTGCTGGAAAAGTTCCGGTGTATCATCTGGCGTGCGACATTTCAGAAGATGCGGTGAAAACGCTGGAGCAGGAGATCGGGGCCGGTTCGTTCGAAAGTGAAACATATGCAGCTGCACTGCACAAAAACATGATTCAGAAAAGGGAGAAACATGCATGAAAATGATGGATACACGTGCCTATGTCGGAATGCTGAAAGAACTTGCAGAGCAGGGCAGAGAAGTGCGTATGGTGATTTCCGGGAGCAGCATGGCGCCGTTTCTGATTCATGGACGCGACAGTATTTTCTTCCGAGCGCCGGAGCGGGAACTTCGGAGAGGTGATATCGTATTTTATGAGCGGCCGGGCGGACAGTTTGTCGTGCATCGGATCTGCCGCGTTCATGCAGACGGTTATGACATAATCGGGGATGCACAGACGGAAATCGAGCATCATGTGCAACGGAAGCAGATCTTTGCACGGGTGACAAAAGTGGAACGAAAAGGAAAAATACTTGTACCGGGAACGTTCTGGTGGGAGTTTTTTGCACAGGTCTGGATTCGCATTATCCCGCTTCGTCCGATTCTGATGCATGGATATGCCTGGTTATTCGGTGTGGATAAAAAGAAAAATGATGCGTGCAGAGAAAATGAAAGGAAAAAAAGATGATTACAGAAACAGAAACCGCATTCCTTGCGGTGATTCGTGCGTTTTTGACAGAAGAAAAAGCATCGCCGGCGGAAATTCAGGGGCTGACAGAAAAACAATGGAATCATCTGTTTGTCCTCGCGGCACAGCATTCGCTGCTGTCAGCGGTCTACGATGTTGTGGGAAAAACACCGGAATTTGCAGAACTTCCGGACGAGCTTCGCAGACAGGTAAAAACGCAGGCAATGCAGAGTGTTTTGCAGCAGGTTTCGCGTACAGCGCTGTTTCTTTCCGATGAAAAGGAGCTGGAGCATCTGGCGTGCAGCCGCTGGTGATGAAAGGAATTGTGTGCAGAAGTCTCTATCCGAAGCCGGATCTGCGCCCGTCCGGGGATGAGGATCTTCTGATTCCGGCAAAGGATTTTGCAACAGTAGATGCCTGTTTTATGAGGAAGGGCTTTGTGCGGGACAAAGAAACTGCAATGCCAAATGGTGCCAAAGACGGTGATGCCCCGGAAGAGATGGGCTACATTCATCCGAAAACAGGGGTCTTCTATGAAATACATACCAGGCTGTTCAGCACAGAATCCTCTGCCTATGGTTATCTGAACCGTGCATTTTCCGATGTTTTTGCGCATCCATCCAGGGTGGAAGTGCAGGGTCAGAGTATTTTTACCTTAGAAGAAACGCATCATCTTTTCTATCTTCTCTGTCACAGCTTCAAGCACTTTCTTCACGGCGGCGTCGGGATCCGTCAGATCTGTGATATGGTACAGATGATTCGTATATATGGAAGAAAAATAGACTGGGAAATGTTCTGGCAGCTGTGCGAAGAGTATCATATGACGTGCTTCTGTATCAATCTGCTGGATATCGGCGAGCGGTATCTGGGCTTTTCCTATGAAGCAAGTGGGGCAGTCCGTGCCGCAAAGAAGCTTCACCCGGATTCCGAAGCGCTTCTGATCGATATTCTCGATGCCGGTTCGTTCGGAAAATCGAGCGCGGGACGGATCCACAGTGCAAACATTACCCTGTATGCGGCAGAAACCGGAATGGAAAAGCACACAGCCGGGGGAATCTGGAAATCGCTGGTTCCGGAAGCGTCCTATATGAAAAACAAGTATCCCTATGCGGCGAGGTATCCGTTTTTGCTCCCGGCTGCATACGTGGAGCGAATCCTGAAATGGCTGGGGCAGGGAGAAAAAGGACAGAAATTGAGCATTGAAGTGGGCGCGGGACGTGTCGAGCTGCTGAAAAAATACGATATGATCCGCACCGCAGACTGGAAAAAGAGAGGAGACGCGCATGCAGGAAGAAATCCAAAGAAGAAAAGTAAAGACGTTTCCTTTGAGTCTCTCCGCATCCTGTCGGAGCGATGGAAAAACGGAACGTTCTCGGAAATCATCGATGACTGGAAATGGATTTTTGGCTACAGCGCGCGCTATAAGGGGGCGATTGTTTTTTATACGATTCTCGGTATCTTAAGCACTTCGCTTGGGCTTGTCGGCAGCGTGGCAGGAAAATACCTGATCGATATCATCACCGGATACCAGATACAGAAGCTTCCGCTGCTGCTTTGCATCATGATCGGAAGCACCGTGTTCAGCCTTGGGTTTGAGAGTGTCATCAACCGCATTTCAACGAAGCTTGGTATCGCCATCAACAACGACATCCAGGCGGATATTTTCGACAAAATCGTTGATGCGGACTGGCTGGAAATCAGCAAATACGCAAACGGTGACGTACTCAACCGTTTCAACGGCGACATTGGAACGGTCAGCGGCAACGCAATCAGCTGGCTCCCGACGATTATCATTGCCGTGTATCGGTTTATTGCCACCTTTTTCGTAATCCTGCATTATGACTGGGTCATGGCGCTGATTGCTTTTTTAAGCGCACCGTTTCTGCTTCTGATGTCCCGTTTTATGATCCGCCGTCAGCGGGAATACAGCAAAAAAGTGCGCGAGATGAGCAGCAACCTGATGAGCTTTGAGGTAGAAGCATTCTACAATTTTGATACCATCAAATCGTTTGGCATTGCGCCGTATTACAGCAAAAAGATGCGCTGGTGGCAGGGACTTTTCAAGGATATCAGTCTGAAATATAATCTGTTTACGATTAAAACCAATATCGTAATGTCTATTCTCGGAGTGCGGTGGAGTTTACGGCGTTCGGATACTGCCTGTTCCGTCTGTGGACGCACGACATTACCTATGGAACCATGACGCTGTTCCTGCAGCAGCGGAGTAACCTTTCCGGCGCGTTTGGAAACGTGATTTCGATTATTCCGTCCTTCCTCAACAGCTCCGTCTCGGCACACCGGATCCGTGAGCTCGTAGAGCTGCCAAAAGAGGTCCATATCCCGGAGAGCGCCAAGCTCGATCCACTGGCAAAGGATGGCTTCCGGGTACAGATGCATGGGTAGAATTTTCTTATATAGAAGGAAACAAAGTAATCACCAAATCGGAGTTTCAGGCCGCCCCCGGCGAGATTGTAGCGTTGGTTGGCCCGTCCGGCGAGGGAAAAACAACGATGATCCGCCTGATTCTCGGCCTTATCCGCCCGCAGGAGGGGGAAACCGTGATCATTGCCTCAAATGGAAAAACGGTTCCCATGAACGCCGAAACGCGTCATCTCTTCGCCTATGTTCCGCAGGGAAATACGATCCTTTCCGGCACAATCGCCGAAAATATGCGCATGGTAAAAGAGGATGCGACCGACGAGGAGATCATCGAAGCGCTCAAAATCTCCTGCGCCTGGATTTTGTTCAGCATCTGCCGGATACCATCAACAGCCGCGTCGGGGAACGTGGCCGCGGTTTCTCCGAAGGCCAGTCCCAGCGGCTTGCCATCGCCCGTGCCGTCCTCCGCGATGCCCCGGTGCTGCTTCTGGATGAAGCCACCTCGGCACTGGACGTTACGACGGAACGAAACGTCCTCCGAAACATCATCCGTCAGCGTCCCAACAAAACCTGTATCGTTACGACGCACCGTCCGAGTGTCCTCGGCCTCTGCCAGAGAGTCTACCGTGTCATGAATGGAACCGTGGCTGAACTCGATGGGCAGAAGGGGCAAAGATGGTGGAAGATTTTTGACAGAAAAAAGACACAAAAAAGACACAAAGGTCGGAAGAGTGATACTTCAAAGTCAAATCAGTTATAGAGTTGTAAGTCAAAATCCTGCTATAATACAACCATCAAAGGTCACACAACACGCTACGTGAAAAGGAGAAAAAGTATGAAGAAAAAAGTGTTAGCAGGCATTCTTGCAGCAACTATGGCATTTTCCATGGCAGCATGCGGAAGCACAGGATCCAGTTCTGATTCCGGTTCCTCCGCAGCTTCCGGAAGCACAGCAAAGACAGAGGAAAAAGGCGAGCCGTACACTGTAACTATGGTACTGCAGGGCAGCCAGCAGCAGGATGAAGAGAGAATCGAAGAAAAAATCAACGAGATTCTGGAGCCGGAGCTGAATGCAAAGCTCGATATCGTTGTTCTTCCGTGGGCAAGCGCATCTCAGCAGTTACAGCTGATGCTTTCCGGCGATGAGAAAATCGATCTTCTGTACACAAATGCAACAACAGCTGTACAGTATATGCATTCCGGCCAGATCATGGATATGTCTGAACTGATTGACAAATACGGCACAAACCTGAAAGATATCTATGGCGAGGATATTGCAAAAACAAATCAGATTGATGGGTTTGTCTATGGCGTTCCGAACCAGATCGAACGAGGCAGCATTCCAGCCATCTTCATGAGAAAAGACCTGGTAGAAAAGTATAATATCAATACCGATGAAATCAAAGAGCCGAAGGATATGGAGAAAGTATTTGAGACCGTACAGGCAGGCGAGCCTGATATGACAATGCTGTTCTCCAGCAACAACAGTGATACGCCTCTGAGCCGTCTGTCCCGCGCTGATGGACTTGGCGATGCCAACACGGGCGCTCTGATGGATCAGACCAACAGCACAACCGTAGAAAACTACTTTGCAAGCGACTGGTACAAGGAGACTGCAACTATGCTGCATGACTGGTATCAGAAAGGCTATATCAGCAAGGATGCCGGAACAAACACAGAAAACTGGAGAACCGTATGCAAAGCAGGAAATCTCTTCTCCTTGTTCTTTGCTTATCATCCAGGTACCCCGGTTGAGTTCCAGAGCTCCACAGGATATGAGTTTGAAATCGTACCGTTCTATGATCAGCCGATCATCAACTCATCCTCTTACGGCGGAATTATCTTCTCTGTAGCACAGAACTCCGAAAATCCGGAAAAAGCAATGCAGGTTCTCGATTATATCTATGGCAGCCCGGAGGTCATGAACCTTCTGAACTGGGGCGAAGAGGGAACCGACTACGTAGTAGAAGATGAAGAAAACGGAATCATCAACTACCCGGACGGTGTAACAGCAGACAATGCAGGCTACAGCTTTAACTGTGGATGGGAGCTTCCGAACCAGTTCATCGCATACAAATGGGATGGATCTGACCCGCAGCTCTGGGACAAAATGCAGGAGTTCAACGCTTCCGGTATCGAGTCGAAAGCACTGGGATTTGTCTTTGATAACAGCGAATATGCGGATCAGGTATCAGCCTGAACAACGTAATCAGCCAGTACAACGGCGCACTTAGCAGCGGCTCCGGAGATCCGGAAGAACTGCTTCCACAGTTCCTGGAGGCACTGGACGATGCGGGAATCGATGATGTCATTGCTGCAAAGCAGGAGCAGCTGGATGCATTTCTTGCAAAGAAATAGGCTAATTTGTAAAAAGAACACGACCGGGGCGGAAGAAAATCCGGTGTGATACAGTAACCGAAGGCTCCACTCTTACTAGAAAAGATGTGGAGCCTTCTCTGTGAAAGAACCTGAAAAAACAGCCTCATAAAAGGAGACACGCTTTATGAAAAAAGCAGAGGTTAAAAAAGGAAAAAAGAAAAACGTGCTGAAGGAATACTGGCCGCTTTATCTGATGATGCTTCCGGCACTTCTGTATCTGCTGATCAACAACTATATCCCGATGGCAGGTATGGTGATTGCGTTTAAAAAACTGAATTTTGCGAAAGGTATCTGGGCAAGCCCGTGGGCAGGACTTAAAAACTTCAAGTTCCTGTTTGCTTCCAAGGATGCATGGATTATTACAAGAAACACGTTGCTGTATAACGTTGCATTTATTCTTGTAAACATGGTAGTCGGAATTGCCATTGCGATTCTGATTACGGAGGTAAGAAACACAAAGCTCAAAAAGATATATCAGAGTGCGATTCTTCTTCCGTTCCTGATGTCCATGGTTATCTTAAGCTACATCGTATATGCGCTTCTGAGTGCAGAAAATGGTCTTGTCAACAACTCGATCCTTCCGTTGTTCCACATTGACCCGATTCAGTGGTACCAGAAACCGAAATACTGGCCGGCGGTCCTGATCATCGCGAACTGCTGGAAGGGCGTAGGATACGGATGCCTGATCTACATTGCATCGCTGATCGGTATCGATCCTTCCTTCTATGAGGCTGCCAGACTGGACGGCGCAAGCAAATGGCAGGAGATTACGAAAATCACACTGCGAGCCTCGTTCCGACCATCATCACCCTGCTGCTTCTCAGCATCGGAAGAATTTTCTATTCCGATTTCGGTCTGTTCTATCAGGTACCAATGAACTCCGGTGTTCTGTTCCCGACCACAAACGTTATCGATACCTATGTATACCGCGCCCTGATTGAGCAGGGAAATATCAGTATGTCATCTGCAGCCGGTGTATACCAGTCTCTGGTAGGCTTCTGTGTCGTAATGTTGAGTAACTGGATTGTCCGCAGAGTAGACAAAGACCAGGCATTATTCTAGGAGGATGGAAGTATGACAAATTCAAAAAAAGCAAAACGTTTCCAGTTCTGGATTAATGTAGTACTCATTCTGATTACGTTATCCATTGTACTGCCGTTTGTACTCGTATTTATTTCCTCGCTGACCGATGAAAACACACTGATCCGCAACGGATATTCGTTCTTCCCGGAGAAATTCAGCTTTTATGCTTACGCCTATATCATCCGTCAGGGTGAGAAAATCCTGAGAGCGTACGGAATCACCGTTTTTGTAACGATTGTTGGTACCGCTGCAAATATTGCGATGTCCGCTCTGTTGGCATATCCGCTTTCTGTTAAAAAACTGCCGTACCGCAGAGCAATTACCTTTTTCGTATTCTTTACGATGCTGTTCAACGGCGGACTGGTGCCGACCTACTTGATGTATGTAAATTATCTTCACATCAAAAACACGATCTGGGCGTTGATTGTTCCGGGCTTCCTGTTAAGTGCAAACAACGTGCTGATGATCCGAAGCTACTTTAACACCAGTATCCCGGACGCGCTGTTCGAGGCGGCCAAAATCGATGGCGCAGGACACATGAAGATTTTCACCAGCATCACACTGCCGCTTGGAAAACCGATTTTGGTAACCATGGGACTGTTTTCCGCACTTGGCTATTGGAATGACTGGACAAATGGTTTATACTATTTATCAGGAAATGAAGGCCAGAAGCTTTACAGTATCCAGAACCTGCTGAACCAGATGATCACCGATATTCAGTACCTGGCAAGTGGAAAAGTAACCGGAAATATCGGTGCCGAGGTGGCAAAGCTGCCGACAACCTCGATCCGTATGGCAATCGCATTTATCGCCATGCTGCCGCTGTTTATCATCTATCCGTTCCTTCAGAAATACTTCGCAGAAGGTATCACACTTGGCGCGGTAAAGGGATGATTTTCCATGCAGGAATAAAAAAGAGAAACATTTCGGTGTTTCCGACATAAATCAGAAAAACAGTACAGACTCATGGAAACATGAGGTGTACTGTTTTCTGCTGTATTATATTCAGAAAAAAAGATCAGTTCGTAAAATCAAACACGGAAAAATTTCGAGCGTACCGGAACAGAAAAAAGGAGGAAATATCATGCGTATTTCAAAACAGACGAAAAAAACAACACTGGCGCAGCAGGGGCGTTATCTTTTGATCTGCCTGCTGAGTATGCTGCTGCTTTTTCTGGCTGGGAGCGTGCTTATTCTGAACCGGACGCAGCGGCAGGTATATGAGCAGCTGGAAGAGATTTCAAAGCTGTATACGGATGAGCTGGATAACCGTTTTTTTCGAATCAGCCGAAACCTGTTCTCGACCGTAATGGACAGCTCCAACCCGGATTCTGCTTTCTGGAAATATATGGATCTGATGGAGAAGGATCAGTATGAGGAATATGTCATTACGCAGCTGCGAAGGAATTATGCATCTGCAGCGTGGGATTTTGGAACGGATTACAATGTTTTTCTCTATACGCAGAAGGATGACAGCTTATATCAGCTGAGCATTTCCTCCGACGGGCTTTACGCCGTTGATCCCTATTTGCAGGAAGCGCTGAAGCGCAGGATCAAAAGCCTGTCGCAGCAGACGTATGCAGTCAAGAAAAAATGGACGTGATGTGCCAGGGAGACGATGTTTATATGCTCAAGGTAGCGCAGAGTCAGGGCGTTGGACTCGGCTGCTACGTCAATCTGAAAACGATTCTGGAACCGTTCTCTGAGCTGTCTCTTGGGAAGAGCGGCTATGTCAGCCTCGTTGACCAGAACGGAAAAAGCATCGGAACACTGACGGAAAAAGGAATTGTAACGGACAGTTCGAAGTTTGATACCGGCAATTATACCTTCCGGCAGGAGCTTTCGCAGGCACCGTTTGAAATCCGGATTAAAATCTCCTGGACGGGAGTCTTAAATCTGATGACGGGAAGTGTGTTTGCCCTTCTTGGCGTTGCTTTTCTGATGGTGATTGCCGGTTCCGTGCTGCTGTTCCACCTGGAAACAAAAATCCTGAAGCCGGTCGGTATGTTTACGGAAAATCTTCAGAAATATGACAATGGGGACCTCACCTATCAGATGTCGGAAGGAAACCTGGTAGAGCTGGAGCAGATTGACGATAAATTCCGAAACATGATTCACCAGATCCGCCGGTTGAAGATCACGCTGTATGAGCAGGAGCTGCAAAAACAGAAAATCGAGATGGACTACCTGAAAATCCAGATCCGCCCGCATTTTTATATGAACTGTCTGAACTTTATCTACAGCATGATCGACTTCGGTCAGTACGACCATGCAAAGTCGATGAGCCGTATTACGTCCGATTATCTTGCGTATATTTTCCGGAATACAAGCGAGATGGTGCCGGTAACGGCGGAGACGAACCACTGTGAAAATTACCTCAAAATTCTGCTGCTGCGCTATCCGGAAAAATTCACCTATTATTTTGAGGTTCATGAAGAGGTGGAAAACGCAGTAATCTTCCCGTTCCTGATTCAGGTGTTTGTAGAGAATGCGGCAAAACATGCCCTGACGCTGGAGAAGGTTCCGCTGATTTCCGTGACGGTTTACCCGGAGGACCGCGGAGACGAAAAGTATGTCAACATTTATATTTCGGACACCGGAAACGGCTTTCCGGAGGAGACGCTGCAAAGGCTGAAAGCAGGGGAAGATATTTCCGAGCATGGAAAGCATATCGGAATCGAAAACTGTCTGAAACGATTCCACTATTATTATGGCGATTCCGGCGAGATTCATTTCGATAACAGTCCGCTCGGCGGAGCGATTGTAGATATCCATATTCCAGTACAGGACAGGGGGAGAAGAACATGAAACTATTGCTCGTGGATGATGAAGAGTACGTGATTGAAAGTATCAAAAGAAACCTCGATCTTACAGAGACCGGGGTGAGCGAGGTGTACACTGCGTTTTCCGTACAGCAGGCGAAAAACATCATGGGAATGGTGGACATTGATATCGTGATCAGCGATATCGTGATGCCGGGCGGAACGGGATTCGACTTTGTGGAGTGGGTCAGAAAAGAGGAGCTGAAGGTCCAGGTCATATTCCTGACAAGCTATGCGGAGTTTGACTATGCCAGAAGAGCGATTCAGCTGAACAGTGTCGATTATCTGCTAAAGCCCATCGATTTTGACAAGCTGAAGGAGGCCGTACAGCGTGCGGCGGAATCCGTTGCGAAAGAAAAGAAAATACAGGATCTCAGGCAGGAAAGCATCAAGTGGAACCAGAACAGAAAAATTCTGCAGCAGGATATCTGGAAAAATGTGCTGAAAGACGGCTTCTCCGAGGAAAAATTCTGCGAAACGGCAGCACAGCGTCAGCTGCCATACGGACCGGGACACTATTTCCGGCTGATTTGTCTGATGCCGGAAATAAAGAGCAATAAGCGGGAGATGTGGGATACCGCGACCATGGAGTTTGTGATCGAAAATGTGCTGTCGGAACTGTATGAGGAAACGGATATTGCGGTAGATACTGTTTTTTACCAGGAACCGGGCAGCTACTGGATTGTTACACAGTCAAAGGAAAAAGCATTCCCGCAGGACGGTGAGCGGGACTGTGAAATTCTGCGGCAGTTTGTTGCGTGGATGAATGAAAAAATCTATCTGGAGCTGTGGTGCGGTGTCGGACAGTGGGAATCTGTACTGGGGATGCAAAAGCAGAGCCGGAATCTTCAGAAAATGCGGGAGGGAAGCCTTTCCGTGCGGAACGAGGTGCTGTTTCTGAACGAATTTCAGGCTCCGCAGACCAGCTACGAAAATAAGGAGCTGGATGTATGGAAAGCTCTGCTTTCGGAGGAAAAACCGGAGGAGCTGCTGGAGCGGCTGCAGAAATACCTTGACCGGACGGAGCGGGAAGGAATGATTACCAGGGAGCTTCTGGTAGCACTCCGTACCGATCTGACGCAGGTGGTGTATGCATGGCTTTCGGAACGGGAGATCAAGGCGTATGCACTGTTTGCAGATGCGGATATGGAAAACCTGCATCGGAATTCCCTTTATGGCAGAGAAGAGATGATGGAATATGCCGGGGTACTGGTTCGGAAAGCAGTTCAGTACAGACAGTACATCAACAAATCAGATTCGGTTACGAGTCAGGTATGCGCTTATATCGATGCACATTACCGGGAGGAGATTCACCGGGAGGAGCTTGGGGAGCTTGTCTTTTTGAATACGGATTATCTGTCCCGGATTTTTAAAAAAGAAAAGGGTATTTCGATCAGTAATTATATCATCCAAAAGCGGGTGGAGGAGGCAAAAAAGCTTCTGACACAGAGCACGCTGCCGATCAATACGGTGTCGCTGTATGTGGGGTACAGCAATTTCTCGTATTTTACGAAGATGTTTAAGGACAATACGGGATACGCACCGCTGGAATACCGAAGAAGCTTTAGTGAAAAATAGCGGAAAGCCCCCTTCACATGTCCGGGAAATAACAGAGGATTTTATCACTTTCTTACGCACCGGAATAGCAGCAAACAGGTCGGAATAGTGAAAGAAAAAGGTCGGATCAGGGGATATTTTTTTCAGGTCAGATGTGGTAAAATTTCAGTATAAGATTCAGAAAAAACGGAAAAACGATATTTTTCTGACATTTTAGGGGTTTCTGAAGAAGCAGATACAGCAAAAACGAGGTATGGAGGAGAAAAAATGACCGAGCAGAAATTAAAAGAGCTTCTGGCCGACATGACGCTGGAAGAAAAAGTGAACCAGATGAGCCAGGTGGTGGGTGCCTTCTTCAATAAAGATATGGACATCACAGCCATGGGACCGATGGCGGATAAAGGATTTACGCCGGAAAATGTAGCGCTTTCCGGTTCCATCCTGGGCAGCATGGGTGCAGAAACGTTAAAGAAAATCCAGAAGGATTTTGTGGAGCAGCACCCGCATCACATCCCGATGTTGTTCATGCTGGATATCATCAACGGCTTCAAGACCATTTTCCCGATTCCGCTGGGACAGGCGCAACGTTTGAACCGGAGCTGTCCGAAAAGTGTGCGGCAGTTGCTGCAAAAGAGGCAGCCGTTTCCGGCCTTCACGTAACCTTCGCACCGATGACTGACCTGGTCCGCGATGCAAGATGGGGCCGTGTCATGGAGTCTACCGGTGAGGATCCGTATCTGAACGGTCTGTTCTGTGCCGGAATGGTGCGCGGATTCCAGGGAGACGATCTGAAGGAGCCGTACAAAATTGCTTCCTGCGTGAAACATTTTGCAGGCTATGGCGCTCCGACAGCGGGAAGAGACTACAACACCGTAGAGCTTTCCGAGCATACCTTCCGTGACTTCTATCTGCCATCCTACAAAGCCGGCATCGATGCAGGAGCAGCGATGGTGATGACTTCCTTCAACACGGTAAACGGTGTTCCGGCAACCGGAAACAAGAAACTGATGCGCGGCATCCTGCGTGACGAAATGGGATTTGACGGAGTTCTGATTTCCGACTGGGCGGCAATCGAGGAGATTATTTACCACGGCTACTGCGCAGACCGTGAGGAGCAGCTGTCCGCTCCGCCGAGGCAGGCGTCGATATCGATATGATGATCAGGTATTTACTGCCG
>ENA-OQIG01001001-OQIG01001001.1-human-gut-metagenome-genome-assembly--contig:-NODE-1001-length-13818-cov-5.426338_pt1 | contig 13818 bp, 17 predicted proteins | sample MGYA00242576_ERZ504741 | MGnify/ENA primary metagenome ERZ504741 (study PRJEB26092, sample SAMD00036436) | human gut metagenome | host: Homo sapiens | study: EMG produced TPA metagenomics assembly of... | reverse complement strand
TTTTGTTTTTGACGATTACTTTCAGACCGGCAACAACACGCTGCATGGCTGCACTCAGTTCTTCCGTGCCGATATGTGCCGGTTTCACTGTATACACTAAGTCGAATACTGGATAATAGGTCGTATCCGCCGAAACTTTCCGGAGCCCGAAATACTGTTGTGAAAGGTCTCCTCCGATAGTGATTTGGGGGTCGACGACGACCGGGTTGCTGTAAATCGGCTCTTCATATTTCGGGGTACCCCAGTATATCATGTTGTAAGTGCCCACCGGGAGAGATATTTCCCTGTTCTTATCTCCATAGATCTCTCCGTTCTGGAGGTAATACATTCCCGGAAAGGGGGTCAGTTTGCCTTCGATATAATTGCCGTAATAAATGGCACCTCCTGCCTGGCAAGGGTAGGCTTCCAATACACCCGTCATCGGACTTTGTGTATCGGATAGGGTAACGCTCAAATCGGGGGTGACCAAATTTCCATTATCTTCCTTACAGGTTGTGCATGAATCATCATCCGAGCAACTGTAAAATATAAAGGTACTCAAAAGGTCAGTAACATTAACTTCTTCATAAATCTCCAGGTTTAGGTTTTTAATTACTTGCATATAACACTTTACTTCTCAAATGGTTTTATATATCTTTGTGCGTTGAACGCGATATATTTCAATTTATTATGAACGGATTTTTTCTTTTGAAACGTCCTTTTATCTGGTTGGCCCGCTTTCGCCACCGTTGTGGATATGGGGTTCATTCACCATTTGCTTTCGACTTGATAACCAACGTCATTTATGAGCGTACCCCTTACTATGCCTACAGTTCGTTGGAAGCCGAACAGAAAAAAATGTCGGCAAACTCCGGTAGGAAATGGAAGCATGAATCGAAGAAGGTGAACCGGTTGCTGTTTCGGCTGGTCAACTATATTCAGCCCGATACGATTGTGGATGCCGGAACATTATCGGCATCGTCTTTGTATTTGCAGGCCGGACATGCTAAAGCCGATTATGTGGGTGCTTCCGATTTGTCGGAGCTCTTTCTGGAGAAAGATACGCCTGTCGATTTTTTGTATTTGCACCATTATCGGAATGAGGAGTTTGTGGAGCAGGTGTTTGACCTTTGTGCATCGAGAACCACCGGACGAGGACTCTTTGTTATTGAGGGCATCCGCTATACGAAGAAGATGAAAGCACTCTGGAAAAAGATACAGCAGGACGACCGGACAGGCATTACATTCGATTTGTATGATTTGGGAATCGTCTTTTTCGACCGTACCAAGATAAAACAGCACTATCTCGTCAACTTCTGAATCCTTTGATGTGTTAACCTTTACAGAAATAATAAACATACTATCATTATGAAAAAGAGTCTTGTATATACAAAAACGGGTGATAAGGGAACGACCGGCCTGATAGGCGGGACGCGTGTTCCGAAAACCCATATCCGTCTGGAAGCGTATGGAACGGTCGATGAACTGAATTCGAATCTGGGCTTGCTGGCAACTTATTTGATGGACGAGCATGATTTGAATTTTGTGCAGTCCGTGCAGGATAAATTGTTTGCCATCGGGTCGCATCTGGCCACTGATCAGGAGAAGGTGCAATTGAATGATGTCAGTATTATTACTCCCGCTGAGGTGGAAGCCATTGAGCGCGAAATCGATGCCGCCGACGAAATTCTTCCACCTTTACATTCTTTTATTATTCCGGGAGGGAGTCGTGGCTCTGCGGTTTGCCACGTTTGCCGTACCGTTTGCCGGAGGCCGAACGCCGGATTCTTGCATTATCCGAAAGCTGTACAATCTCAGCCGATTTACTGGCCTATATCAACCGTTTATCGGATTATTTATTTGTCTTGTCCCGTAAAATGAATTTTAATGAAGGAAAAGACGAAATATTTTGGAATAATAGTTGCAAGTGAAATATTTTATTATACTTTTGCCGAAAAATAGAGAGTAGGATTAATATTCACATTTTAAATACGAAAGCTTATGTATTGGACATTGGAATTAGCATCTAAACTGGAAGATGCTCCTTGGCCGGCAACTAAGGATGAACTGATTGATTATGCCATGCGGTCGGGTGCTCCTCTTGAAGTGATTGAAAACCTTCAGGAAATGGAAGATGAAGGCGAAATCTATGAAAGCATAGAAGATATTTGGCCGGATTACCCCAGTAAAGAGGACTTCTTCTTTAACGAAGAGGAGTATTGATACGAACGAATTGATTGAAAATAATAAAATAGTCCCGATAAACCATCCGGTTTATCGGGACTATTTTATTTCAGGTCAGAACATCGGCAGTTGGTAGATGAAGCCTAAAGACAATCGGTTAGTACTGTAATTCTCCTGTCCCAGTACTTTGGCACGATGTGTGAAGTCGTATGAACGCCCTACGTAGGTCAGGAAGAAGTGCAAATTAGTCTTCATTGGATAAAACTCTACCCCCGCCAGGTAGCCCCAGGAAGTACGGTAGTTACCTTTTTCAATGCCGTCGGCTGCTTTGGTGACGGAGGCCGTTTCGTACATGCCTTTCACGAAAGCATTCCACTTGGGGAGGAAACGGTAATTGAGCTTGGTCACTACCGACAAGTAGCCGGCGTTGAAAGCATTGTGTCCGCCGGCATTGCCCACAATCCCGGTGATGGTACCGTTACGGTCGATGCCTTCCTGCGAATACATGAAATCGACGAACATATTGAACTTATCCAGATTCAGTTCGTTGCCCACTGCATAATAATAGAGGTTCTTGCCTTTGGCTTCACTCATGACGGAAGCCGACCAGCGGGTCTTGAACACCTCATTAAAGTTACCATTCCAGTTCAGGGTATAGACCAAAGGCATCTTGCCCGACTTGAGGTCCGGAAGTTTGCCTTCCGAGTCTTCGGTGATTCCATACGTCTTGTCGAACGAACTGTTGCGACTGTTCAGGATCTGCAAGTTGAGCTGCTGGTAGGTGTAATGTTATAACCGATGTTCAATCCGGTCATAAAATTGCTCATATTCTCGATCATGTCGCTGTATTGGTAGATGTCAATCGGATTCAGGTCGAACTCGAAACCGCCGTAAGCGGTGCATTGTTTACCGGCAAAGAAAGAGAACTGGTCGTTCAGCTTTACACCGATACCGGCATAGTCAATCGAAGTCGGTATGTTGTCGATCATTCCTCCTCCCTCGTTCGAACGGTTCAGACGCTGGCGATAACGATAGGAGAGCAGCTGTTGAGGTTGCCCTTGGCTTCGATACGAAGTTGGCGCATCTTGAATACTCCTTCGTCGAAACCGTCGCGGAAGTTGGCGTCGAAACTACCTTGCATATTGAGATACAGATTGAACTTATCCGTCTTCTTCTGCACGTTGGTCAGCTCTTCATACAACGATTTATTTTCAAGAAACATCTCTTTCTTTTCCGTCTTTTGGGCATAGACTCCTTGTATGCTGCCCGCAAGGAGCAACATGGCCATTAATTTTTTCATAAGTGTTCAGGTTTTATCGGTCCGATGTCCGGTTAATACTCATTAAAATATTGCTGAATCTGTTTCCAGTCATTGGTTTTGGTCAGTCCGAGAATCAGCAATACACGTGACTTCTGCGGATTCAGTTCCTGAGAAGCAATAAACTGATATTGAGTATCGTCTACTTCGGCATCCATTGTGGTAGGACCGGTAGGTACGCGGGAGGAGCGAACCACGAGGATTCCTTTCTTGCGTGCTTCCAGCAGTACCGGTAAAATGTTTTTGTGGAAGTTGCCGTTTCCTACTCCCGCATGGATGATACCTTTGTAGTCATGATGCAACAGTGGGGTCACCATATCGGGATCGATGTTCGAGTAGCTGTAGACAATGCCTACTTTGGGAAGAGAGTTCAGGTTGGTTACGTCGAAAACAGATTGGGTCGTATGTTTCTTGAGCGGAGCCTGGTTATAGAATACTTTTCCGTTAAAGATATAGCCCAATGCACCGGAGTTGGGTGCCTGGAAAGTTTGTACGTCGATCGTATTCATCTTTATTGCGCTTTCAGCTCCGAGAATCAGTCCGTTCATGGCTATCAGCACACCTTTGCCGATAGATTCTTTGGCTCCGGCAGTGACTACGGCATTGTAGAGGTTCAGCGGGCCATCGGCACTCAGCGCGGTAGAAGGGCGCATGGCTCCTACAAGTACCACGGGTTTGTTACTTTTTACGGTCAGGTTCAGGAAATAGGCAGTCTCTTCCATCGTATCTGTTCCGTGAGTGATAACGATACCGTCGATGTCCGGGCGTTTCAGGAGTTGGTTGATCTTCTTGGCGAGTATCAGCCACACTTCATCGCTCATGTCCTGCGATGCGATACGTACAATTTGCTCACCGGTCACGTTGGCAATATCCTTGAGTTCGGGTACTGCATCAAGCAGCGTACTGATTGCTACCTGGCCGGCCGTATAGTTGGTGGAAGTGGCAGAACCGCCTGTACCGGCAATTGTGCCACCCGTAGCAAGGATGTGAATATTAGGCTTTTGCGCGAAAGCCATCATCGTGGAAAGTAGTAGTGTGACCACTACAAAGCTTAGTCTTTTTAATTCTTTCATGACTCAACTGTTATTTAGGTTAAAAAAATAGATAGTTCCGTTCTTTTAGAATATCTGGATAAAGAGCAATCCGAGCGCGATGGCTACAACGGTCGATACCAGTCCGGGCATCATAAACGAATGATTCAATACGTATTTACCGATTTTTGTTGTACCGGTCCGGTCGAAATTGATGGCGGCCACTACTGTCGGATAGTTCGGAATGAAGAAATATCCGTTTACAGCCGGGAACATGGCGATCAGCATATACGGTGAAATGCCGAGAGCAATACCCAACGGCATCAGTGCACGTACCGTAGCAGCCTGGCTGTAGAGCAGGATGGACATTATGAACAGGGCAATGCCGAACAACCACGGCATCTGGCGGACAAGTCCTTCGATCGATTCGGTCAGTTGCCCCATGTTGCCTTGCAGAAACGTATCGCCCATCCAGGCTATACCAAAAATAGCGATTACCGCCTGCATCCCTGCCGGAAAAACAGAACCTTGCGTCGCTTTGATACCATCTGTCTTCGTGATCAGCAGGATAAGTGCAGCTGCCGAAAGCATGACAATTTCGATAATGGCAGACATGCCCAGGGTGACTGTTTCGCCATCGATCAGAAATGTGGGGCGCATGCCGTCGAAAGAGCCGAAAAATACAATAAAGGCGGTAGCTAAGATGAAAATCAACACCGATATCATTGCATTGCGCCTATTGTGTACATCTTTAATCTCTATTTTCTTTGAGTTGAAGTATCCTTCAGCCAATCGTTTCTGGTATTCCGGATCGTCTACCAGCTCTTTACCTACTTTCATAGAAAAAAGTGCACCTACCAGTACGCCGATAATGGTTGCGGGAATCGTTATTTTGAGAATATCGAATAGGGTAATGTCGAAACCGGCCAACAGTCCGAGTAAGGCGACCGTGGCTGCCGAGATGGGACTTGCCGTGATGGCTTGTTGCGAAGCGATGACGCTATGCCGAGGGGACGTTCCGGACGAATCTTTGTTTCGGTGGCTACCTCTGCAATCACAGGCAATACGGAGTAAGCGACATGCCCTGTTCCCGCAACAAAAGTAAACAGGTAGGTCACAATGGGACTTAATATGGTGACATGTGACGGTTCTTACGCAATAACTTTTCTGCCAGCTTCACCATATAATCCAGCCCGCCGGCTGCTTGCATGCAGGAGGCGGCCGAGATGACTGCGGCAATCATCAACATCACGTCGATTGGAGGAGCTGTGGGTTGCAATCCGAAGGCAAAAGTAAGTATTCCTAAACCTACGCCGCCCATTACTCCGAGTCCGATACCTCCCAGACGGGCACCGATAATGATAGCTGTCAGTACAAAAGCCAATTGTAGAATCATATCTTTCTTTTTTATTTTGGCAAAGATAATTGAATAAATTGTCTCTGAATCGGTAAATGATATGCTAATCAACAAAAAAGAAGTTAATAGGTTTTTGTCTATTAGTATATTTTTTCATTATGAAGGAGATTTTATTAAAATCCTGTTGGGAGGGGAGGTTTACAATATGATACATCTATTTGTCTTCATGTATAAAACTGTTCCTTGTTTAAAGTATGTTAACTAAATTGCGAATATGTATGCTTTCAAAACAATATTGCTTAAGTTTGGTTATTGTAAACACAGTTAAAAATGTAATTGTTAATAAAGATATATTATGAAAGAAGAATTATCGAAAGCAACTCGTACAGAGAGTGATTTAATAGGTGAACGTGAAGTACCCGAAACCGCCTTATATGGCGTACAAACCCTTCGGGGGATAGAGAACTTCCGCATTAGCAATATCATCTTTGTGAGTATCCCTTATTTATCAATGCACTGGCCATTACCAAGATGGGAGCCGCTATGGCTAACTTTGAACTTGGACTGCTGACCGAAGAGCAGGCAAATGCCATTCTTCGTGCATGTAAAGAAATTCTGGAAGGGAAACATCATGACCAGTTCCCGGTAGACATGATCCAGGGTGGAGCCGGGACTACCACCAACATGAATGCCAACGAGGTGATAGCCAACCGCGCACTCGAGTTGATGGGACATAAACGTGGGGAATATCAATATTGTTCGCCCAATGATCATGTTAACCGTTCGCAGTCTACCAATGACGCTTATCCGACCGCTATTCATATCGGTATGTATTATACGCACCTCAAACTGGTGAAACATTTTAAGGAGGTGATCGATGCTTTCAGAAGAAAGGGCGAAGAGTTTGCACACGTGATCAAGATGGGGCGCACCCAGCTGGAAGATGCGGTGCCGATGACACTCGGACAGACGTTCAATGGTTTTGCCAGTATCCTTCAGGATGAAGTCAAGAACCTGGACTTTGCTGCTCAGGACTTCCTGACCGTCAATATGGGAGCTACTGCCATCGGAACCGGAATCACCGCCGAGCCGGAATATGCAAGCAAATGCATAGCGGCTCTCCGGAAGATTACCGGACTGGATATCCGTTTGGCCGATGATCTGATAGGAGCTACTTCCGACACTTCTTGTCTGGTAGGTTACTCTTCTGCTATGCGCCGTATAGCTGTAAAAATGAATAAGATATGCAATGACTTGCGCCTTTTGGCATCCGGCCCGCGTTGCGGGTTGGGCGAAATCAATCTGCCGGCCATGCAGCCCGGTTCGTCCATTATGCCGGGTAAGGTCAATCCGGTTATTCCCGAAGTGATGAATCAGATTGACTATAAAGTAATAGGTAACGACCTTTGTGTAGCTATGAGTGGTGAAGCGGCCCAGATGGAACTGAATGCGATGGAACCGGTCATGGCCCAGTGCTGTTTCGAATCTGCCGATTTGTTGATGAATGGTTTCGATACGCTGCGTACCTTGTGTATAGACGGCATCACGGCCAATGAGGAAAAATGCCGGAAAGATGTTCACAACAGTATCGGTGTGGTGACTGCACTGAATCCTGTTATCGGATATAAAAACTCTACCAAGATTGCCAAAGAAGCACAGGAGACCGGTAAGGGAGTCTATGAACTGGTGCTGGAACATGACATTCTTTCAAAAGAAGACCTCGATACGATCCTTAAACCGGAAAATATGATTCATCCGGTGAAACTCGATATTAAGCCCAATCATTGATATCAGGAATATGAAGTATAATTTTCAGTAAGTAGGAGGAAGGAGATGACCGTTCGGGTATCTCCTTCTTTTTTATTTTTAGGGTATAGTAGTACATCGGTTTCAGTAATAATATGTATCTTTCCCGTCGGTTAATAATTTGTACTATGAAAAGACTCCCATTTTATTTTTGGGCATCCCTTGCATTGGCTTCGTGTCAGGGGGGCAAGGAAGCAGTGAATCAGGCTCTGCCTGTGATTGATATGAATGAAGATTATCCCGAAAAGGAGATCGTGTTGCAGGATATTGCTGACATAAGCTATATTCCTTTGGAGACTAACGACGAATTTCTGTTCGACGGTTCGGTTGAAGTGGTCACCGATCAATATGTGATAACCAAAGGACATCGGGGAAACGACGTCTGCTTCTTCAGCCGGCAGGGAAAAGCACTCAACCGCATCCACAGGTCGGTAACGGCCCGGGTGAATACAAGGATATCGGTTCGATAGATGTAAACCCGGCGAACGGCGAACTTTACCTGAAGGAGATGAACCGTCAGCAGATTCACGTCTATTCTCTGGACGGAAAGTTCAAGCACTCTTTTACTTTCCCTGAAGGGAAACGGATGAGTCGCATGTGCCTGTTCTCTCCCGACTATTTGATAGCGGAACAGGAGTCAAAGGTGCCGGACGATCAGGATGCCAACTTCTATCCTTATCTTTTGGTCTCCACCCGGGACGGCATCTGGATTCACTGGACTATGTGCAGAAAAGAAATATTCTCGTCAAGCTTATTGTCAATGCGGAAAACCATTCATACGCTTATCTTCTGGAACCCTCTTTGATTCGTAATGGCTCCCGCTTTTATATCGGTAATCCCGACTCGGATACCTTGTTTGCAATGAATCCGGACCGCACCTTAGAGCCATTGCTCGTCCGTACTCCTTCACATTCGGAGGAGGGAAACAAGTATGGTTTGTTTTTACGGGGAGCGGCGGGGGCTTATTTCTTTCTGACCAAGCAACCTATGGAAGTGCCGATGAACAGTATCGAGTCATTGGATCTGAAAAGTGAAGAGTGGCTGTACGACTGTCGCACGCAGGAAGTCTGCCGTTACTTGTTGAAGAATAAAGACGATGCTTCGAAACGTGTGGAAGGTATCATGTTCTTTTGCTATCCCGAAGATTGCGGCTTAGCTGTTCTGAAGTCCGAAGACTGATGGATGCTTACGAAGCCGGTCAGCTGAGCGGTGAATTGAAAGAGATAGCAGCCGGCCTGAAAGCCGATGACAATCCGGTATTGATGTTGATTCACTTCAAAAAGTAAGGAAGCCTTCCTCGCCGAGGACGCAAGAAGAAAGTCGCGTCGTATGCTCTCGTCCGGCATAGAAAGCTTCCGCTTGCATTTGACATAAAAAAAGAGATGTGCCGTAGATTCTTATTTCTCGGTGCATCTCTTCTTTTTTGGTGACTCCACTTGTGGGGGAGACGGACAAACAACAAAATTATTGCGGAAAGAGTGGGATTCAAACCCACGGAACGGACAAGCCGTTCACCGGATTTCGAGTCCGGCCCATTCGATCACTCTGGCATCTTTCCTTGAAGTACCACAAAGGTACATGGATTTTCGGTCCGTTGTTCCGGAAAAGGTATTTTTTTCTTCTTGCCTGCATCTGAATGTTTCCATCCTGAGACGGTAAGGGTATCTTTTAAGGAGAGAAGCTACCGGATGGGCAACTCGGACGATACCAGTTGTGCAACTGGTGTATGACGAGTTGTACAACTGGTACTGCTCGAGTTGCACAACTGGTATATGCTGCCTTAGGAAGATGCTCACACGGGCTTTCCGATAGATTGCATGTGCCTTTATATGAACGTTATCAAAAAACAAAATAGGGTAGCGTAATGTTATAGAATAGAAAGCTTTGCTGAAAATATGCAAACAGATTTAATGTTTTTTTAATTTAAAACTATATCTTTGTCCCGAATTTTAAACACAACTTAGTTATGAAAAAGATTATTAGTGCTTTAATGATAGCTGTATGTATCGGTATGGCTATGCCTGCTCAGGCACAACTTATCAAGTTTGGTGTGAAAGGTGGTGTAAACCTGGCAAAAGCTGATTTTAATAAGTCTGATTTAAAAACAGACAACTTCACCGGATTCTTTATCGGTCCGATGGCTGAGGTTACTATTCCATTGGTAGGTCTGGGTGTTGACGGTGCCCTTTTATTTGCTCAGAGAGGTGTAAAAGTCGGTGATGAGTCTATCAGACAGAATGGGCTTGATATTCCAATCAACTTAAAGTATACTATCGGTTTGGGTAGCGCATTGGGTATCTATGTAGCAGCCGGTCCGGATTTCTATTTCAACTTCTCCGGTGATAAAACTATGGAGAGCTTGGACGGTTGAATAAAAAAAATGCTCAGGTAGGAATCAATGTAGGTGCTGGTGTGAAGCTGTTGAGACACTTACAAGTAGGTGCCAATTATAACATTCCGTTGAATAAAACGGCAGAATGGAAAGAGGCTGATTTCTCTTATAAGACTAAAATGTGGCAGATTTCCGCAGCTACATTTTCTAAGAAGACAGAATCATTTTATGATAAACGAATCCCCGGCGCTTGCGTCGGGGATTTTTTGTATCTTTGTCCTCACAATGAAAAAGTATGTAGATGTCATATTACCTTTGCCTCTGCCCCGTTGCTTTACCTATTCCCTTCCGGACGAAGGGGCTGAAGAGGTGCAAATAGGTTGCCGGGTAGTTGTACCTTTCGGGCGGAAGAAGTACTATACAGCCATTGTTCGCAATGTGCATCACTATGCACCGACCGAATATGAAGTCAAAGAGATTTCTACCGTACTTGACACCTCTCCGATACTGCTGCCCGGTCAGTTCCGGTTCTGGGAATGGCTGGCCGATTATTATCTGTGTACGCAGGGTGATGTTTACAAAGCCGCATTGCCTTCCGGCCTGAAGTTGGAGAGCGAGACGATTGTGGAGTATAATCCCGACTTCGAGGCGGATGCTCCTCTTTCTGAACGCGAGCAACTGGTGCTCGACCTGCTTGCTAAAGAACCCGAGCAATGTGTCACCAAACTTGAGAAAGAGAGCGGATTGAAAAACATTCTCACCGTTATCAAGTCGCTGCTCGACAAGGAAGCTCTGTTTGTAAAAGAAGAGCTCCGCCGCACCTATAAACCCAAAACGGAAGCCCGGGTCCGGCTGGCGGCAGATGCTTCCGGTGAAGAGAATCTCCGGCGTATCTTTGACGAGCTGGAGCGCGCTCCGAAACAGTTGGCGTTGTTGATGAAGTATGTGGAGCTTTCCGGCGTGTTGGGGGACGGTGCATCCAAAGAAGTGTCCAAGAAAGAACTTCTGCAACGTGCCTCTGCTTCTCCCGCTATTTTCAACGGATTGGTAGAAAAACAGATATTCGAGGTCTATTATCAGGAAATCGGGCGGTTGAACCGTTTGGTCGGAAAGACGGTAGACTGAACGTGCTGAACGAGCACCAGCAACGGCTTATCATGAAATCATGCAGAGCTTTCAGGAGAAGAATGTCTGTCTGCTCCACGGAGTGACTTCCAGTGGAAAGACCGAAGTATACATCCACCTGATAGAAGAGACGTTGAGGCAAGGCAGGCAGGTGCTTTATCTGTTGCCCGAAATAGCATTGACTACCCAGATCACCGAACGGCTGAAACGGGTGTTCGGCTCCCGGTTGGGAATCTATCACTCCAAGTTCCCCGACGCCGAGAGAGTAGAGATCTGGCAAAAGCAGTTGACGGAGGAGGGTTACGATATTATTCTGGGGGTACGCTCTTCGGTGTTCCTCCCGTTTCGGAATCTCGGACTGGTCATTGTGGACGAGGAACACGAAAATACGTATAAGCAACAAGATCCCGCACCGCGCTATCATGCCCGGAATGCTGCCATCGTGCTGGCTTCGATGTATGGGGCAAAGACGTTGCTGGGTACTGCCACTCCTTCGGTGGAGACTTGGCAGAATGCCACTACCGGCAAATTCGGGTGGGTGGAACTGAAAGAACGCTATAAGGAAATTCAATTGCCGGAGATTATTCCGGTAGATATAAAGGAGTTGCACCGCAAGAAGCGGATGACGGGGCAGTTCTCTCCGTTGCTGCTGCAATATGTCCGCGAGGCACTCGATAATAAACAGCAGGTGATTCTGTTTCAGAATCGCCGGGGATTTGCTCCGATGATAGAGTGCCGCACGTGCGGATGGGTGCCAAAGTGCAAGAACTGTGATGTCAGCCTGACCTATCATAAAGGTATCAATCAGCTGACTTGCCACTATTGCGGGTATACTTACCAGTTGCCCCGTTCGTGTCCGGCTTGCGAAGGGGTCGAGTTGATGCACAGAGGATTTGGTACGGAAAAGATAGAAGATGATGTGAAGCTGATTTTTCCGGAAGCTTCCGTAGCACGTATGGATCTCGATACTACACGTACGCGGTCGGCATACGAAAAAATTATTGCAGACTTTGAACAGGGAAAGACCGATATACTGATCGGTACCCAGATGGTATCCAAAGGACTCGACTTTGACCACGTCAGCGTGGTGGGGATACTCAATGCGGACACGATGCTGAATTATCCCGATTTCCGTTCGTACGAACGTGCCTTCCAGTTGATGGCGCAGGTTGCCGGACGTGCCGGACGAAAAAATAAACGGGGCAGGGTAGTGTTGCAAACCAAAAGTATAGACCATCCCATCATCCGTCAGGTGATGACGAACGATTATGAAGATATGGTGGCGGGACAACTGGCTGAGCGGCAGATGTTTCATTATCCTCCGTATTACCGGATGGTGTATGTCTATCTGAAAAACCGGAACGAGACGTTGCTTGATGTGATGGCACACACCATGGCCGAGAAACTGCGCGCATTGTTCGGAAACCGGATACTGGGACCGGATAAACCGCCCGTTGCCCGTATTCAAACTTTGTTCATACGAAAAATAGTTGTTAAAATAGAACAAAATGCGCCGATGAGTCGTGCCCGTGAATTACTTTTGCGGGTACAACGTGAAATGATAGAAGACGAACGGTTTAAATCGCTGATTGTTTACTATGATGTAGATCCTATGTAATGAAAACCAATCTTAATATATTACCCTTAAAAAATGAAACCATGAAGCGAATCACGACACTTTTGCTTTCTTGCCTGGTTAGTACAGGCCCGCTTCTTGCCCAGCAAGGAGTGACACAATGTGGAACACCGACCGGACAGGCCCCGTTCCCCATCCAGTCTTATAAAGAATTGCCCGATCCGGTTGCTCCTTCCGAAAAAGAATGGGCGGCAGTCAAAGCCCCTCAGGTACAATGGGGAAATACCGATACCCGGTATGCGAAACATGCCGTACCTGTGATCCAGCCGCAGAAAAGCATTACGCTGGAGGGATGGCGCGGTGAGAAACTCCATGCGCAGGCTGTTGTCTGGACCGGTACCGACCTGAAAGGATTGAACTATTCTTTCTCCGAATTTAAAAACTCCAAGGGAGATGTACTTCCGGCCGATGCATTCAGCGGAGGTTTTGTCCGCTATGTGATGACCGACGAATTGAATAAAGACGGACGTGGCGGCTGTGGTTATCGTCCCGATCACTCCATTTACGACTCTCTGTTGGTTGCCGATCCGATTGACCACTTGCTGACTTCGATGCCTATGGAAGCTAAAAGCACTCAGGCCATCTGGATCAATTGCCAGGTTCCCCAGACTGTGTCACCGGGAGTCTATCGTGGTACGGTCGAGGTGAAAGACGGAGATAACCGTCTGTCTACCTTGAAGATGGATATCAAAGTCTCTTCACGCGTGTTGCCTGCCCCGTCTCAGTGGGCTTTCCACCTAGATTTGTGGCAGAGTCCGTTTGCGTGGCACGTTATTATCAGGTTCCGCTCTGGAGTCAGGCACACATAGATGCCATGCGTCCTGTGATGAAGATGCTGGCGAATGCCGGACAGAAGATTATTACGGCTTCCATCATGCATAAACCCTGGAACGGACAGACTTATGACTACTTTGAATCGATGGTCACCTGGACAAAGAAAGTGGACGGCACTTGGCTTTCGATTATGATGTGTTCGACAAGTGGGTAGAGATGATGATGAGCGTGGGCATCGACAAGCAGATCAATTGCTACTCGATGGTTCCGTGGAAG
>ENA-OQIG01001000-OQIG01001000.1-human-gut-metagenome-genome-assembly--contig:-NODE-1000-length-13822-cov-3.100037_pt1 | contig 13822 bp, 17 predicted proteins | sample MGYA00242576_ERZ504741 | MGnify/ENA primary metagenome ERZ504741 (study PRJEB26092, sample SAMD00036436) | human gut metagenome | host: Homo sapiens | study: EMG produced TPA metagenomics assembly of... | reverse complement strand
GGAGAGCATGTCATGGGATGGACATGGCATCTTCGAAATGTTCAGAGAATCGTTCTGGCTTGCCCGGTTTGGCATTGTGTTCCGCAATATAGTCATTTCAGGTCGGCCGGCAATTTTGTTGGCATCGAGGTCGGTGCCCTTCACGGCTTCTTCCAGAGGGATCCGCCGCCGCAGCAGTAATCCAGGTGCAGTTCATTGAAAAAGGGAATCGTTTGGGGATAATCCCGTACCACTTCCGCCAACGTATTTTTTACAGTAATCATGGAGCATTCCTCCCGCATTTGTTTGATGGTTTAAGTATAGCGAAGCAGTGGGAATATTTCCGTTGGTATGACAACGAGCTGAATAGAGATGGCAGAACCGGCCCTGAAAGCCTCTCAGAAGTCAGACTTCAGTTTTGTTCGCTTTGGATGCAGTACCGGCCTGCTCACCCCAACAAGCTGACGTCTTTCTAGTTTCCCCGCATCCGGGTTATTTGTCATCCCCCAAATAGTATCCAGTCCGGCTCTCCTTACACCTCTCCACCTGTTCAGGCGTCCCGCTGGCCACGATCCGTCCGCCCCGGCAGCCGCCGCCCGGCCCCATGTCGATGATGTAGTCGGCATTGCGGATCAGTCCAGGTCGTGTTCGATGACGATGACCGTAGCTCCCTTATCCAGGAGACGCTGGAAAACCTGGAGCAGGGTCTGGACGTCCAAGGGATGGAGACCGATGGTGGGTTCATCAAAGACAAAGACAGAATCTCCCTGGCTTTTTCCCAATTCACTGGCCAGCTTCAGACGCTGGGCCTCCCCGCCGGAAAGTCCGGGAGTGTCTTCTCCCAGGGTCAGGTAGCCCAATCCCAGGTCCTGGAGAGCTTGTAGCCGTTTGGATACCAGAGGCAGGTCCCGGCAGGCCTCCAGGGCTTCCGAAACGCTGCAGTTCATCAGTTCCGTCAGGGAACAGGGCTGGCCGCCCTTTTTCGGCTGCCGGCGGATTTCTGCCACGGCCTTGGCATACCGTGATCCTTTGCAGTCCGGGCAAGGGATATCCACGTCCGGCAGGAACTGGACATCTAGACTGATGACCCGGTGCCGTCACAGGTAGGACAGCGTAGCTGTCCGGTATTGTAGGAAAAATCTCCGGCCTTCCAACCCCGTTCTTGGGCTTCCACCGTCCGGGCATAGACCTTCCGCAGTTCATCATGGATGCCCGCATAGGTGGCCACGGTGGAGCGGATGTTGATACCGATGGGAGTGGCATCGATGAGCTTCACCTGTCGGATGCCCTGCTTCCACGGTTTTCACATGGTCCGGCAAGGGATTCCCTTCCAGCTCAGCTTTCAGGGCTGGAACCAGGCTTTCCAGCACCAGGGTGGTCTTGCCAGAGCCGGAAACACCTGTGACCGCCGTCAGTCGGCCTTTGGGGAAATCCACCGCCAGGGGCTGCACCGTATGGATGGGACCGGTGGCCAGATGGATCCGTCCCTCGGCAAAAAGCGGCTGGGATTTTTTGTCCGGACAATCTCGGCCTTCCCAGAGAGAAAAGGTCCAATCCGGGAGTGGGGATCGGCCGCTACCGCCTCCACCGTTCCCTGGGCAATGACCTGACCCCCGTCCGCCCCGCTCCCGGTCCCATCTCCACCAGCCAGTCGCTGTGCGCCAGCAGCTGGACATCGTGGTCCACCAAGACAACAGAGTTGCCGTCCGCCAGCAGGTCGTCCATGACCCCGGCGAGCCCTCCAGATTGGCAGGATGGAGGCCGATGGAAGGTTCATCCAATACATAAAGCACTCCGGTGGTCCGGTTCCGCACCGCCCGTGCCAGCTGCATCCGCTGCCGTTCCCCGGTGGAAAGGGTGGAGGCTGCCCGGTCCAGGGTCAGGTAGTCCAGGCCCAGATCCAGGAGACGGCGGGCAGAAGTCTGGAAGGATTTGCAGATGCTTTGGGCCATGGGACGCATTTCTTCCGGTAGGGACGCCGGCACCCGTCCACCCACACCACAAGGTCCCCCAAAGTCATCCGGCAGGCATCCGCCAGACTAATGCCCTGGAGCCGGGGAGCCCGAGCCGCTTCGCTGAGCCGGGTACCACTGCAGTCCGGGCACACTTCCTGTTTCAGGAACTTTTCTACTCGTTTCATGCCCTTTTCGTCCTTCACCTTGGACAGAGCATTTTCCACCGTGCGCACCGCATTGAAATAGGTGAAATTCAGCTCCACCAAATCATGGCCCTTGTTGGACTGGACAAGGATGTGTTTCTTTTCCGCCGGGCCATGGAACACTATAGCCTTCTCTTCCGGGGTCAGATCCCGGAAAGGTACATCCGTCCGTACCCCCATGGCCTGGCACACCTTGATCATGACAGTGAACATCAGGGAACTCCAAGGAGCCACAGCCCCCTGTTCTATGGTCTTGCTCTCATCGGGAACCAAAGTGGATTCGTCCACAGTCCGTACAATGCCCGTGCCTCCGCACCGGGGGCAGGCACCCCGCTGTTGAAAGCCAGGTCTTCCGCTCCCGGAGGTTCCACCCGGGCCCCACATTCCGGACAGAAAATAGGCTGTTCCGCCGCTACTTTCAGGGTAGGCGGCAGATAGTGGCCGTTGGGACAGCAATGGCTGGAGAGCCGGGAAAACATCAGCCGGAGACTGTTGAGCAATTCCGTTCCAGTGCCGAAGGTACTGCGGATCCCTGGGACCCGGGCCGTTGGTGGAGAGCCAGAGCCGCTGGGATATACAGCACCTGATCCACCGCTGCTTTGGCCGCCTGGGTCATCCTGCGCCGGGTGTAGGTGGAAAGGGATTCCAGATACCGTCTTGATCCTTCCGCATACAGGACCCCCAAGGCCAAGGAGGATTTCCCGGACCCGGATACCCCTGCGATCCCCACGATTTTGTGAAGGGGGATGTCTACATCGATATTTTTCAGGTTATGGACCCTGGCGCCTCGGACCTCGATGTGTCCAGGAACGGAGGGGAAATGCTTTTCGCTCATGCAGCAAGCCTCCTTGTAGAAAAGCTGTTTCATTTATCATAGCATAAAAAATCCAGTTACGTAAAACAAGACTGGCCCTCTCAGGCTTCTCAGCCGTCAGACTTCAGCTTTGTTCGCTTTGGATGCAGTACCGATCTGCTCATCGCCAACAAGCTGACTTCTGACATCTGCAGGCCTCCGGCCGTGTCTGACGTCTTTCTTCTCCTCCGGCTTCTTCCAGGCGCACGAGATGGTCCAGATGTGCGAAAGCAGCAGATTTTGGCTGGGGCATAGTACATGGACGTACATGCCGCGGACCAAATTCCCCGCTGACAAAGTAGATGGGTGCATATCCCGCGTCTGGGTTATTTTACAGGTCCTGGAGTACTCCCTCAATTCCCTCTTTCCGGTAAATTTCCTTATATCTTTCCGCCTCCTGCCTGATCAGCCCGTCCAGCTCCTGCATCCCCAGCAGCTCCACCGGCGCCTTGTCATCGGTGAACTTCCGGCCGCCGGAATGATACAGGACGGCCCGATTCCCGATGGTCGCCAGCAGGTCCTTCAGCTGGGGATTCCGGACGGTTTGGCTGTTCTGAGCCAGGCTGGCCTTTAGACCCCGTTCCCCGGCAAACAACTCCCGGTTGGTGTTCCCCGGTACGTCGATGGTCATGACCTCCGGGAACACGCCGGCCACCGTGTCTGCCAGCCAGTCAGCGATGCCCCCCTGCTCCGTGCCGTGCATGTTCAGGTTCACCACCATGACGCCGCCGGGTTCAGATGCTGCCGCACGCTCTGAAAGAATTCCACCGAGGACATCTGGAACGGGATGGTGATGTCCTGGTAGGCATCCACCATGATCACATCATATTTCTGCGGGTCCTCGTTGAGGTAGGCCCGGCCGTCATACTCCGTCACCGGCACCTGTGCCGGCAGCTGAAAATACTGGTGGGCCAGGTCCGTGATTTTCCGGTCGATTTCCACCCCGGCCACCTTCGTGCCCGGCATGTACCGCAGCAACTGCCGGGCATATGTACCCGACCCCATGCCCAGGATCAGCACATCCTGGCTTTTTGCGTACCACTTTTGGTCAGGAACGGAGCCGCCAGGGCATAGTCGTAGTACATGCCTGTCAGGCCATCACTTTTTTCCAGCACCGATTGGACCCGAACAACACATTGGTGGAAAGGACGGTCCGCTTCGGGCTGTCCTGGACCCGCAGGTAATTGTACACCGACTCTCCCTCGTACAAAAGCCCCTCCCGGGATTCCCAGAAGGCGAAATCCGTTTTGTACCCCAACAGGCAGGCGGCCACAAAGAGGATGGCAGCAGCCCCGACTTTACGCAGCCTCTTTCCGCTGCTGAGGAAGTACACCGCGGACAGCACCAGCAGGATGCCGGAGAAAATCAGGAACGTGAGATTCGTCCTATGGCCGGGATGGTCACAAAGGTGGGCAGGAATGTCCCCAGGATGCTGCCGATAGTGTTCATGGCCCCCAGGGTCCCCACGATTTTCCCGTTGTCGGAAAGGGAATCCATGGTATATTTGGCCAGGGAGGGCGTCACCGTTCCCAGCAGGAACAGGGGGAACACAAAGAGCAGCAGACAGGTGACAATGGCCGCAATGATCAGGTAGTTGGCATTTACGGAAAAAATCACCACCGCCGAAATGCCCACAATGATGTACTTCCCCAGGAAGGGGATCAGGGCCAGCCAGATGGATGAAAACAGGATCCGCCCGTACAGTTTGTCCGGGTTGGGATCTTTGTCCGCTGTTTTGCCGCCATACACATTGCCTCCCGCCATGGCGATCATGATCATACCGATGATGATGGTCCAGACCACCTGGGACGAGGAAAAATACGGGGAAATCAGGCGCTGGCTCCGATTTCCACAGCCATCACCGCCATCCCCGCAAAGAATTCCGTGAGATACAGATAGTATTGATTTTGTAAGAGCCGCCGGCCACCCGTCGTGGCGGCCGGTGATTGAACAGTACCCATTATGGTTCCCCCCATATATGTCTGATAAGGGAATTGTAGCATAAAATCAGGGACAGGTGATGGATCCTAACGTCTGGGTGTTAAACCCTCTACCCGCAAGCGGTCCTTTCCCCCTTTCAGGGGGACACAAAATAAAAAACGGGCATCCATCCCCCGACTCCTTCCAGACGCGGGAGATGTGCCAGATACGCGAAAGAAATGGTGGTGATTCATCCGTTGGTGGAACAACTGAAAAGTAAAATCCTCAAATCATGCACTGGTCTCTATCTATGAGAGCGGATCATCTCCATGGTTTCTTTGAATTCCGGATCGCTTTCGAAATCAAAGTCCACCTTTTTACCCACCTGATAACGGATCCAGATGGCATCATCCGGCATGATTTTCACTTCCAGCGGTTTGAACAGGACCGGTTGGTCGGTGGTGATGCCTGGTTTGGCCATAAAAAGGGTCTGGGTTTCCGTGCTGCCATCCGCAGCGGGTGCCATGACCAGGCTCAGTTCGTCCACCAGCCCGGCCTGCGCCATGCTCCAGTTGAGGACGCCACCGCCCCAAGCATCACGGAATCCACATGCAGGACATTCTTGATCTTGGCGCAGAGCAGCGGCAGGTCTACACTGTCCTTACCGCAAATCAGATAGCTGATGCCCTTTTTACGCAGGAACGCCTTGTAGCTGTTGGAAGCTGCTTCCGTGAGGATTTCCACGATATGGCTCTTGACGCCGTCGTATTCATTGAAGTTTTCCTGCCAGGCCAGTTTGCCGTGTCCATCCACCGCCAGCAGGAACTGGCCCAGAGAAACGCCTTCCGCCAGGTAGTCGCCGGCCGGGACCTGAGGCGCGTTTTCATCCAGTTCCGGTTTGGCATAAAAAGTGAAATTATCGTCGATAGTCGTACGTCCGTTAAGCATGGCCTGATAGTGGTATTGGGCATCCGGTCCATTCACGAGGGTGCTGAAGCTGTCCGGAGCCTCACTGGTGGAGGGCAGCCACAGATACTTACCCATGATTTTCCCATCCGGTGAAATTTCCATATGACAGAAAATAAATGGTTTATCCATTGCGCATCGTCTCCTTCAGAGTTGTATTTTGCACAGTTTACTATCTCAAACTTCGCAGGTAAAAATCCCCTGCACCCCTTGAAAGTCCAGGCTTTGTAAACAGAAAAATAGCATGAGTCTTGCCAGTTTGGTATAATTATGTTGGCTCAAAAACATACCAAGCACCGGAGGCTCATGCTATGAAAAGTATATCACAAACCACCCAGCAGATGGAATCCATCTCGAAGAAAACTTCGGCGTTCTTCCGTCGTTATCATGTCGGCCAGATTCTGCGCGCGGCCAACGCTTGCAAGCTCAAAGGATTTTCCTCCATTCTCGTTTTCCTCGTGCTCGTAAGCATCATCTTCGAGAACCGCTCGCTCTATATGCAGCGCCGACTTCACGAGGATTCGCTGCCGTTCGGCAAGGACACGGCTTACCGCTTCTTGAACTCCTGCCACACGAACTGGCGCAAGTTCACGCTGCTTCTTGCGGCGCGGATCATCAACGAAACCATCAAGCCGCTGACGGATGCCGGCCGGCGTTGTGCCATCGTCGTCGACGATTCGCTCTTCAGCCGCTCGCGTTCCAAGCGCGTGGAACTCTTGGCGAACGTCTACGACCATGTGAGCCGCCGCTATACGAAGGCTTCCGCTTGCTCGTCCTCGGCTGGACGGACGGGAACACGTTCCTGCCACTCACGTTCTGCCTTCTTTCAACCTCGAAGGAAAAGAACCGGCTCAATGAGGCCAGCGCATCCGTCGATGCAAGAAGCAACGGCGGAAAGCAGCGCAAGCTCGCGCAGATGGAAGCGCCAGCCGTCGTCCTCAATTTGTTGCAGGAGGTCAAGGCGACAGGAATCCCCGCGCAGTACGTCCTCTTCGACACATGGTTCTGCTCGCCGTCGTCGCTGAAAGCCATCCATGACCTCGGCTATGACGTCACCGCTATGGCAAAGAAGATCAAGAAGGTGCGCTACCTCTGCGAAGGGAAGATCTCGAACGTCAAGGCCATCTACAAGGAACACAAGAAACGCCGCGGACGCTCGCGTTACCTCCTGTCCGTCGATGCTGTCGCGACGAAACAGGGAGAATCCCTCGTGCCTGTGCGATTGGTCTTCGTGCGGAACCGCAACAAGCGGAAGGATTATCTCGTCCTCGTCACGACAGACCTCTCGCTTTCGGAGGAAGAAGTCATCCAGCTCTACGGGAAGCGCTGGGGCATCGAGGTGTTCTTCAAAGCGTGCAAGTCCTACCTGCGGCTCGGCAAGGATTGTCGTTCCGTCTCCTACGATGCGATGACGGCGCATGTCGCCGTCGTCTGCACACGATATATGCTCCTGGCTGTCGAGGAACGTGAGAACACGGATGGGCGAAGCCTCGGCGAGCTCTTCTATCTGGGGCTTGATGAGCTTCCGGACTTGAAGTACATGGAAGCGCTTCGCCTCGTGTTGCAGGAGTTTGCGGAGCAGCTTCGGGCAGAATATCCGTCAGAAGTCTTGCTGGTCGAATCGCTCTTGGAACGATTCCTGAACGATCTGCCCGCTCTTTGGATGAGTCGTCTGCGTGCACAGAAGTGTGCGTGAATGGCTTTCGACATTCAGTTCAAGCTGATTTATCAAGGCATACGGGATGTTTTCCGTGTGCGAAGTTTGAGTAGGTAAATTATCACATAATGCATTTAATATATTTTGGTCATTTCCTCTGCGAACTGCGTTGGTTTTGCTTAGTTCAGGGAACCGGGCCGGTTTGTTTAAAAAAGGTTCATTAGAGCCACCCATCGCTTTTTTTAAGACTTCCATCTCAAAAGGCACAATTACTTTATGACAAATTGTTCTTGCGTCATAGGCTCCTGGAAGCGTTGATTTCTTTTGAAGACAAAGAGGATTTATTTTTTCATCAGTAGCTTTAGATAAAAGAGCTGTAAACAGTACATATTTATAAGTCAGATGGGTGTTGTCAATAACATAATCAATTAACTCTTCATGTGTACAAGTTGACTCTGGATTATAACTCGCAACAGCATATGCTTTTTTTAGTATTTTTTTCTGCTTCTTCTCGCATTCCCATAATTAATCATTCCTTTTAAATAGATGAAATTCTTTTTTTGTAAATCCCATGTCCAAAGCCCGGTAAAGAAACCGGGCAGCAATGGAGGAGTAGGGCTTCCACTTTTTACATTTCTTTTCTATGGATGCTCTCGACACATCTTCTGTTTTATAAAGCCATTTGTAGCTTTGTAAAAAAGCAACGTCTTCGAATGGCAGGATATCCTGTCTGTCCAGGACGAAGATCAAATACATCTTTGCAGTCCAAGTACCAATGCCGCGAAGACTGACTAATTCTTTGAGCGCAGCTTCATCTGTCATATCAGGAAACTTCGTAAAATCAAGTTCTCCTGTCAAGACGGCTGAAGCTGCGTTTTTTATATAGTTAGCCTTCGCAGTAGAAGTACCGATTGCCTTGATTTCCTCAACGGAGAGCTTTGAAATAGACTCCGGGGTTATCTGACCAGCACATAATTCTTCAAACCGCCCATAGATTTTGGCTCCGGCTTTTATCGACAGCATCTGCTCGATGATTTCATGGATCAGAAAAGGAAAGGGATTATCAGTGTGTGGTTCATAGGTAATCGGGCCAACCATGCTGATGACTTTTGTCAGTCGTTTATCTTTTTTGCATAAATATTGGACAGAAGGGCTGTCTTGATTCAAGGTGACGATAGCGGCCATAGAAGCTCCTTGTGTACACACCGTCTGTAAATTTTCTAAGCCGTGGTGTGTTTATATTGAGTTTCTTTAATTATAACACACTGAAACGACAGCTACTATAGGTACAGCACAGCCGTACTTATTATTTAGTACGAGTAATGAAAAATCGGATGCTCACATGGGCATCCGTATTTTTTGCCATCAAAGTACTTAACGATAGCTGTTCTGTCCTATTACTCCTAAAAGCTAAATTTTCAGGAGGTGTCCTCGATGACGGACGAACAGAAACAACAGATCATTGCCCTGCGCCGGGATGGGGCGGGGTATGGCAGGATTGCGGCGCGGCTCCAGATTTCCATCAACACGGTGAAGTCGTTCTGCCGACGGCACAGTCTTGCTGCCAGTACAGCGGGGGCAGTCTGTGAGCAGTGTGGAAAGCCGATTGAACAGAATCCGGGACGGAAGCGGAAAAGGTTCTGCTGCGATGTCTGCCGGAATAAGTGGTGGAATGCACATCTGGAGCTGGTGAAGCGGAAAGCAGTCTACACCTATACCTGTCCGGCTTGCGGGAAGAAATTCACTGTCTACGGCAACAGCCATCGGAAGTTCTGCTCCCATGCCTGCTATATTGCATACCGGTTCGGAGGTGTCCGCCATGGATAAGAGGTCGTTTCAAAATGAAACAGCCTTCCAGGTGGTGATGCATCTGGCAAGGCGGATGCTGGCCGAAAAGCTCATCACCGGGAAGGAGTACCGGGACTTCGTGCAGGAGATGATCCGCCGCTATCCGCCGTTTTCCGGGGACTTATACACTTGATAATTGTATCAAACAGAGTGATATATAGTGTCGAAAGGAGCTGATTCTATGCGGACTATCCGTAAGATTGAACGACGCATACCAAATTTGAAGCAGCGAAAGAAAGTCGCAGCCTATGCCCGCGTATCCATGGAATCGGAGCGGATGCACCATTCCCTTTCGGCGCAGGTCAGTTATTACAGCAGCCTCATCCAGAAGAACCCGGACTGGGAATACGCCGGGGTCTATGCCGACTATGGCATCTCTGGGACGGGGATGAAGAAGAGGCAGGAATTCCTGCGGATGCTGGAAGATGCCGAAGCGGGAAGATAGACATCATCCTGACCAAGTCCATCCAGCGCTTCGCACGCAACACCGTAGACCTTCTGCGTACCGTCCGGCATTTGAAAGAGCTAGGCGTCGAAGTCTGGTTTGAAAAAGAGAATATCCATACCATGAGCGGGGACGGCGAGCTGATGATGACCATCCTGGCCTCCTTCGCCCAGGAAGAGAGCCGTTCCATCAGCGAAAATGTCAGATGGAGAGTGAAGAAACGATTTGAGCAGGGGAATCCTAACGGGCGGTTCCGTGTTTACGGGTATCGTTGGGAAGGGGATACCCTGGTGATAGTCCCCAAGGAAGCGGCTGTTGTCAGACGCATCTTCCAGAATTTCCTGGATGGCAAGTCACGTCTTGAAACCGAACGGGAATTTGCTGCCGAAGGCATCACGACCCGGAATGGCCGCCGCTGGATGGATTCCAACATCAGGGTTGTCCTGACCAATGTTACCTATACCGGCAATATGCTTTTCCAGAAGGAATATGTGACGGATCCAATCCTCAAGAAGCGGAAGAAGAACCGGGGAGAACTTCCTAGGTATTATGTTGAAAATATGCATGAGCCTATCATCGACAAGGAAACCTTTGATTACGTGCAGCAGGAGATGGCGCGGCGAAAGGAACTGGGGGCGCTGGCCAATAAGTCCTTGAATACGACCTGCTTCACGGGGAAAATCAAATGCGGCATCTGCGGTCGGAGTTATATGCACAATCGCCGCACAGACCGGGGCTTTGAAGAATTCTGGGATTGTGGCTCCCATAAGCTGAAAGGCCGGAATTGCGGCGCAAAAGGAAGTATCCCGCATGCAGTCCTTGTAAAGGAGAGTACAGAAGTCCTAGGCCTGGATGATTTCGATGAGCAGGCCTTCCTTGACCAGGTCGAAAAGATAGTAGTGCCAGAATACCATGTGATGGTTTTCTGTATGAAAAACGGACAGAAGCTTATCCGGCACTGGGTATCAACGGCGAAAAAAGGATTGCTGGACCGATGAGTATAAGGATCGCCAGAGGCATGGATGAAAAACTACATGGCCAATGGCAAGGGAACACGGTTCTCCGCCTTTACGACACGTGTCCGGTGCGCCTTGTGCGGATCCTCTTTCCGGAGGTGCAAAACGAAGCATGACAGGCCTGTTTATTGGCGATGCAGCAAAGGCGGCAAATGTGAATCGGTCAGCATCCGGGAAGATGACCTGAAGCGTGTGGCCGCAGAGGCCATGGGGTTAGAGGACTTTGATGAGGATAGATTCCGGGGAAAAGTGGAATCTATCGAAGCCGGAAAGCCAGACTGCTTGACTGTCCATTTCAAGAGTGGGAGAACAGAAGAGATTTCTTATACGCCTACGCCATCCAAGCGGCGTCCCAAGGCACGGAGAAAGGAGAGCGGAGAAAAGTGGCAAAGACAGTAAGGGCCATCCCGGCCACCATCAGCGTTATACGGCGGCTCCGATTAACAGCCGGAAGAAGCGGAGAGTAGCGGGCTATGCCAGGGTTTCCACGGACCATGATGACCAGATCAGCAGCTATGAAGCACAGGTCGATTATTATACGAACTATATCAGGGAACGGGATGACTGGGAATTTGTCGGCATCTACACCGATGAAGGCATCTCGGCTACCAACACGCGTCACCGCGATGGCTTCAAGCGGATGGTCAGGGATGCCATGGATGGGAAAATCGACCTCATCGTCACAAAATCAGTCAGCCGCTTCGCCAGAAATACCGTAGACAGCCTGACAACGGTACGCAAGCTCAAGGACAAGGGCATCGAGATATATTTCGAGAAGGAAAATATCTGGACGCTCGATGCCAAGGGCGAACTCCTCATCACCATCATGAGTTCCCTGGCGCAGGAAGAAAGCAGGAGCATCTCGGAAAACGTCACCTGGGGCCATCGGAAGCGATTCGCTGACGGGAAGGTGTGTGTGCCGTTCGGCCATTTCCTTGGCTATGACCGGGGACCGGACGGGAATCTGGTCGTCAACCGGGAACAGGCCAAGACGGTGAAACTGATTTACCGCTTGTTCCTGGACGGGTATACCTTCCACTCCATTGCCAGGGAGCTGACTTCCAGAGGGCTGGAAACTCCGGCAAGAAAGAAACGCTGGTATCCGGGGACGGTAGAGAGCATCCTGACAAATGAGAAATACAAGGGCGATGCCCTGCTGCAGAAGCGGTTCACCGTCAACTTCCTGACCAAAGAAACGAAAGCGAATGAAGGGGAAGTGCCGCAGTACTATGTGGAAAATAACCACGAAGCCATCATCAGCCCGCAGGTCTTCGACTGGGTACAGGAAGAATCAAGCGGCGGCGTGAAGGCAGGGGACGTTACAGCGGCGTATCCATCTTCTCCAGCAAAATCAAGTGCGGCCAGTGCGGAGGCTGGTACGGGGCCAAGGTCTGGCATTCGACCGACAAGTACCGCAGAACCATCTACCGATGCAACGATAAGTTCAAGAGCCATTGCAAGACACCACATCTGACAGAGGATGATATCAAGGAAGCCTTCGTCCGGGCCGTCAATCAGCTCATCGAAAACAAAGCGGACGTACTTGACAGCATCACACTGCTGAAGGAACGGCTCACTGACACAGAAGACTTGGAAGAGGAGCGGGACAGGATAAGCACAGATTTGAACCTGCTGGCCGACAAGATACAGCAGCTCATAGCCGAGAACGCCAGGGTCGCGCAGAACCAGGATGATTATGACCGGAACTACAACGAACTGGTCAGTCGGTATGAAGCAGCGAAGACGCAGTACGACAAGACCTGTGAAGCCATCCAGTATCGCAAGGCCCGGAGCCGTCAGATGGACAGCTTCATCAAGGAGCTTAGGAATCAGGATCTCATTAAGGAGTTCGATGCCCGGCTGTGGGGCAGCCTGGTGGATTTCATCACAGTGTACAGCAAAGACGATATCCGGGTGACCTTCAAGGACGGGACGGAAATCAGAGCATAAGCAGGAAAAAAGGATTACGGCAGAGAATCCAAGAGGAAACGCAGGATTCTCTGCCGTATTTTGATGAAGAAAATCGGAATATGATATAATAGTAAGGGTTTCAGGTGTGCGAAGTTTGAGTGAGATATAAATGTTTGGCGAAATATTTTTGCGTGATGGCCCTCTCTGCCCATCGGCAATACCGATGCTATCAAGCCCCTTTAAAATACTAAATTATCAAAAATTCGTTTTGCCGCCTCCGCAATCATAGCGTCGTCAGATTTTGCATTTTTTTCCGTGCGGCGCGACATTATCGCCATGACAATGGGTTTGCGATTGGGCGGATAAATCACGGCAATATCATTCCGCGCCCCATAATCGCCTGAACCGCTCTTGTCGATAACTTTCCAACCTTGCGGAGTTTCTGCCTTGATAAGCGTGTCGGTTATGGAATTGTCGCTCATCCAATCAATCAGCAGTTTTTTCTTGTCGTCGCTCAAAATATCGCCGAATATATAGACTTGCAAATTTTTTACCATCTGTCTCGGCGTGCTAGTATCACGATTATCTTTTGGATTGAAAAGATTAAGTTCAGGTTCATTTCGCGCAGGTTTGGTAGTTTTGTCGCCAATATTTTTAAGTGCCACCTTGAAATTTTCCACGCCGCCGATCTCCTGCAAAATTAAATTTGCCGCCGTGTTGTCACTCCACCTGAGCGATGCCGAACAAATTTCCGCCAGCGTCATGCCATCAGCAACATGGTCTTTGGTGATTGGCGCGTAGGACAAAATATCTTCCGCCGAAAACTTACGAATTTCATTCAAATCGGAGGTATTTTTTTGTCTTAGCAATTCTGCAGCCGTAAAAACTTTGTGTGTCGAGCAGTAGGAAAAACGCGTATCAGGTTTGTAGCAAATTTTTTTCCATTCTCCATGTCAACGGCGTAAACACCAATCACGGCGTTATATTTATTTTCCAGATCAGCAAGATTTAATTTCTGCCGCGCTTGACAATCCTGAAGGCAGAAAACCATCAAGCCACAGATTATCAA
>ENA-OQIG01000999-OQIG01000999.1-human-gut-metagenome-genome-assembly--contig:-NODE-999-length-13830-cov-4.921185_pt1 | contig 13830 bp, 12 predicted proteins | sample MGYA00242576_ERZ504741 | MGnify/ENA primary metagenome ERZ504741 (study PRJEB26092, sample SAMD00036436) | human gut metagenome | host: Homo sapiens | study: EMG produced TPA metagenomics assembly of... | reverse complement strand
CAGGAATTTATGGGACTGGAATTTTATGTAAATGAACACGTTCTGATCCCAAGGCAGGATACAGAAACTCTGGTAGAACTGGTATTAAGCGAACACAAAGAGAAAAATATTTCCCTTTTAGATGTATGCACCGGTTCCGGCTGCATTGCTATCAGTCTGGCAAAGCTTGGGGGCTATACAGACGTAACAGCTCTTGATCTGTCAGAAGAAGCGTTAAAGGTGGCAAGATCCAATGGGGAAAAACTTCTGGATCAGCCAGTGAAATTTATAAAAAGTGATATGTTTTCTGCTTTGAATCCAGAAAAGCAGTATAATGTGATCGTATCCAATCCCCCCTATATCCCCAGTCAGGTGATCGAGGGACTGGAGCCGGAGGTAAAAGATCATGAGCCACGGATGGCCTTAGACGGTGAGCCGGACGGACTGAAATTTTACCGCATTTTAGCAGAAGAAGGAAAAAAATACCTGAAAAACGGCGGAAGCATCTATATGGAGATCGGCTGGGATCAGGCAAAGGATGTAACAGAAATATTTGAAGCAATGGGATTTAGTGGGCGTAGGACTGTCCGGGATATGGCTGGAAACGACCGGGTGGTATGTGCAGGAAGGAGAAGTGAAGATTATGTTTGATAAACTGGATGATATGTTGATCCATTATGAAGAACTGATGCGTATGCTTGGGGACCCGGATGTGACCCAGGATACCAAACGTTTTACCAAGCTGATGAAGGAGCAGGCTGAACTGGCACCGATCGTAGAAGCTTATAAGCAGTATAAGCAGGCAAAGCAGGACGTAGAGGACAGTCTGGCAATGTTAGAGGAAGAAAATGACGAGGAAATGCGTGAAATGGCAAAGGAGGAATTATCCGATGCAAAGAAGCGCATTGAGGAGCTGGAGCATGAATTAAAGATCCTTCTTCTTCCAAAAGACCCGAACGATGACAAGAACATTATCCTGGAGATCCGTGCAGGCGCAGGCGGCGATGAGGCAGCTCTTTTCGCAGCTGAGCTTTACCGTATGTATTCCAACTACGCAGACAGCCAGCACTGGAAAGTAGAGATCATCAGTATCAATGAAAATGGTATTGGCGGCTTTAAGGAAGTTGTGGCTATGGTCACAGGAAAAGGCGCTTATTCTAAGTTAAAATACGAGAGTGGTGTACATCGTGTACAGCGTGTGCCTGAGACAGAGCGGCGGCCGTATCCATACCTCTACAGCAACGGTAGCAGTTATGCCGGAAGCAGAAGAAGTAGATGTTCAGATCGACATGAATGACTGCCGTATTGACGTAATGCGTGCGTCTGGTAACGGTGGACAGTGTGTCAACACCACTGACTCCGCAGTACGTCTGACCCATATACCGACTGGTATCGTTATCTACAGCCAGACAGAGAAGTCACAGCTGCAGAACAAGGAAAAAGCATTCCGACTGTTACGTTCCAAACTGTACGACTTAGAGCTGGAAAAACGCCAGAACTCCGAGGCAGAAGAACGCCGCAGCCAGATCGGTACCGGAGACCGTTCCGAGAAGATCCGTACCTACAACTTCCCACAGGGCCGTGTGACCGACCATAGAATTAAGCTGACCTTATATAAGATCGATTCTATTATGAACGGTGATATCCAGGAACTGTTAGACAACCTGATCGCTGCAGATCAGGCTGCAAAACTGGCTAAGATGAATGAGAACTAAGATTTAATCAGTCAGGTATATTAAAATCAGATACTTAGATACAGTATAAAGAAAGCTATTGCAAAGTGATGATGTGAAGTCAATTTGCAATAGCTTTTTTGTTTACGGCATTTTACTGAAACGACTCCCTCACAATGATCTTCGTTTCCAGTTCCACATGTACCGGCTCTGGATCTGCAGCATAGGATTTATCTGTCAAAGCGCGGATCACATAGTCCATACAGCCTTCTGCCATCTGTGTCAGCGGAACTTCGGATACAGTTAATGGAGGGATAGAGCATTTACTGGTGGATGAGTGGTGGAGCCCGATGCTTATGACGGACAGGTCTTTTGGGATACGGACGCCGGCCTGGTAGAAAGCGTAGAGTGCTCCTAAGGCAATGGAGTCGGAGTCGCAGAAGACTACATCCGGACGTTCACTTAACTTGAGAAATTCTGCAGCAGCCTGGATACCGCCGTCTGTAGAATTATCTGTGTAAAATAAGGCATGATTTGGCATGTCCACTCCTTTGGCACGGCAGCCATTGATAAAACCGGTAACACGGTCATCCACAGCCAGGTAAGGAGACTGGGAACGGAAAACAGACACGCTTTTAAAGCCCCGGTCTGCGATCATATCAGCAAGAGAGGCACCCATTTTCTGGTTGTTGATGGAACATAGCTGTACTGATCAGAACGTCTGTTTAAAAGGACCACGGGGATAGGCGGCATAATACTGTCTAAGTACTGCATGTCCATTACGGCAGTATTTGCGATGATAGCAGCATCGTAGTTGTACAGCTTCGGGTCGATCAGTCCCTTTTCTTTGTACAGTTCATTTGGCTTAAATGGCAGATCACAATATTGCAGTTGGTCATCTGGTTTTTGGCAAGAGATGACTGGATCCCGGCCATAACTTTTCCTAAAAGGGCAGATCGTGGGTCAGCTGCCAGTATACAGCAACTGTGTATATAAGGGGGGAAGTGCCCAACTCTTTTAGTTGCCTGGAGGCAGATGAGGGCTGGTAACTTAACTGCTTTAAAGCTTCTTCTATTTCTTTTTGTTTCTGCTGGGAGATCCTTCCTGCAGATTTTCCGTTCAAATATAAGGATACAGTAGCGGCTGAAACGCCTGCCAGCGCAGCTACATCTTTTAACGTAGGCATAAAAAACCTCTTTTCTGGTCTGTTCTTTTTATTCTGTATTTATCATATCATACGCCCCATATAAAAGCAATTAAAAAGACATAAGAAGTTAATAAATTAACTTAAGTTAACAAGTAACATTAAAATATCAACTAAATCAAAGCACAAAAACTGTGCAAAATATCCAAAAAACAAAAAAATAAGCATTTACTATTGCTATTTAATGAGAAAAGATGTATAGTTTGCTCAGAAACAAGTTAATAACTTAACTAAACATCGAATAAATTAAATTAATATATTAACTTAAAGAGAATGAAAACCAGTGAAAACACATAAAACATGTAAATGGAGGTGCAGAATGTTTTTCTGGAAAACAGCAAAAGAAACAGTTCCTGAAAGACCGATTAGGATCAGCAGTGTAGAGTGGCGTGACGGCCAGCAGTCCCTTTTAGCAACCAGGATCCGCACACAGGATATGCTCCCGATCCTGCCGAAGATGGATGAGGTTGGATATGAATGTATGGAAATGTGGGGCGGTGCAACTTTTGATGTTGCTATCCGCTATTTAGGAGATGATCCCTGGGAACGGGTAAGGGAATTTAAGAAGCTGTGTAAGAAGACACCGCTGAGAATGCTCCTCCGTGGACAGAACCTGATCGGCTACAAACAGTATCCCGATGATGTGGTAGAAAAATTCGTAGAACTGGCAGCAAAAGCCGGAATTGATAAGTTCCTGGTATTTGATGGTTTAAACGATGTGAGAAATACAGAGACAGCCATTAAGGCAGTGCTTAAAAACGGAAAAACAGCAGAAGCAAATATCTGCTACACCATAAGCCCGGTACATACGTTAGAAAAATATGTACAGATGGCAAAGGATTATGCAGCATTGGGCGTAAAAGTCATTCATGTAGAAGATATGGCCGGAATGATGAACCCCAAGCAGGTATCGGATGTGATCAGAGCGATCCGCAAAGAAGTAGGTCTTCCGGTTCATTTCCATGCACACTGTATCGGCGGTATGGCGGATATCTGTTATTGGGAAGCCATTAAAGCCGGTGCCTGTACCGTAGATTGCGATGTATCTGCTCTTTCTCTTGGCCCTGCCCATCCGCCGGTTGAAAGTATTGTTACCTGCTTAAAGGGAACAGGCTTTGATCCTCATCTGGATATGGACCTTCTGGCAGAGATCAATGATTATTTCATGAAGCTGCGTGAAAAATACAAAGAATTTGCAAGCAAGCGTACAGGTGTAGATATCAGTGTTTTAAAACATCAGATCCCAGGCGGAATGCTTTCTAACCTGGAAAGCCAGTTAAAAGGCATGAATGCAGAAAACCGCATTAATGAAGTATTTGAGGAAGTCCATAAGGTACATAAAGATTTCGGTTATCCGCCTTTAGCAACTCCGTTTGCTCAGATGGTAGGCGCCCAGGCAACTATTAACGTCCTTACGGGACAGAGATACAAGATGATCTCCAATGAGAGCAAAACTTACATCCGCGGCATGTACGGACGTCCGGCTGGTGAGATCGCACCGGAACTGAAGGCAGCTGTTTTAGGAAATGACAAAATGATCACAGAACGTCCGGGAAGCCTGATCGCTCCTGGATGGGAGAAAGCAAAAGCAGAAGCAGCAGGCTTTGCAAGAACAGAAGAAGATGTTATGACATACGCTCTGTTTCCTGAACTTGCCCCGGCATTTTTACAGAAGAAGTATCAGTAAAGGTAATGTTTTCGTACCCGCATTCCGTGGGTACAGAAAGGAACAGACAATCAAAAGGAGTACATACCATGAAACAGGAAAATAAAGAAAAGATCGCCCAGGCAGAAGAGATCCTGGAACGGTTAAAGGAGCAGAGAGGCGGAAACGTTCTTTCTATCCACAAAAAAATGGCAAATGATCCAAAACTGCTCCAGGCATTCAGCCAGCAGTTCGCGATCTGCAAACAGGATATAACACATGTTCCGGCTAAATACATGGAACTGATGTTAATGCTTATGGGATGCTGCGCAGGAAATGCTGTGACGATTAAAACACACGGCGAACTGGCAGTGAAAAAAGGTGCCACCATGGATGAGGTCGGCGAAGTTTTAAGACTGGTTTTCTTTTACTATGGTGCATCAGCAATTATACCGGCAGTAGAACTTTTTGAAGAACTTGAGCCGGAAAAGTAACACCCTTAAAACAGTGAGTACAGAAATATTACCATACAGAATGCCACGGTAGAAACGTATTTAGAAATATTGCCAAGTAGATTTAAAAACCCCATACCATAAAGGCATTCACGAATCTCAGGAGGAAAATGATGGAAGAGAAACAGAAAAAATTGATGAAAACAATGGATGGTAATGAAGCCGCTGCTTATGTGTCTTATGCATTTACAGAAGTAGCTACCATTTACCCCATTACCCCTTCTTCACCAATGGCAGAGCATGTAGATGCCTGGTCTGCAGCAGGTAAGAAAAACCTGTTTGGACAGAGAGTCAAACTGGTAGAAATGCAGTCTGAGGCTGGCGCCTGCGGCGCTATGCACGGCGCACTGGAGTCCGGCGCACTGGCAACCAGCTACACAGCATCCCAGGGCCTGCTCCTTATGATCCCGCCAATGTACCGTATTTCCGGTCAGTTACACCCAGGTGTCCTTCATGTAAGTGCCCGTTCCGTAGGAACCCACGCATTCTCCATTTTCGGAGAGCACTCTGATGTAATGGCAACCAGACAGACCGGTTTTGCAATGCTTTGCAGCAGTACCGTTCAGGAGATCATGGATCTGGCCGGCGTTGCCCACCTGGCAGCTATTAAGGGCCGCGTTCCTTTCCTTCATTTCTTCGATGGTTTCCGTACTTCCCACGAGATTCAGAAAGTAGAAGTAATGGATTATGCAGATTTAGACAGACTCTTAGACAGAGATGCACTGGATGCATTCCGCAAGAGATCCTTAAATCCGGAGCGTCCTGTACAGAGAAGTACCGTACAGAACCCGGACGTATACTTCCAGTATCGTGAAGCAGCAAACCCATATTATGAGGCGATCCCTGAGATCGTTGAAAACTACATGGGAGAGATCAACAAGATCACAGGAAGAGATTATCACCTGTTTAACTACTACGGATGTCCGGATGCAGAAGAAGTGATCATTGCAATGGGATCTGTAGATGGTGTGATCCGTGAGACCGTTGATTACTTAAATGCACATGGCAGAAAGACCGGATATTTACATGTACATCTGTACCGTCCATTCTCCATTAAGCATTTCCTTTCTGCAATTCCTGAGACTGTAAAGCGTATTGCAGTTATGGACCGTACCAAGGAGCCAGGTTCTTTAGGCGAACCTCTGTATCTGGACGTTTGCAGTGCTATTGCAGAGTCCGGCAGAAATATCCGTGTATACGCAGGCAGATATGGTCTTTCTATTAAAGATGTTACTGCAAACCAGATTGAAGCAGTATTTAACAACCTGGAAGCAGAAGAGCCAAAAAACCACTTTACAGTAGGTATCAATGATGATGTGACCCATCATTCACTGGCTGTAGGGGCACCGATCGATGTAGTTGCAGAGGGAACCATCAGCTGCAAGTTCTGGGGACTTGGTTCAGACGGTACAGTTGGTGCCAACAAGAACTCCATTAAGATCATCGGTGACCACACTGATATGTATGTTCAGGCATATTTTGAGTATGATACCAAGAAATCCGGCGGTGTTACCCGTTCCCATCTTCGTTTCGGACATAAGCCGATCCGTGGAAGCTATCTGGTATCCCATGCAGACTTTGTTGCCTGCCACAATCAGTCTTATATCCAGAAATATGACATTGTCCAGGAATGTAAACCAGGCGGTACTTTCTTATTAAACTGCATCTGGAATGAAGATGAACTGGACAAGCATCTGCCAGCATCTGTAAAGCGCTACATTGCAGAAAACCATATTAAATTTTACATCATCAATGCAGTAAAGATCGGTAAGGAGATCGGACTTGGAAACCGTACCAACGCAGTTTTACAGTCAGCTTTCTTCAAACTGGCAAATGTGATCCCATTTGATGATGCAGTAGAGTACATGAAGAAAGCCATCCTTAAGTCCTACGGAAAGAAGGGCGAAAAGGTTGTAAATATGAACTATCAGGCAGTTGACTGCGGATACCAGAGACTGGTAGAAGTAAAGGTTCCGGAAGAATGGGCTTCTTTAGAGCCGGAGACAGCAAAGGTAGATGAAAATCTTCCAGAATTTGTAAAAAATCTTATGCTGCCGATTAACTCCTTAAAGGGTGACAGCCTTCCAGTCAGTGCATTTACAGGCAGAGAAGATGGTACCGTACCTCTTGGTACTTCTAAATATGAAAAGAGAGGAACAGCAGTAGATGTTCCTGAATGGGATCCGGACAAGTGCCTCCAGTGTAACCAGTGTTCTTATGTGTGCCCGCATGCAGCAGTACGTCCATTTCTGGTAAGTGCAGCAGAAGCAGAAAATGCACCAGAAGGATTTAAGACAAAGAAGGCAACTGGAAAAGGCTTAGAGGAATACACCTACAGGATCCAGGTTTCTCCATTAGACTGCTTAGGCTGCGGTGCCTGCGTTCAGGTATGCCCGGCTAAGGAAAAGGCTCTTACCATGAAGCCATTAGACTCCCAGGCAGCAGAGATCGAAAACTGGAATTATGCAGTAAAACTTTCCAAGAAGAAAAATCCACTGGCTAAGAATACCGTTAAGGGAAGTCAGTTTGAGACTCCATTATTAGAGTTCTCCGGCGCATGTGCAGGCTGCGGTGAAACACCTTACGCAAAGCTGATGACCCAGATGTTTGGTGACCGTATGGTGATCGCAAATGCAACCGGCTGTACACAGGCATGGGGCGCAGCACTTCCTTGTGTACCTTATACAACCAATGAAAAGGGCTTTGGACCGGCATTCTCCAACTCCTTATTTGAGAACAACGCAGAATTTTCCCTTGGTATGTGCCTTGCAGTGACACAGCAGAGAGAAAGAGTTGCAGGTGTTGTAAAAGAGCTGAAGGAAAATAGCGTAGATGCATCTTTAAGTGCAGCAATTGATGCATGGTTTGATGCTTATAATGATGGCGACAAGACCATGGAAGTAAGCGAAAACCTGGTTAAGGCATTAGAAGCAGCAGAACTTACAGGAGAGCAGGCTGACCGCAAGGCAGATATCTTAAACAACAAGGAGCATCTGTCCAAGAAATCCATGTGGATGTACGGCGGCGACGGCTGGGCTTATGATATCGGCTTTGGCGGTTTGGACCATGTATTAGCAAGCGGAACTGACGTAAACATCCTGGTTGTAGATACCGAAGTTTACTCCAATACAGGCGGTCAGGCTTCCAAGGCAACACAGATCGGTGCAGTTGCACAGTTTGCAGCTTCCGGTAAGAAGACAAAGAAGAAAGATTTAGGCCTGATGGCAATGCAGTATGGTTACTGCTATGTAGCCCAGGTAGCTATGGGTGCAAATCCTGCACAGCTGGCAAAGGTATTAAAAGAAGCAGAAGAATTCAAGGGTCCGTCCCTGATCATCGCCTATGCTCCATGTATCAACCACGGTCTTGTAAAGGGCATGGGATGCGCACAGCAGGAAGCAAAAGAAGCAGTAGCAGCAGGTTACTGGAACCTGTACCACTATAATCCAGACCTTAAGAAAGAAGGAAAAAATCCATTTGTTCTGGACTCCAAGGAGCCAACTCTGAACTTAAGAGACTTCCTTATGGGTGAAGTAAGATTTTCCGCATTAACAAGAACCTTCCCGGAGGAAGCGGAAAAACTTCTTGCAGAAGCAGAACTGGATGCAAAGGAGAAGTACCAGGAGTATAAAAAACTGGCAGAGGGGTAATAAAAATGGGAAATGTGAAGATGCAGAAAGTGGATCTGTGTGTGATCCAGGATAATGAACTTGCACAGGTATTTTTAAAAACAGAAAAGAAACCCGCAGTAGCAACCGTAGTTGTAGTTGATCAGACCGTACCTCCCAATTCACCGGAGGTATCCGGTCTACATAAAGCCTTAAGAGAAAAGGCAGAAAAGGAAAACATTCCATTTTACTATGGAAAAGGAATGTGCGGAAAGCTTCTTGCAGATGGTCTTTTAAAACCAGGTCAGAGAGCTGTCACCTGTGATAAGGCAGCGGGAGCAGCCGGCGCCATCGGCGCTCAGGTCACCTGCGCAGATCCGACACAGTTAAAGCAGGTATTAGAGACCGGCGAACTGCTGTTAGAAGAACCTGAAAACGGTGCTTTAAAAGAAACAGTAAAATTAACTGGAAAACTGCCAGAGGGACTTTCTGCAAAAGATCTGGCTTTAAGCTTGGTAAAAGAACTGGGAGCAGAAAATTTAGCAGGAAAGCTTTTAAGCCTGACAGGAGATACCTTAGAGGATATGGAACTGTCTGAAAAAATGGTTCTCTGCGGAGTTCTTGAAAAAGCCGGAGCAACTGCTGTTACAGTGGAAAAAGAGGCAGAGGAAAAGACAGATGTTGTATTTGATGCAGCACAGACAAAAGAACTGACTGCTTTTCCAGGAGGATATAAAGAGTTTGCAGCATTAGAGGAACTGCCGGTGACAGATGTAAAATCCGTATTTATCGGCGGAACTACCGGCGGCAATTTAAAAGATCTGGAAACCGTATCTTCTATGTTAAAGGGAAGAAAGATCGCATACGGACTGCGCCTGGTAGTAGCACCTTCTGATGCAGACACTTATATCAAGGCAGCAACTGCCGGATATATTACAGATATTTTAGAGGCTGGCGGAATTGTGATCAACCACTGCGGAAATCCGGAAGTTCAGGGACGTATTGGAAAAACGGAAGTTATGGTATCTAATGATCTGGAAAATAAGCCTGGTTATGCCGGCTTTGACACATCAAAGACCTATCTGACTTCCACAAAAGCAGCTGTAGAAGCAGCCCTTCTTGGAACCTTAGGTTATAAAGAAGAAGCACCGGCAGCAGAGGAAGAAGAGACAGAAAATCATTCTCTCACATTTGAAGGACGCTGCTGGAAGTTTGGAAATGATATTGACACAGATATTATCATCCCAACACAGCACTTAAACTATGAAACCATGGATGAGATCAAGGTTCATGCCTTTGAGCCTTTAAGACCGGAACTGGCAGCTAAACTTCGTGAAGGTGATCTGATCGTAGCAGGAAATAACTTTGGCTGTGGTTCTTCCAGAGAACAGGCTGCAGAGGTTCTGGTAGCAAATGGCGTACACTGTGTCATTGCAAAATCATTTGCACGTATTTTCTTCCGGAATGCTATTAATAACGGTATCCTACTTCTGGAATGCCCGGATCTTCCAGATGATGTAAATGAGGGAGATACAGTAAAAGTAGAGCTGGATAAGCAGCAGATCAGTGCCAACGGAAAGACTTACAAGATCCCGGCAATTCCGGAAAATCTGTACCACATCATCATGGACGGTGGTCTGGTAAAGAGCATTATGAAAAAAGTAGAGAAAGGCCTGTTATAGGAAGGGGGTAAGAATATGGGACATACATTAGCTGAAAAGATCATTATGAAGCACATTGGCGGTAAAAGCGTAAAGCCGGGAGATCTGGTAGTTGTAGAGCCGGACTGCGTAGTGATCCATGATATTTATACCGCTTTCCTTCAGGATAAAATGAAGAAAATGGGACTTACCAAGGTGTGGAATACAGATAAGATCGTCATCATGCACGATCATCTGATGCCAGCCTGCTTAGAGGCGACCCACGAAGCCTGGAAGCCGGTTATGAACTGGTAAAAGAGTATGGTATCCGCCATTTCCACGCTACCGGCGGTATCGTTCACCAGTTAGTTCCTGAGTTAGGCTATTCCAAGCCAGGTGACATTGTATTTGTAACAGACTCCCACACACCTACCTACGGTGCTGTAGGCTGCTTCTCTACCGGTGTTGGATACACAGAAATGGCAGCTGTATGGGGAACCGGCCAGATGTGGTTAAGAGTTCCAAGCAGCATTAAGATCCAGATCGACGGAGTACTTCCTCCTCATGTATACGCAAAGGACATTATCCTTCGGGTATTAGGAGATCTGGGAGCTGCAGGCGGTACCTATAAGTCTCTGGAATTCTGTGGAACTGCCATTGATGCATTAGGTATTGACGGCCGTATGACCATTGCAAACATGGTTGTAGAGTGCGGTGGAAAAGCAGGACTTTTCGCAGCAGACCAGAAATGCGCTGATTACTGCGGCGTAGATTATGAGGACGTTGCCTGGGTAAAGGCAGATGAAGATGCTGAGTATGAAAGAGTTCTCACTTATAAGGCAGAAGATTTAGAGCCAGTATTATCCTGTCCGCCATATGTGGATAATGTGCATCCACTGTCTGAGGTGAAAGGTGTCAGACTGGATCAGGTATTTATCGGTTCCTGTACCAATGGCCGTTTGGAAGATCTGAAGATCGCAGCAAATGTGATGAAGGGTAAAAAGATCAGCTCTCACGTAAAATGCATCGTAACACCCGCTTCCAACAGCATTATGGAAGAGGCAATGAAGGAAGGCTATATCCAGACGCTGGTAGAAGCAGGAGCGCTGGTAACACCGCCGTACTGCTCCTTCTGTGAGGGACGTACCATGGGTCTGCTTTCAGATGACGAGGTAGTTCTTGGAACCAACAACCGTAACTTCTTAGGACGCTATGGTTCTCCAAAGGCAAAAGCATATCTGTCATCACCGGAAGTAGCTGCTGCATCCGCTGTTATGGGCGTGATCACAGATCCGGCAGAACTGAGTTAAAACAGATAGGATCATAAATATAGAAAGGACCTGGAAAATGAGATCATTAAGAGAAGTAAGAGACAGCCTGTTAGCCAGAGAGAAAAAAAGGATCGCAGTGGCTGCGGCAGAGGACAGACCTGTTCTGGAAGCAGTAAAAGAGGCGGTACAGATGGGGATCGCAGAGGCAACTCTCTGCGGTGATGAGGCAAAGATCCGCCAGATCGCAGAAGAGATCGAGCTGGATGTAAACAAAGTAACCATTGTAAATGAACCGGATATCAGAAAATCAGCAGAAGCGGCTGTAAAACTGGTACATAACGGGGAAGCACAGCTTGTTATGAAAGGTCTCATCGGAACCGCGGATTTCCTGCGGGCTGTATTAAATAAAGAATGGGGACTTCGTACCGGCAAGATCTTAAGCCATGTGGCTGTATTTGACTCTGTAAAATTAGACCGTCTGATCCTTATGACAGACGCAGCTATGGTCATGTATCCAACACTGGAAGAAAAGATCGCCATGATCAACAATACCATTCCTGTATGCCAGGCACTGGAGATCGAAGATCCAAAGGCAGCAGCTGTGTGTGCAGTAGAGGTATTAAATCCTTCCATGCAGCCTACACTGGATGCAGCTTCCCTGGCCATCATGAGCCAGAGAGGCCAGTTTAAGGGCATCACTGTAGACGGACCTCTGGCACTGGACAATGCATTAAATGAAGATGCAGCCCGTCACAAAGGCATCAAGAGCCCGGTTGCAGGCCATGCAGATGTACTGCTTATGCCAAATATCGAGTGCGGAAACATTATGTGGAAGACTCTGGTATACATGGCAAGATGCGAAATCGCAGGCGTACTGATGGGAGCTGCAGCACCGGTTGTCATTACTTCCCGTTCTGATGCACCTGAAACCAAGTTAAACAGTATTGCCCTTGCTCTGCTGATCGCAGGAAACAAGGACAAGAAATAAAGAGGTACCTACATGAAAGATAAAGTATTGATCCTGAATCCAGGTTCTACATCCACCAAGATCGCAGTTTACTGCAACGATGAGATCATCCACCTGGAAAGTATCCAGCATTCCCACGAAGATCTGGCTCCCTTTGCCCATGTGCAGGACCAGAAGGAATACCGCCTGGAAAAGATATTAAATGTTCTTGATAAAGCGGGTATCAAACTGGATGAACTGATCTGTATTTCCGCAAGAGGCGGACTTCTCCACCCGATTCCAGGTGGTACCTATGAAGTAAATGACATCATGGTAGATGAAATGATGCATCCGAAAAAGGAACATGCCTGCAACCTGGGTGCTCTTATTGGAAAAGATCTGGCTGACCGTGTAGGCATTAAATCCTATATCGTAGACCCGGTAGTAGTAGATGAGCTGTGGCCATGGGCAAGAATGACAGGTCTTAAAGAAGTAAAAAGAGTCTGCCAGTTCCATGTATTAAACCAGAAAGCCATTGCCAGAAAGGTTGCCAGAGTCCTTGGAAAGACCTACGAAGAGGTAAATGTGATCGTCTGCCATATCGGCGGTGGTATTACTGTTGGCATGCACCGTTGTGGCAAGGTAGTAGATGTAAACAATGGTCTTGACGGAGACGGACCAATGTCACCGGAGCGTTCCGGAGGACTGCCAAATGCAGATGTGCTGGATCTGGCATACAATCATGGTTTAACCTATGAAGAAGCTTACCGTACCATGGTAGGAAAGGGCGGATTTGTAAGCCATTTAGCACCAATGATGCCAGAGCTGTAGAAGCAATGATCGATAACGGCGATGAGTATGCAAAGCTGGTTTTTGAGACCATGGCATATCAGATCGCAAAAGAGGTTGGTGCTCTTGCTACCACTGTAAACGGCAGAGTGGATGCAATCGCACTGACCGGCGGTATCGTTTATTCCAAGCGTATGGCTGACTGGATCACAGACAGAGTATCCTTTATCGCACCTGTATACCGTTATCCGGGAGAAGGCGAGATCCAGGCTCTTTACGAAGGCGCTATGCGTGTGGTAAGAGGGGAAGAAGAAGCTAAGATTTACGAATAAGCAAAATACTATATGTCCCCTCTTGCTTTAGGGGACGACTGTAGAAAGAGGAAAAATATGGGTAAAAAAGTGGAATTTAAAGTCTGCGGACTTTCAGCAAAGTACTTTGTACCGTTGTTTTTAGTCATTATCATCTGTACTTACGGCGGTTTTATGCCAACTGTAAAGATCGGTGAGACTACTGGTGTTGGAATGGTAGGAACTCTGGCTGTTTTAATGAGTGTAGGCGGC
>ENA-OQIG01000998-OQIG01000998.1-human-gut-metagenome-genome-assembly--contig:-NODE-998-length-13836-cov-2.150558_pt1 | contig 13836 bp, 14 predicted proteins | sample MGYA00242576_ERZ504741 | MGnify/ENA primary metagenome ERZ504741 (study PRJEB26092, sample SAMD00036436) | human gut metagenome | host: Homo sapiens | study: EMG produced TPA metagenomics assembly of... | reverse complement strand
CGGAAGAACGAGAGGTAATATGTTTCAGGTTACTCACCGCATTCAAGGTATTCTCCAGCGGCCGGGTAACGTTATTTTCTATATCCGAAGCACTTGCGCCAGGATATGCGGTCATTACCATGATCGTATTTGTATCGATGTCCGGATACAAGTCGATAGGTAACTTGGACAAAGAGAAAAGACCAAAAATCACCACTGCCAGAAAGCAGAGGGAGGTCATAATCGGTTTCTTAACCGCACCTTCGTATAAACTCATTTCTTTATAGTGATTAGTTTAATAGTGATTTTACTTCTCGATCTCTACTTCCGTACCGTTTATCAGACGTGCCTGTCCGGCCACTACCACCTGCGAGTTATCGGGCACACCGGATTTCAGCTCATACTCCGAGCCCATACGTCTGCCTAACTCCACTTTGTTGTAGGACACTTTGCCATCTTTATAAACGTACACATAGCGATCGCCGGAACCTGCCTGTTTCACAATAGCCAAGTCGGGTACTACGACGTTGTCCGCCGTACCGAAGTTCAAGGTAGCACGGGCAAACATTCCCGGACGTACACGCTGATCTTTGTTGTCCAACTTGATCTCGATCTGGAAAGTACGGGTAGTTGCGTCGATAGTCGGATAGATCAGGCTGATAGTTCCCTTGAACAGTTCGTCGCCATATACATCCAGCTTCACATCTACCGGTTCGCCTTTCTTCACCTTCGTGAAGTAGGTTTCAGACACATTGATCATCAGCTTGACCGGAGTGATCTGCTCTACTACCAGCACCGGACTTCCGCCACTATACATATCACCATTATCGTAATTACGGGCAGTGATTACTCCGTTGATCGGGCTCAACAGAAACGTATTCTCTACCAGATTATCATAAGCAGTCTGCTTCACATCGAGCTGCATCTTCGCAGCATCCCACTCTGATTTGGAAGCACCGCCTACCTTATAAAGTTCGTCGATACGATTAAATTCAATTTTCTGATTGTCCAGTTGCAGTTTCGTCTGTGTGAGGTTGGCTGCATCCATCTGCACCAGCTTCTGGCCTTTGGATACACGGTCGCCCACTTCTACCAGAATCCGGTCGATGCGGACAGGTGACGAAGGAGCAATGTTGTTCTTTACTTCAGCTTCTACCGTCGCTGTATAATCCTGTATCTGATCTACGGGACGGGCTGTTACATCAGCACTTTACTCTGGCTTCTCGTCTTCCTGTTTCACAGCAGCCTTATCTTTTCCACCCGTACATGAGCTCATTACTACTGTCAATAGCAGAGCCACTAATTGGATACCTTTTTTTCATATTCCTTAGTTGTAATTTTAGTTGTCTATCTTTATTGTTTTCCCAAAACCTGATCAAGGTCAGCCTTAGCTACCAGGTAATCGTAGATTGATTGATTGTAAGTAAGTTGTGCCTGCGTCAGTGATACCTGCGAACTGTTAAGTTCAAGCACGGTTCCCTTACCGACTTCATAACGTTTTCCGGCAATCTGTACCGCTTTTTCAGCCTGCATCACGTTTTCTTTGTTGCTGACCACCTGCTCGGAACTGGCAGTCATATTGTTACGGTAGCTGACTACCTGCATATTCAGTTTTCTCTCCGTATCGATACGGTTCCAGTCAAGCTGGCGCATCTGGATGCGGGCCGATTTTACCTTCGTAAAGTTGCTCGCCCTATACAAAGGAATGCTCAGATTGAACATCAAAGACGAACTGTTGCTCCACGTATAATCAAAGAAATTGATGTTCGGATTATACAAAGACTGATATTGATAAGAGAAGCTCATCGACAAAGTAGGCATGAAGTTCGTTTTCAGCGACTTCACGTTCTTTTCGAGCAATTTCATATTCAGCTCGAACTGCTTCATCGTTGTATTGTTCTCCAGACTCATATCTTCTTCTTTCAACTGATTGGCAAACAGCATTGATTCGTAGTTTGTCAGATTATCGTCAGTCTTAATATCCACATCAGCCGTAATGCCCATCAACACTTTCAACTGGAGTTTTGCCAGCGTCACGGCATTGGCGGCAGAAATGACATTCGGCTTGATGCTGCGCATCTGTACTTCTGCGCTGATCTTGTCAAATTCGCTGACTGCACCTTGTTGATATTTGGCGTTCACGACATTGAAATTATCTTCTGCCAACTTATAGCTGCCTTGAAGCACTTCATAACTATCTTGTGCAAGCATCAGCTGATAATAAGCCTTGGTTACCTGATTGATCAAATCCAGTTCGGAAGCACGCGACTTCTCCACTGCCAGTTCGATATCCGTCTTTGTCATTGACATGGCCCGGTAGACTGCCGGTGCAAACAAAGGCAGGTTAATGCTCAGTCCGGCATTGGCGGTATTCGTACCATCCTGCCCCATCTTGAACGACATATCGTTCAGTTTCATTTCAGCCGCTTTGATCGTGTGATCCAATGATCCGTTTAGGCTTGCTTCGGGTAACAGGCTCTGCCATGCTTCCTTACTTGCAACTTTCTTTAAGGCAATTTCTTCTGCCGCCACCTTTATCGTAGGATTCTCATCCAACGCTATTTCCAGGGCTTTGTCCAACGTCAATGTCAGCGTATTCTGCGTTGTCTGCTCCGTCTGAGCCTTTGCAAAGCCAAACGCACAGAGAGCCATTGCCGTCAGAAGCATTTTCTTGCCTGTCAATCTTTTCAATCTGTTCATAAACTCGTTTCTATTTGATCCTTAATTGTTTGTCATCCGAACCTAGCTCCTATTGTTGCTCGACCCGGTTTTTACGATATTCTGATATAAATTCCTCTAAACTTGGCTCCTTTTCCGTGGAAATGCCACGTATATAGGTAAACATGATGGATTCATATACTTCTATAAAAGGATATTCGTTGCAAATGTCCGTATTCAGCAGCACATCAAACTGCTCGCGCACCAACAGATTGACTATCTCAAAGTTGACATCCGCCCGAAAGATACCTTGCTCTACCCCCGACTTAAAGAAAGACATCGTCTTCTCCGAGTCACTTTCACTACGGTCTTTCATCATCGCATATACCTTCGGATATTTCTTTATATCCTCGAAGAAGCGCTTGTTGGTCTGATGAAAGATCTCGATGCTTTTCTGAAAGACAGCAAGTATCACCTCCAGCACATTGTTGGATTGCTCGTATATCTCCTGCAAGTATTTGTCTCTTTCAGCTTGCTTTTGCAGAATACACTCTTTCAATAATGATTCCTTATCTGCAAAAACCTCATAGAGCGTACGTTTGGAAATGCCCAATGCTGCCGCAATGTCATCCATCGTAATACACTTGATACCTTTCAAAGTAAAAGCTTCTGTCGCGGTCATTATAATCCGTTCTCTCAGCTCCGCCTTTTGGGACGCGTCTCTTCCATGCTCCATCATCACTCTTTTTAGATTTTGTTAGACTCAGTTTTCTATAAATTCACCATTTAAAGCGAAAAACGGAACAAAGATATATAGAAAACTCAATTAACAAATCAAGTTTCCTTTTATTTATAGCCCATTTGATAAATATTATCATTCATTAGAGGTATATGAAAACAAGTGTTAAGAGGAAATATAGAGCAAAAGTAAGGAATAGAGGTATATGAAGTAAAGTTTTATCGCTGTAAGAGGGAGAATAATCGGCAAATGCCGGATAAATACCGATAAGAATCGATCGTTTATCCGGCAATAACAGTCACCATTATTAACGAAAAGCGAAAAAGGAGGTTTAGTACTCTAACTTAGTCCTTTTTAAAAAAGCGACTGTTTTATGTATTTCTTTATACATCACGATGTCATCTTTCACAAAAGGCACTTCTTTCCGGTAGGCATGCAGGAAACTCTCCAGCAGCGGAGACGTTTTCAGCGGACGGCGGAAATCGATGCCCTGCGCAGCATTCATCAGTTCGATGGCAAGGATATGTTCAAGGTTGTCCATCACTTTATAAAGTTTGGTTGCGGCATTGGCCCCATACTTACGTGGTCTTCCTGCCCGTTGGACGAAACGATGGAATCGCTCGATGCGGCATAACAGTACATTTTGTTCTGGCTGACCATAGACGCAGCAGCATATTGGGGAATCATAAAACCGGAATTCAGTCCCGGATTGGCTACCAAAAACTCCGGAAGTTCGCGAAGTCCCATAATCAATTGAGAGACACGGCGTTCGGAAATGTTTCCCAGTTCTGCCAAGGCAATGGCTAGAAAGTCATAGGAGATAGCCAACGGCTGACCGTGGAAATTTCCACCGGAAATGATTCTGTCTTCGTCAGGGAAGATCGTTGGATTGTCCGTGACGGAATTGATTTCGGTCAGCAGTACGGAGGAAACATAGCGGATAGCGTCTTTCGTAGCACCATGCACTTGCGGAATGCAACGGAAAGAGTAAGGATCCTGTACGTGCGCCTTGGGACGTTCGATCAGTTCGCTGCCTGCCAGCAGTTTACGGAAAGCCTCTCCCGTCTCGATCTGTCCGGGATGAGGGCGTATCTGCTGGATGCAATCCATAAACGTCGATGCGTCCGTCGAAGGCTTCGAGAGAAAGGGCGGCTATCAGGTCGGCTTTCTTGGAGAGGCGGAAGGCTTTGAGAATGGCAAATACACCGTTGGCACTCATGAACTGGTACCGTTGAGCAGTGCAAGCCCTTCCTTGCTCATGAGCCGGACGGGTTCCCAGCCAAATTCGTCGAGCACGCTGATGGCTTCGCATTTCTTTCCTTTATAGTTGACGTCGCCCACACCGATCAAAGGAAGGAACAGATTGGCTAATGGGGCGAGATCGCCGGAAGCTCCCAAAGAACCGCGATCATAGACGATGGGCAGTACGTCGTTATTGAAAAAGTCGAGGATACGCTGCACAGTGATTAGTTGCACGCCGCTATGTCCCAACGAGAGGGCGTGGGCTTTGAGCAACATCATCAGTTTGATGATGACAGGACGGATTTCTTCGCCTACACTGCAGGCATGGCTCTTTATCAGGTTTTCCTGCAAGGTTCCCAATTCGCCGGGAGATATATTTTTAGTGCATAACGAGCCGAAGCCGGTGGTGATGCCATAAAGAGGTTCTTCGGAAGAAGCTATTTTATGGTCGAGATAATCACGGCATTTCTGAATGCGGAGCTTGGCTTCGGGAGCCAGTTCCAGCTTCAGATTCTCGTTGATGATCCGTTCGATGATTTCGAAGGTCAGTTCTCCGGAACCTATTTGATACACATTCTTGCTCATACGCGTAAGTCTTGGTTGACGGCATCCAGTAATTCTTTCTCTTTCCGGCAAGCGGTTTGCTCTATCCGGTCCGCTTCGGCTTGCAATTCTTGGACAAATTCTTTGTCTTTAAGTACCCCCAGATTAATGCGGACATTCAGCAATGCCCCCAATACGGCGGATCGTGCTGCATCATGGCTACACAGGCGTCTGTAATAGCGTTCCGGTTTCCCAGACGGGCGATGTCTGCTATGACGGGCATCACTTCAAGTGCTTTTCGGGCAACTTCCATCGGAATGAGGGCGGCATGCCTGGTGGCTTCCTGAATGGCAGCGCTACGGACAGCTTTTTCTTCATCGGTAGCTTTGGGAAGTTTAAAACAGGCAAAAACTTCATCATAGGCTTCGGAGTCTTTATCAATCAAGGCGATGAATTCTTTTTGGAATCGGGTGGTAAGCGTCTGTGCGTGCTGCATTACTTCTTCGCTGGCTTCATATCCTTTCTTGCCGATGGTGAGTCCTGTCACCATCGTGGCCAAAGCGGAAGCCAGCGCTCCACCTAAAGCGGCAATACTGCCACCGCCGGGTACCGGATCATTGCCGGCTACCTTATCTAAGAAATCTTTTACGGTTAAATCTGCTAACATGGTATTTTATGCTTTTAGTTATCAATTGACGGGGTATAGCATACCGCCTTTAATAGTCATGATGACACAGTTCATGCCTACGTAGTATGCAGAATGTGATAATTGTCCGAATTCAGTATGACAAAGTCACCTTGCTTGCCTACTTCGATGCTTCCGATCCGGTCTGCCCGATGAAGGGCAGCAGCTCCGTTCAGTGTAAGGGCAGTGATGGTTTCTTCGATGCTAAGTTTCATGTAAATACACGCCAAAGCAATGGTCAACGGGATGGAACCGGAGAAACAGCTTCCCGGATTCAAGTCTGTGGCAAGTGCCACGGCACAGCCGGCATCAATCATTTCACGACCGCGTGCATAAGGTTCTTTCAGTGCGAAAGCCGTCAGAGGCAGCAGGGTAGCTACTACTCCTGCGTCGGCCATTGCACGGATTCCGGCATCGGAAGCCTGAAGCAGATGATCGGCAGACAAAGCGCCCAGTTCGGCAGCCAGCTCAGCGCCACCAAAGGAAACGATTTCATCGGCATGGAGCTTTAACAGGAAGCCTTGTTCTTTGGCTGCCTGAAGGAGGCGGCGGGACTGTTCGACAGAGAAAACTCCTTGTTCGCAAAAGACATCACAACATTCGGCAAGTTCGTTCTCGCGGATAACGGGGAGCATTTCACGAATCAGAAAGTCGATGTATTCGTCTCCTCTTCCTTTATACTCTTCGGGAAGGGCGTGGGCTCCTAAGAAAGTGGATACAATGTCGATACGTTTGTGCTCGTCATTGTTCAGGCTGCGCATTATTTTCAGTTGCAGCAGCTCTGTTTCCCGATCGAGTCCATAACCGCTTTTACCTTCTACCGTGGTGACTCCCATAGCACTCATCTTCTTCAGAAAGCCTTCGGCTGCCGAGCGAAGTTTCAGGAAATTCATTTGCCGGGTAGCTTTTACGGTACTGGCTATCCCTCCGCCACGTTCCATGATGGACATATAGCTTTCGCCTTTCAGCCGCCATGAAAATTCTTCGGAACGTTCTCCGCCAAAAACAAAATGGGTATGCGAATCGACAAAGCCCGGAAGCAGGCAATGTCCCCGGGCGTTGTAATGCCAGTAATGCTGGTAGTAGCCGTCACGATCTTCGCCACGACTCTCGCCGACGTAAGTGATGATGCCTTTGGTCACTTCTACCGTTCCGTTTTCTATGATACGGAGTTGTCCCATTTCCGCACCTTTACGGGCGGAGGTTCCTGTCGGAGTGACAAGTACGGGCATTGAATATAATCAGGTTTTCACTCATTGATCTTTTATTATTCGGTTCTTATTAGTTCAATCATAATTCGATATAAGTTTCCGCAGCTTTATATCGGACGCACATTATTTTAATACTCCGGGTGCTATTCCATGATACGCGCTTCCAACACCTGCTGCATGGAGAAATTCTCCAGTCCTAAATAATAGGAGGCCGTATCTATCAGCGCTTCCATCGGCACCAGACCAATGATCTCACTTCCAACAATCGCCACTCCATAGCGGCGGGCCTCAATACGCACCAATTCGAAAGCACGGTAAAGGGCGGTGCGGGTGTAATCGGTCATATTAATGGATACTTGGGTGATATTCCGTTCTTTCAGTTCCACCCCCATTGCTTTGACGTAGCGGAGACCGCCGTTGATATGCCGGATATTCTTTGCTATCTTCGTGGCTATTTCAAGATTATTGGTACTCAGATTGATGTTATAAGCGACTAGCGGCATTCGGGCACCGATAGCTACCGTTCCGGCAGTGGGATGACGCTCGGCAGGACCGAAGTCGGGCTGCCATTCGGGAAGTCTGATTTTCTCCGCCATTCCTTCAAATTCTCCCTTACGGACGGAGGCCAGATTTTCCCGATGCGGAGCTGTGGCGGACTTTTCATACAGAAAGACTGGGAGATTATATAGTTCCGCCACCCGGGAAGCCACTTCTTTCGACAGGGCGACGGCTTCTTCCATCGTCGTATTCTTGATCGGAATGAAAGGAACCACATCCACCGCTCCCATGCGGGGATGCTGTCCGCTATGATGATTAAGGTCTATCAGACGGACAGCAATGCCGATAGCTCAATGACTGCATCGCGCAAGGCTTCCGGTTCGCCAACCAAAGTGACTACCAGACGGTTATGATCTTCATCATTGCTATAATCGAGCAGCTTCACGCCGGATTTGCCACGAAAAGGGGCTACTATCTTGTCTATTTTCTCCAAATCACGTCCCTCGCTAAAGTTGGGGACACATTCGATGATCTTACTCCAATTCATATTTATTTCTCTATTTCGTTACTTTCTATTACAATGCTTCTTTTATTGTCTTTTTAATCAGCTCGTCATCAGCCAGATAAGGCATCGTTATATGATACCCTTCCGAATGTGATTCATTGAAAGCGTCACTAGTTTCCATTGCATGCGGATTGCGGGCCCACGAACGGCGGGCCACTCCCCCCATCACATCCCAAAGCATAGCCGAGCGAAGTATCTCGTCTACCCGTTCGCTGCCGTCACATACCATGCCGAAGCCGCCATTAATCGCTTTTCCGATACCGACTCCGCCGCCATTATGCAGGGCTACCAAGCTCATGCCACGCGCGCAGTTTCCGGCGAAACACTGCACGGCCATATCAGCCATGACATTACTTCCGTCTTTGATATTCGATGTCTCACGGAAAGGCGAATCGGTTCCACTCACATCATGATGATCGCGGCCCAACATGATCGGTCCTACTTCTCCCCGCCGTACCATTTCATTGAAACGGAGGGCGATATTCATTCTTCCTACGGCATCCTGATAGAGAATACGTGCCTGAGTACCTACTACCAGCCTGTTCTTTTCGGCGTCGCGTATCCAGTTATAATTATCCAGATCCTGTCCCCGGCGATTGACATCAATGCACTCCATTGCGGCACGGTCCGTTTTTATCAGATCTTCGTGCCTACCGCTCAGACATACCCATCGGAAGGGGCCATAGCCATAATCAAAGAGTTGGGGTCCCATGATATCTTCTACATAACTCGGCCATATAAATCCGTCTTTCTCATCAACTCCATTGCGGGAAATCTCTTTCACTCCGGCATCATAAATCGCTTTCATAAAGGAGTTGCCATAATCGAAGAAGTAAGTGCCGCATGCCACCAGTTTCCGGATTACCTCAAAATGGCGGCGCAAAGAAGCGTCTGCCAGACGACGGAACTGATCAGGAGATTCATGAAGAAGGCGGGTGCGCTCTTCGAAGTCAAGCTACGGGACAGTAGCCTCCTTCGTAAACGGCATGACAAGAGGTCTGATCGGACAAAAGTTCAATATGAATCTGCTCGCGTTCCGCATATTCCAGCAAATCAACGACGTTGCCATGATAGGCTATCGAGCAAGGTTCCCGACGTTCCATCGCTTCTTTTGCCAGGCGGAAAGCTTCCGACAGGTCCTGTGTGACATGGCCTACCCATCCCTGCCGATAACGTGTTTCGATACGGGAGCTATCGACTTCGGCTATAATAGAGGCTGCTCCGGCTATTTCGGCTGCCTTTGGCTGTGCCCCGCTCATTCCTCCCAAACCGGAAGATACGAAGAGGTGACCACGCAAATCTTTGTCCTGCGGAATGCCGAGTTTCAATCGCCCGGCGTTGAGTAATGTGTTGAAAGTGCCATGAACAATACCCTGCGGACCGATATACATCCAGCCGCCCGCCGTCATCTGCCCATAGTTGGCAACTCCCATTTGTGCGGCAATGTGCCAATCGTGCTGATTGTCGAACTGGCCTATCATCATAGAGTTGGTAATAATAACGCGGGGAGCATCGGGACGGGAACGAAACAGTCCCAACGGATGTCCGGACTCAATGACCAGTGTTTGCTCAGGAGTAAGTTCTTCGAGATATTGCTTGATCAGAAGGTATTGCATCCAGTTCTGACAAACTTGTCCGGTTTCACCATAAGTAACAAGCTCATAGGGATACAACGCGATATCAAAACAGAGATTGTTGTCAATCATTACTTGAAAGGCTTTGCCTTCCACACATTTGCCACGATATTCATCAATCGGTCTGGCTTTCAGATCGCCTGCGGGGCGGAAGCGGTATCCGTAAATTCGCCCACGGGTACGCAATTCTTCCATAAATTCAGGTGCCAGTTGCTCATGCAATTCCAAGGGGATATAGCGCAATGCATTCTTCAATGCCGTAGCTGTCTGCGCCGGCGTAAGCATATAACTACGGTCGGGGGCCCTCCGGATACCTTCTATGAAAGCTGGGTAGGGAGGTAACGTGTTGCCAAGAGTTATCTTCATAATAAGCAGAATTAAGGATTACAAACTGTAAGCAATACAGTTCTATAACTCTTCGCAATATAGAAAAAAAGAAGAGAAAAGACAAAGGTTTTGGTAGATTTATTATCAGAAAGGTATTATTTATTCTTTCTGCTGCTCACCACACAGCATTTGCAGATACTTGAAGGTATGCTTCGCTTCCTGACTGTCTTTTGTAAGGTAGGCTTTTTTCCATTCCGGATGTTTTTCCAGCAGTTGCGCCATCTTTTCTCTTCCTACAAAATCAATCTTTCCGGTCTCACCGTTCAGCTCATAGCAGACCCGTTTAGTAACCAGACTTGAAGCAGCAAGAGCATCTCCCACATTTCCGCCCAGTTTCACATCATCTTCTTCTGCAAATGTCCCACCGATTACCGACCCTAATGGCATCGCACAGAAATAGATATTTTTGCCCAACTGAACAGCCGGAGCATACCACACCCCGAAACGCATCTTTTTATAACGCAACTTACGACAGTTGATAAATAAGTCTCCTTCAGAAGTACGCACCGCAAAACAACGCTTCTTCAACTGGCGGCACATAGATTCATCATTGCCTGCCGTTATCCGGTAGTCAGCCCCGCCTGTCAATAGAATCTGGCTTCTGGAACGCTTCTCTACTCGCAACACTGCAAGGGTATCGCCATCTTGAACCATCAACTCTTTCAAGTTTGAATAAATGATATTCTGCGCAACTACCGGAAGGCTAATCACGCTTATCAGCAACCACAAAATATATCCTTTCTTCATAAGCCATCCTCCTTTCTTCATTCAACGCCTTTTCGAGTGGAAAGTTATAAATTTTAGCGCATAAATGCAAGAATGGAAAAAGAAATGTTGAAAAAGAAGCCAAGAAGCCCCTTTCGCCTTCTTGGCACAGCACCTCTTACACACAATTATCCCGGAAGCAAGTCAATCGTCCCCGAAGTTTGTTTACTCATGAAATACGGTTTATGGTTCTTTTTATAATCTTATCTTGTCTTTTTCATCCGGAATATCAGGCGTTAATACCTGAGTCGTCAGGGTTGACTAAAAAGTCGGTAGTATCTCCAATTCCCCTCCCTTCGGAAGGAGAAGATTTAAGATACTACCGACTTTTAGTCAGCCCCATATCAACTATGAAAGAATAAGCTCCCGGGAACAACAGCAAATGAACGATTCATTATGCTATTATGCAGGCATGATTAATATATTCCGTCAGTAACAATAAATCGTTTCACGTACATGCTCCCATCAGTCCACGTACGTAAACTATTGAGCTCACATACGTGAACCGAACAGATCACGGACGTGAAACGAAAATATGAAACGAACAAAATATATTAGTCAAACCTTGTTTACAGGTTAAGGTTGCCGAGTCTTGTCTTAATATAGGCGGCATACAGGAAGTAATATATGGCATAAACAACGTACATTCATGCCTAAAAGGGAGTTCTTAACATAAATAGGCAAAGGCTTTAAAACAGTGCGCTTACCACTGATAATCAGCAAATTAACCGTATTGTCTATTAAAAACAGGTGATAATAGAAAGCAGAAAAACATCTATTATCACCTTATTATCACCGGTTATTATCACCATTACTTGACTAATTATAAGACACTTATCACGCAAAGGTGACAAGTGACAATAACAAAGTGTGTTTATTTCCTATGTAACTTTACTCTAAACCATCACAACTTGCTTCATCACCGATTACTGAATGACCGTTAATAAAGAGTAAATCTGCTCTTTACAAAAACACGCTCCCATTCTGCCTTTTACGAATTATATTACCTTTGTCCGAAAAGCAATATAATCGTATGGAAAAACAAGAAAATATTATAGCAACCTATCAACAAATCATTCAGGAAACAGAACAACAACTACAAAAAGCGCGGAAACGCATTCGCTATATCAGCCTTCTGAGACTGATCTTATTCGTAGAAGCAGTAGCCTCCGCTATTATTTTTTGGTCTGATGGATGGTTAAAGCTCATCGTCTTTACCGTAATTCCCATCATCGCTTTCATTTGGCTGGTGCAAAGCCACAACCGATGGTTTTACTGGAAAGATTATCTCAAAAAGAAAATAGAAATCAATCAGCAGGAACTACGAGCACTGCAATATGACTTTTCCGACTTCGACAACGGAAAGGAATACATCGATCCGTCTCATCTCTATACTTTCGACTTGGACATATTTGGCGAGCACTCACTATTCCAGTATATCAATCGTACTTCGACCCCCATCGGCAAACAGCGTCTTGCCAACTGGTTCAATGCACATCTGGAAGAAAAAGAAGCTATCGAACAACGTCAGGAAGCGATTCGGGAACTATCTTCAGAACTTGAGTTTCGACAACAATTCCGCCTGCTCGGATTACTTTATAAAGGCAAGCCATCCGACACCTCTGAAATTAAAGAATGGGTCAACAGTCCGAGCGACTATCGGAAACACGCTTTCCTCCGTATCCTCCCGACAGCAGTAGGTATTATAAACCTCCTGTGTATCGGCGCAACGATTCTGGGATTTCTCCCTGCAAGCATCAGCGGATAGTATTTGCATGCTTTGTCGTATTCAGTTTTATCTTCTCAAAAGGAATAACCAAAATACAAGCGACGTATGGCGAAAAACTACAAATTCTGTCTACTTACGCCGACCAGATTCTCATCACCGAGAAAAAAGAGATGCACAGCCCTGCATTGCAACAACTGAAAGCCGAACTTACAAGCCAAAATCAAACAGCTTCCCAGTCCGTACATCGCCTTGCTAAACTCATGAATGCACTCGACCAGCGAGGTAATCTGCTAATGAGCACCATCTTGAACGGCCTCCTATTTTGGGAACTCCGCCAAGTCATGCAAATCGAGAAATGGAAAGAAGCACACTCCGCAGATCTTCCCCGCTGGATCGAAGCTATCGGAGCAATTGATGCTTATTGTTCTCTTGCAACATTCTCATACAACCATCCGGATTACATCTATCCTCAAATAACTTCTCAGTCTTTCCATCTGCAAGCCGAAGCCTTAGGGCATCCGCTCATGAACCGCAATAAATGTGTCCGCAATGGAATCGATATGGAGAAACGCCCGTTCTTTATCATTATTACCGGCGCAACATGGCAGGCAAAAGTACTTACCTGCGCACCGTAGGTGTCAACTACCTCTTGGCTTGCATTGGTGCTCCTGTATGGGCTGCGAAAATGGAAATATTTCCCGCTCGTCTTGTCACCAGCCTCCGGACAAGTGATTCACTCACCGACAACGAATCTTACTTCTTCGCCGAACTCAAACGACTGAAACTAATCATTGATAAACTCAAAGCCGGAGAAGAATTATTTATCATCCTTGATGAAATTCTGAAAGGAACTAACTCTATGGATAAACAGAAAGGTTCTTTTGCCTTAATCAAACAGTTCATGAGCATGGATGCCAATGGTATTATCGCTACTCATGACCTACTGCTAGGCACACTAATAGATGCTTTTCCACAAAATATCCGGAATTATTGTTTCGAAGCGGACATTACCAACAACGAACTGACATTTTCATACCAGATGAGAAGCGGAGTCGCACAGAACATGAATGCGTGCTTCTTAAATGAAAAATGGGAATTGGCCGTTCGACTCGAACTGGATTCGAATTACCCACACCTAGTCAAAATTTGTTCCAAATTTAAATTCCTAAACCGACCGCCCTGCCAGTAGGAGGAAGGTTCG
>ENA-OQIG01000996-OQIG01000996.1-human-gut-metagenome-genome-assembly--contig:-NODE-996-length-13848-cov-1.423147_pt1 | contig 13848 bp, 14 predicted proteins | sample MGYA00242576_ERZ504741 | MGnify/ENA primary metagenome ERZ504741 (study PRJEB26092, sample SAMD00036436) | human gut metagenome | host: Homo sapiens | study: EMG produced TPA metagenomics assembly of... | reverse complement strand
TGTAACCCTTGATTTCAAGCGAACTTTTCAATTATTTCCAAGCACTTTATTCTGTTGTGAGTAATTTCTTCTCAATTATTTCTGCACAATATTAATAATTCTTCCCGGAACGTAAATCTCTTTTACGATCATTCCTGTCAGTTTATCTGCCACTGCTTCTTTTCCTTTTGCAATTGCATCTTCTTTAGATACATCTGCCGCAAGTGTCACGACAGCTCTTGTCTTTCCGTTGATCTGTACAGCGATTTCGACCTCGTCGTCTTTCATCGCCTCTTCATCATAAGTCGGCCATCCCGCATTGAATACGGTTCCTTCGTGTCCGAGCTGCTGCCATAACTCTTCTGCCATATGCGGAGCAAACGGAGCAAGCAGTACTGCCAGTGTGCTTAATGTTTCTTTATCCACGCCGCCTGCTTTTTTTGCAATCTCATTCAGCTTATTGTTGTACTCCATAAATCCTGAAATAACTGTGTTTAAGCTAAAGCTTTCCAAACGTGTTGTAATATCATATACCATTTTATTACGGATCTTGATCATCTCTTTGTTGCGCTGACATTTTTGTCTTTGCTGTCCATAACGAGATTCCATACTTTATTTAAGAAACGGTAAACACCATCGATTCCTCTGTCATCCCACTCTGCATCTAATTCCGGTGGACCTACGAATAATTCATACATTCTCAGAGAGTCACAGCCGTAATCTCTTACAAGATCATCCGGAGATACGACGTTTCCTTTTGATTTACTCATCTTGATTCCGTTTTTACCAGTGATCATTCCCTGATTGAATAATTTCTTGAATGGCTCATCAAAATCAATTGCCCCAATATCACAGAGGAATTTTGTGTAGAAACGAGAGTACAATAAATGAAGTACCGCGTGTTCTACTCCTCCAATATACATATCTACCGGAAGCATCTCATCTGCTTTTTCTCTTGATACAAGTGCTTCGGAATTATGGCTGTCCACATAGCGGAGGAAATACCAGGAAGATCCAGCCACTGTGGCATTGTGTTTGTCTCACGTTTTGCAGGTTTTCCACAAACTGGACAAGTTGTATTTACCCAGCTTTCAATTCCTGCAAGCGGAGATTCTCCTGTTCCGGTCGGCTCATAAGAATCTACTTCCGGAAGTGTCAGAGGAAGCTGCTCTTCCGGTACTGGAACTGCTCCACAATCCGGGCAGTGTACAATCGGAATTGGTTCTCCCCAGTAACGCTGGCGCGAGAATACCCAGTCACGCAGTTTATAGTTGACAGTTGCCTTTCCAAATCCACGTTCTTCGATGATATGCGGCGCTTCTTTTTTCAAAACAGCTGATTCCATTCCGTTCCACTCACCAGAATTGATCATCGTTCCTGCTGCCTCTGTATAGGCCTCTGTCATATTTTCAATTTTCTTTTCCATCTTTTGCAATTACCTGTACGATTGGAAGATCGAATTTCTTGCAAATGCAAAGTCACGATCATCGTGAGCCGGCACACACATGATTGCTCCGGTACCATAGTCTGCGAGAACATAATCAGAGAGCCAAATTGGTGTCTTTGCTCCATTTAATGGGTTGATCGCATAAGATCCTGTAAACACTCCTGTCTTTTCCTTATCCTGAAGTCTGTCTACATTCGACTTCATAGAAGCATCATAGATATACTGTTCTACCGCTTCTCTTGTCTCGTCTGTGGCAAGACTCTTAGCAAGCGCATGCTCCGGTGCAAGTACCATAAATGTCGCGCCGTGAAGAGTATCCGGTCTTGTCGTATAGACAGTGATCTTATCTTCTCTTCCTTCTACCTGGAAATCAACTTCTGCACCGTAAGATTTTCCGATCCAGTCTGCCTGCATCTTCTTTACCTTCTCCGGCCAGTCTAATTTATCGAGATCTGCAAGAAGCCTCTCTGCGTATTTTGTGATCCGAAGCATCCACTGACGAAGATTTTTCTTTGTCACTTCTGTTCCGCAGCGCTCACATTTACCATTTACTACTTCTTCATTCGCAAGACCTGTCTTGCAGGAAGGGCACCAGTTGATCGGGAATTCCTTCTCGTATGCCAGTCCTTCTTTGAACATTTTTACAAAGATCCATTGTGTCCATTTATAAAATTCTGGATCAGTTGTATTGACTTCCATATCCCAGTCATAGAGAGCTGCGATCTCATTGATCCGTCTCTTAATATTTTTTACATTCTCAGCAGTAGAAATCGATGGATGCACACCCATCTTGATTGCATAGTTTTCTGCCGGAAGTCCAAATGCATCCCATCCCATTGGATGTACAATATAGTATTTCTGTAATAACTTATATCTGCTCCATACATCAGAGATTACGTATCCTCTCCAGTGTCCGACATGGAGACCATTTCCTGATGGATATGGGAACATATCGAGACAATAATATTTCTCTCTCTTTCCATTTTCATCTTCTTTTACGTTCACTGGATGCTTTTCCCAGTTTTCACGCCATTTTTTTTCAATCGCCTTATGATTATAAGGTACTGCCATTCTTTTTTCCTCCTTTTTCTCCAAGAATTCCCTCTGCGGAAATCAATTTCCTATGCAATAAAAAACTCTCATCTCATCAAGAGACGAAAAGGCTGATTTCCGTGGTACCACTCTTATTCATACAGCATCTCACTGTACGCACTCATTGCTTCTGTAACGGGAAGTCCCGCCTCTATCTACTTCCATACAGTGTATTCTGTATCTCTCGTTCAATAGAAGGCTCCAAGGTGAGTTCGGAGATTACGCTGCTGCCTCACACCTGCCGGCAGCTCTCTGAAAACGATAGCTTCTTACTACTCCTTCTTCTTTGCCATTGTCTGATTCAATCTGTCATCACAATTTCAATGATATTTCTATTTTATCATACGAAGACTATTTGTCAAGGCATTGGGAAAAGCTGTATTTTTTTGTAAATTTCGCATAAATTTTTATATTTTATTGCCATTTTCTTATAATTAGTGTATAATACATTACATAATCGACAGAACGAAAAAACATTATAAAGGAGATAGTGCCATGGTAAATTTATTAACAGGCCCTAAAGGGAGCGGCAAAACACAACAGATGATCGAATTAGCAAATGAGACAGTAAAGCAGTGTGACGGCAATGTAACGTTTATCAAGAACAGTCACAACGATACATACAGTTTATCTTTTGATATCAGAGTAATCTGTATGGATGACTATCCTTCCATCAAGAACATTGACGACTACACTGGATTTATCTATGGAATGCTTAGTGCTAACCATGATATTCAGGCTATTTTTATCGATGGTATTTTAAAACATGCCAATATTTCTTCTGAGAATATGCCTCGCTTCATTGAACGGTTGAAAAATATCTCTAAGAGACATGATGTGAATTTCTATTTAAGTATCAGTGCAGAGAAAGACCAGTTAAACGGAATTGACTTGACTGACTGTGCACTTCTTAATTAAAACAACGAAGCAATTCAAATGGAAAAGTTAATAGTTCACAATTTCCATTACGTTTAAAAGCCTTGCAGTAATTGCTACCGCAAGGCTTTTCTCTTATTCTTTTTTCTATTTTTCGTATTACTCTATTTTCTTTCAAATTGCAAAGCTCGATCAGCTCTGTCACAAGCTCTGTCGTATCGATTCCTTTTTCTCTCCAAAGCATTGGGTACATGCTGATATTCGTAAATCCAGGCAATGTATTGATCTCATTGAAAATCACTTCATTTGTACCATGTTCCAGGAAGAAATCCACTCTGGAAAGTCCAAAGCCATCTACCGCTTTGAAAATTGCAACAGCATCTTCTCTCACCTTTTCCAATGCTCCTTCTGGCAGTTCCGGATGAGTATCTGTCTTAGAATCCGGATTATTGTACTTTGCTTCATAAGTGTAGAACGTATCTGCTGCCTTAATTTCACCGACGTCAGATGCTTTCACATTCTTTCCACCAAGCACGGCACATTCAATCTCACGCCCTTTAATCGTCTCTTCTACAAGAATCTTTGTATCATGCTTTGCCGCTTCAAGCAATGCTGCCTGTAATTCTTCTCTGTCTTTTGCCTGATTGACTCCCTGAGAAGACCCTGCTTTGGACGGCTTTACAAATACCGGATACGGAAGCATTTCCTCCACCTTGTCAAGCGCCTTGTCGATCTCCTCAAGCTCATATGCATGGATTCCAACAAATTTTGCCTGACGGATTCCAAGATGATCTACAATGATCTTCGTGTAAAGTTTATCCATGGATACCGCTGATGCAAGTACCCCACATCCGACATAAGGGATTTTCGCAAGTTCAAACAATCCTGGATGGTTCCATCTTCACCGTACATTCCGTGAAGAACTGGAAAGATCACATCTACCTGGATCTTCTCCACAGTATCCCCCAACACGAGAATTCCATGTTCTCCGGCATCCGGTGAAAGAATTGCCCGCTTCCCGTTTTCACGCCAGGTATCATTTCTAATTGCTTCTGTATCTTCCACTTCCAGCCAGCATCCCTCTTTTGTGATCCCGATTAAAACCGGCTCATATTTTGTCCGGTCAATATGCGAGATCACTGTAACTGCTGACTTACAGGAAACTTCATGCTCAGAGGATTGCCCTCCCAAAGAATTACCGCTACTCTCTAGTTTCTTCTCTCCCATTTTCCATCATACCTTACTTTTCTTTTTTTCACTTCTTTCTATTCTATCGGCATTTTCTATAAAATGCATTTCCAAAAATGCTGATTTCATTGCAAATCCTGCTCTATTTAATACTTAAAACTGTATTTACCTTCTCATCCTGCTTATATTCAATCGTCACTTTCTGTCCCGCTCATACGGATGACATCATAAATCTACTACCGACACATCAAAATCATCCTCTGATTCTTCCAGAAGAATATAGTAATGTGAGTTTCCTTCCACGACTCCCTGTGCAATCTTCGCAATGGTTCCTTCCATCTCTGTACTTCTCGCTTGTCTTCCTCTTCCTTGATCACACCATCCGTCAGAAGAAGTTCATTGTATTTTTCCTCACACTGGCTTACCGTATCTCCGATTGCTACAAGCTGATATTTCTGTACATTTACCATCGCATACTTCTTAACAAGGCCCGCATCATCTTTTAATGCGATAAAATAAGTCGGCTCTCCGGAGAGATTTAAAAGAAGCGGGAAAGTCGCCTTGTATTTCAAGTTCTGTACCTGACCTTCTGCAGATGACATTGCAGAAGCCTCTGTAGCACCTTCGATCGGATAAAATTTTGTTTCCATTGTTCTCTGGTTCATCAGAACAAATCCGACGTTGGACTGGTCACCACTCACGGATGTCACACCCGTATATACCATACATCGTCATCGATCGCAAGATAGTTATATCCTTCTGTCGTCTTCAGGCAGTCTTTCTGTCCAAGCACACTGTTCAAAAATCCATGCTTCAGCGCTCCATAGTAATCATAAAGCTGTACAAGAAGATCAGAAGAATATGCACGGTCAATCCACTTCGGCACATCATCGATCGCATAGTCTTTCGTCTCTCCTGTCACTGCATTACACAGTACAACTCTTCCAACTGTCTCTCCTCCAAACAGACCAATGTTAAACTTCTTCACCGGGCATACCCAGTATGGAACTCCGTCATCATCTGTCTCAAAACTTAACTGGTCAAAAATATAAGTCGGATAATTGAAGCGCAAATGTCTGTAAATGTTCCGGTTAAAATATTCGCTTGTAGAATACTTGATACCTTTTTCTAATTTTACAAGCTCTGTAGACTGTGTGGCATATCAATACGGACATACGCCGGGATTCCTTCAGACTGATTCGTGATCCATTTAATACCACTGGCATATTTGAGCGGAGAAACACGTACCGGTCTTCCTTGATAGTTGATCTGGCTGTAAATATCATCCACCTCAAATTGAGATACCATATCTACCATACTTCCCATCTTTCGATTTCCGAGAAGTGTTGCAGACTCTTTGTCAAGCAGCGGGATTTGATCAAAGGAAAGTTCTTCGATATCCTTTGTAAATTCTCCCTCCTCTACTTTAAGAAGCTTCTGATACTTCTTCGCATTTACAATCGGAGAAGAAAGTAACGCTCCCACAAGATACACAACAACAACTGCTGCCAGTACAAATAGAATCGCCTTCATCCCTTTACTCGTCTTAATCTCATCTGGACGAAGCCGTTTCTTCCACGCGTAGATCAACGCAAGAACTACAACTAAAATTCCAATAAAGAACCAAAAATCACGAGAGTGGATATTGATTGCCGGCAGTGTAAAATAGTAATACAAAAATGCAACAATCGCAAGCACAATCGCTCCAATTATTTTTGCCTTTGCTTTTTTCATAACATCCTCCATTTTCTATATATCAATAAGTTATAATGAACAGTATAATACAAAAATATCATCAGCGCAAACAATGTCTGATGATATTTTATAAACTTCTTATAAACAATAGAATCTAGAAATGTTTTCTCCAGAAACTTGGAGAACAAATCATAAGAAACGGGAAGATTTCAAGCCTTCCGATCAGCATATCCATAGAAAATACAATTTTAGATAACACCGAGAAAGATTGGAAGTTTTCTATCGGACCTACTCTTGAAATTCCCGGACCTACATTGCTCAATGTAGTCAGCACTCCCGATATGGTTGTTGCAAAATCAAAATTATCAAGTGCCACAAGAAGCACAGAAATTCCAAATACAAATACATATGCACTAAAATATGCATACACCCCTTGCAACGTCTCATTGCTGATTTTCTTTCCATTTACTTTTACAACATTAACCGATTTCGGATGCAGCATTCCTTTCACCTGCTTCAAAATACTTTTCCACAAGATCAAAAATCTGGACACTTTCACTCCACCTCCGGTAGAGCCGGCACATGCACCAATCACCATAATGAGAAGCAAAATACATTTTGACAATTCCGGCCACAAATTAAAGTCTGCCGTGGCAAATCCTGTCGTTGTAATAATTGATGCAACCTGAAAAATCGAATATCGGAAAGCTTTTAACGGTTCTTTGTAAATAGAGAGAACATTGCAGGTGATCACCAAAGTTGCCGCCACTATAATTCCCAGATATGCTCTGACTTCCTCATTTTTCCAGACAGATTTTACATCTTTTATTAAAAGAAGAAAATACATATTAAAGTTGATTCCAAACAGGATCATAAAAACGGTGATCACCCCGTCAATATAAGCACTGTCATAGTAAGCAACGCTGCTGTTATGATTTGCAAATCCTCCGGTTCCTGCGGTACTAAAGGAGTGAATGATACTATCATATAAGTTCATTCCTCCTGCCAGAAGGAAAATGATCTCTGCGACAGTGAGTGCCAGATACATTGCATATAAAAGCTTTGCGGTCTCTCGCGCTTTCGGAACAAGTTTATCCGCTTCTGGTCCTGGAACTTCTGCCCGCATTAAATGCATAGAACTTTTATCATCCAGAGAAGTCACTACCATAACAAACACAAGTACACCCATTCCACCAATCCAGTGCGTCAGACATCTCCAGAAATTCATTCCATAAGAGAGCGCCTCTATATCTGTAAGAATGGTAGATCCTGTCGTCGTAAATCCAGATACGGTCTCAAACAGAGCGTCCACATACGATGGAATCTCTCTTGATAAATAAAATGGAAGTGCTCCGAATACAGACCACAATATCCATGCTGCGGCTACGATCACAAGCCCGTCCTTCCCATAGATTCTTCCATTTTCTGGTTTTTTTCTACCAAAGAGAAGGAAAAAGACACACAGCACAGCGCTTGTAATCCCAAATGCTGCCATGTCTGAAGTTTCCCCATAAATCAAGGATACTGCTGCCGGGATACAAAGTACAAGTGCTTCCACCCCCAACATTTTTCCTAATACATAAGCTGTCATTTTGTAATTCATTTTTCTTCCACCACTACACTAAAATATCATGAAAATCCTGTACTTTGCATTTCAATGTAATTACGATCACACTATCCCCGATCTGGAGGCAATCCTCTCCTCCGGGAATAATAATTTTTCGATTCCTTACAATACATGCAATCAGCACATCTTTCTTAGTTTCCAGGCTCTTCAGTGGTACTCCCACATAGGAGGTCTGTTTTTTTATAATAAATTCCAGTGCCTCAACACGATCATCTACAAGATGGTACATTGCCTCAATATTGGCACTGCGGATTGAATTCTGGCGTGCGCGCACATAGCTTCAAAATTGCATTCGGCAGTCGCAGATTTTGTAGATACAATGCTGTTGATCCCAAATCCTGCCACCATCTCTGCCCTGGAATCTTCATTGACTTTCGCCACAATCTTTGGAACTCCCTGCTGTTTTGCAAAAAAGTGCCATGATGATATTCTCTTCATCCATTCCCGTAAGTGCAATAAAGGCATCTGCATCACCGATTCCCTCTTCGATCAGAAGTTCATTATCCGATCCATCCCCATGAATAATAGTAGCTTCCGGAAGCGCCTCACACAGTCCTTCACTCTTTGCCAGGTCTTTCTCTATGATCTTTACCTGCATTCCAAGCTTCGTCAACTGCTTTGCGAGATAGAATCCAACTCTTCCTCCTCCGCAGATCAATACCTTTTTGATTTTATTTTTACGATTTCCAATTTTTTTAAAGAAAATTTCCATCTCTCGATGAGATGCCGCTATGTGAAGCCTGTCTCCTGGCTGCAGGACAAATTCCCCATCCGGAATATAAACCTGTGTTCCCCGCTGTACTGCACAGATCAAAACTTTAATCTTATACTTTTTATAAAATTCTGCAAGGGATATTCCAGTAATCGAGCTTTCCTGCTGAAGCGGAAATTCTACCAGTTCCACTCTTCCTTTTGCAAACGTTTCCACCTTACTTGCAACCGGGAAGATCAGTACTCTGGAAATCTCATTTGCAACTGTCAATTCAGGGTTTACTGCCATACTTAAATGCAGATCTTCCTTCAAAATATCAAGCTGCTGCAGATAAACCGGATTTCTTACACGGGCAATCGTATGTCTGGCCCCCGCCTTCTGGCAATCAGACAACTTAACATATTCAGTTCATCCGTAGACGCACAGGCAATCACCAGATCTGCGTGGGGTACATCCGCCTGCTTCTGCACTTCTGCACTGACTCCATCTCCAGTGATACAGAAAATGTCCAGCCTGTTGATGGTCTCTTTCAATTTTCCCTCATTTGGATCGATCAAAACGATGTCATAATTTTCTTCAGAGAGTTGTTTTGCAAGCTTAAAGCCCACTTTCCCATCTCCTATAATTACAATTTTCATCGCACTTTCCTCTTTTCTCACATTACTTTTTCATTTTGTAAATTACTCATTGTCTAAACCGATAATCAGCATGCAAATTATAACACTTTCTATTAGAAAGTCAAGGGAAATCTTTATGTAATTTTAATGTATTTTTACATATTTTTATTTTCTTTTAATTATCCCTCTCAGCCATCTCTTCACAGCATACAAAACCCAAGAAGATGTACCATATTTTTCAAGAGACTATTCTCTGATTTTCAGATACAAAAAGACAGAGAATCCGGGACTGCTTCCGCCGTCTCAGACTCTCTGCCAGTTCCGTGATAGATTTCTATTTCTATCACTGCTTTCCTATTTTATATACAATCTACTCTTCCGCTGCGCGCTTTGCGATTTCTTTCTCTTGTACATCAGAAGGCGCCTGCTCATATCTTGCAAATTCATACTCATAAGTTCCGCGTCCTCCGGTCATAGAACGAAGCACTGTGCAATATCCGAACACTCCCGTCATCGGAATATCCGCCTCGATGATCTGTTTTCCACCCTGCACTGGTGTCATTCCGAGTACACGTCCGCGACGTTTGTTCAAATCTCCCATGACATCCCCAGTGTACTCATCCGGCACAGTCACTTTCAATGTTGCAATAGGCTCTAAGAGAACCGGAGAAGTCCATGATTCCTTTCTTAAACGCCTGCATGGTCGCAGTCTTGAATGCCATCTCAGAGGAGTCAACCGGATGATAAGATCCATCATACAGCGTTGCTTTCACACCGACTACCGGATATCCTGCAAGAGGTCCCTTGCCTACAGATTCCTGAAGACCTTTTTCGACTGCCGGGAAATAATTCTTCGGAACTGCTCCCCCTACGACTGTCTCCTCAAAATATATGGTGTCTCCAGTCGCCTGATGGTTCAAATTCATCTTGACATGTCCATACTGACCATGTCCACCGGACTGTTTCTTATATTTTGTATCGATATCGGAAGTCCTACGGATCGTCTCACGGAATGCAACTTTCGGTGTCTCCAGCGTAACCTCTACTTTATAGCGGTTTGCCAGTTCGCTGACGATGACTTCCAAATGTTGCTCACCCATACCATAGAGAAGTGTCTGATGATTTTCACTGTCGTTAACTACCTTGACAGTCACATCTTCTGCCATGATCTTTGCCAGCGCCTGAGATACTTTATCCTCGTCTCCTTTCGATTTTACAACATATTTCATATATGTATACGGAACAGAATGATCTGTCTTTGGATATACAACCTGCGTATTCTTAGTGGCAAGCGTGTCTCCGGTTCTAGTCGCACTTAATTTTGCGATGGCACCGATATCTCCCGCATGCAGCTCCTGCACTTCTACCGGCTTATTTCCCTGCATGGTATATAATTTTCCTGGCTTTTCTTCTGCATCTGTACTCGTATTATACAGAACGTCCTCTCCTTTTAAAACACCAGAGCATACTTTGAACAAACGAATATTTTCCGATAAAAGGATCCACCATGGTCTTGAAGACATAGGCTGTCTTTGCCTTTGCAAAGTCATAATTTGCTTCATAGATCGCCTTTGTCGTACGGTTAAATCCAACACACTCTCTCTTATCCGGGCTTGGGAAAAACCTTACGATATCTGACAGAAGGTTGGCCACTCCCTGTGCCATCGTATTAGATCCCATTCCAACCGGAACAATACTTCCATCCATCACATTTACTCTAAGCGCAGAACGAATTTCTTCTACGGAAAATTCTTCTCCTGCAAAGTAACGCTCCATCAAGTCTTCACTTGTCTCGGCAACTGTCTCTAACAATGTGTCTCTGTATATTTTAAGGTTTGGCAGACAATAATCTGGAATCTCACATTCTTCTCGCTGTCCAATGCCCGTATATCTTCTTGCTGCATTCTTGATGACATTGACATATCCTACCAGCTGTTCGTTCTCTCTGATCGGCTGGAAATGCGGTGCAATAACCTTTCCATATCTCGCTGTCAATTCTTCCACAACATTACGGAAACTCGCATCATCCATATCCATCTCCGTCACATAGACCATACGAGGCAGATTATACTTATCACAGAGCTCCCATGCCTTTTCTGTTCCGACTTCCACACCTGCTTTTCCTGATATAACAATGACAGCCGCATCCGCTGCACTGACCGCCTCTTCTACTTCCCCGACAAAGTCGAAATATCCCGGAGTATCAAGCACATTGATCTTTGCCTTTTCCCATTCAATCGGATATAACGTTGTATGGATGGAAAATTCTCTCTTCTGCTCTTCTTTATCAAAATCGCTGAGCGTATTGTGATCAGAAATCTTTCCCATACGGTTGGTCACCCCTGATACGAAAGCCATCGCTTCCACTAAGCTTGTTTTTCCACTGCCGCCATGTCCAAGTAACACGACATTTCTAATTTCATCCGTTCTGTAAACCTTCATATTGCTGCCTCCTTCTAGCACGTTTTTGTCATGTGTATATTGTACTAAAAAAATATATAAATTACAACTCTTTTATGTAATTTATACAAATTTTATACAATATATTCTTTTTCACTTTAAAGCATCATAGCTTTGACAAATATGAAAAAAATAGCTTTACAATAATTCATATAAAATTTTCTGATTGATATATACTGGAAGGCATATGAAATATGAAAAGAAAAAATTGGTTTTATCGGACTTGGACTGATTGGAGGATCGATCGCAAAGGCAATCCGGCAATACTATCCGGACTTTGAACTGGTCGCATTTGATAAGCAAAAAGAAACACTGGCACTCGCTGCCAGGAAGGCATCATCGACACCGCATGTTCTTCGATCAACGACAGCTTTTGCAACTGCACATATCTGTTTCTATGTGCTCCTGTCGCCTATAACAATGCCTATTTGGCACAATTGAAAACCTATCTGCACGAAGGCTGTATTCTGACAGATGTCGGCAGCGTAAAGAATTCTATCCACGAAGCAGTCAAAAAGCTCGAGCTGGAAGAATATTTTATCGGCGGACATCCGATGGCCGGTTCTGAAAAGAGCGGATTTGCAAATGCAAAAGCAATTCTAATTGAAAATGCATATTTTGTCCTGACTCCGTCAGAAAAAGTCTCGCAGGAGAAAGTAACTGCTTACAAAGATTTCATCGCCTCCTTGAAAGCAATCCCGATTATTATGAATGCCAAGGAGCATGATTTTGTCACCGGAACGATCAGCCATCTGCCCCATATCATTGCTTCTGGTCTAGTAAATTTTGTAGAACAGACGGATACGGCAAATGAATATATGAAACTGCTTGCCGCCGGAGGATTTAAGGATATTACGCGAATTGCCTCATCTTCTCCTACTATGTGGCAGCATATTTGTCTAAAGAATCACAAACAGATTTCTGAGATTCTGGATGCTTATATTCATCTCCTGATTGAGACAAAGAAGTCTGTAGAAACCTGTAATACCGAGCAGCTTTATGACTTCTTTGACCGCGCAAACAACTACAGGAATTCTATTCCGGACAGTTCCTTTGGCTGTATCAAAAAGGAATTCGTTATTTACTGTGATATTATTGACGAAGCCGGCGGAATTGCAACCATTGCAACCATCCTCGCTTCCAACCATATCAGTATAAAAAATATCGGAATCATTCACAACCGAGAGTTTGAAGAAGGTGTTCTTCGCATTGAATTTTACGAAGAACTCTCCTCACAGAAAGCAGTGAAACTTCTTCAGAAGTATCGCTATATTGTATACGAAAGATAATACTTGGTATGGAGAAACGCACTTCTCCTTTTTCACTCAGATTCATACCTAAAATTTTTGAAACATTTTCTTTCAGAAAGGATTTACAATGGAACTTAAACCTACAACAAAACTACGAGGAACCGTTACTATTCCGGGAGATAAATCTATCTCTCACCGTGCGGTGATGTTTGGAGCACTTGCAAATGGTCTGACAGAAATCCACGGATTTCTTCAAGGGCAGATTGCCTTGCCACCATCGATTGCTTTGCACAAATGGGAATTTCTATCGAAAACAATCAAGATACCGTGCTTGTCCACGGAAAAGGACTCCGTGGACTTCGCCGTCCATCTTCTGCTCTGGATACAAAGAATAGCGGCACAACGACAAGACTGATTTCCGGTATCCTAGCCGGACAGCCTTTTGAGACGACACTTTCCGGAGATGCTTCTCTCAACACAAGACCGATGGGTCGGATCATCACCCCACTCTCCATGATGGGAGCAGACATCACAAGTCTTTCCGGCAATGGGTGTGCCCCTCTTCGAATCCGCCCTGCTGACTTGCATGGAATCTCTTACTCTTCCAACATTGCCTCCGCGCAGGTAAAATCTGCTATACTTCTTGCCGGTCTATATGCAGACAGTGAGACATCCGTAACAGAGCCGGAACTGTCTCGTGACCATACCGAACGTCTGCTGCGGGCATTCGGTGCGGAGCTTACAAGCACAAAAACAGATGCCGGAGCTGTTTCTATGATCCAGCCATGCAACGAACTTTTTGGTCAGAAAATTTTTGTACCTGGCGACATTTCTTCCGCAGCGTACTTATCGCTGCCGGACTGCTTGTCCCACACTCCGAGATTGTTATAAAAATGTCGGAATCA
>ENA-OQIG01000994-OQIG01000994.1-human-gut-metagenome-genome-assembly--contig:-NODE-994-length-13849-cov-2.995846_pt1 | contig 13849 bp, 16 predicted proteins | sample MGYA00242576_ERZ504741 | MGnify/ENA primary metagenome ERZ504741 (study PRJEB26092, sample SAMD00036436) | human gut metagenome | host: Homo sapiens | study: EMG produced TPA metagenomics assembly of... | reverse complement strand
GAAAATACAGGGAACTGCTTCCTGACAGATGGGAAAAGGCTAATGACTAAAAAGGGATCATTAGCCTTTTTATTTTAATACACTATATAGAATCGCGGAGACGCTTACATGATAGATGCATTTTCTAAAAGTTATCTATCATACTTATTCCTTTGATAATTAGAAGATTATTAAAATGAATGATACTATGATAGATGTTTTTCTCACTATGTATTCAAACCTGTATCATTTTACTCATTTCCGTACGGTGCTGAATCAATTGATATTTTAGCAAATAAGTATTGAAACGCAGATTAACGCAGATTTTCGCAGATTATTAGAAGGCTGCGCCATGTTTGAGAACTTTTTTATTCTTTGCGAAATCTGCGTTAATCTGCGTTTCAATAAATGTTCATTTGGCTCATTTCGGTGCAATACAGAAAGACTCAAACCAAGATTAGGGCTAAATTATCCCGCAAGGATTATTGTTGCTTAGAGAAAGAATAGGGCATATCTTCTTCTTTAGTTCCTCTATTCTGATTAGGTTGATTACTCATTTCAACATTGATCGTACCTCCCTTGAGCAAATTTTCGTGTCGGAGATAATTTTTAGTGTAATCAGCACCATTGACATTCATCGAATTGACATAAAATTTTTTCTTACTATTATTCGGAGCATCAATAACCAAACTATTGCCATTTTCAAAATGGAGTGTAGCTTTCTTGAATAACGGAGCACCTATAATATATTCATCCGTTCCCGGACAAACAGGATAGAAACCTAATGCCGAGAATACATACCAGGCAGAAGTTTGTCCGTTGTCCTCGTCGCCACAATAGCCGTCCGGAGTAGGAGAGTACATACGATCCATTACTTGACGCAACCAGTATTGGGCTTTCCAAGGTTGTCCTGCATAGTCATATAAATAAATCATGTGCTGAATCGGTTGATTGCCATGTGCATAGTTACCCATATTCATCACAGTCATTTCACGGATTTCATGAATCACTTGGCCGTAGTAGCTATCATCAAAAATAGGAGGTACGGCAAAAACAGAATCCATCATGGTGATAAACATCTCTTTTCCACCCATCAAGTCAATCAATCCTTGAGGATCGTGGAATACCGACCAAGTATAGTGCCAGCTATTTCCTTCCGTAAAAGCATCTCCCCATTTCAGCGGAGAGAAAGGAGATTGGAATGTACCATCTTCGTTGCGTCCACGCATTAACTTAGATTCCTTATCGAAAAGATTCTTGTAGTTCATGGCACGTTTTGCGAAAAGATTAATCTTCTTTTTTCGGACGTTTAAGTTCCTTTGCCAGTTGGTAGATACACCAGTCATTGTATGCATATTCCAACGTGCGTGCGGCGTTCTCATTGATTTTTACATCATAAGGCACGTAGCCCAGTTTATTGTAATATTTATATCCCAGACGTCCTGTTGATGATACTTGTGGATGTACATTCTCCGTTCCGTGAATCAGCCTTCATACAATGTTTTTATATCGTCCACTTTCACTCCTTTCATGTAAGCATCCACTAAGACAGAAGCAGAGTTGTTACCAACATACAGCCTCTGTGCCCCGGACTTGCCCATTCCGGGAAGAAACCGCTCTCTTTATATGTATTGATCAGACCTTCCTGCATTTCCTTGTTGACTGACGGGTACATTAGGTTCAATAACGGGAATAGGCAACGGAAAGTATCCCAAAAGCCTGTGTCGGTATACATATACCCCGGTAATACTTGCCCATTATAAGGACTGTAATGAACAGGTTGTCCGGCAGCATCCAGTTCGTAGAATTTGCGTGGGAAGAGCAATGAACGATATAAACAAGAATAGAATGTGCGATATTGGTCGAGATTGCCTCCTTCTACTTCTATTTTGCCTAATACTTGGTTCCACGCTTCTTTTCCTTTTTGGGCTAGCTGTTCGATATTATCTTTGCCCAACTCTTTCATATTCAAAGCTGCCTGTTCAAAACTGATGAAAGAAGAAGCAATTCTTGCATGTACTTGTTCGCCCTTATGTGTTTGGAAACCAATAATGGCTTCGGCATGATCTGTTGTCTGTTCGGTAACATTTTCCTGCAGATTGCCATTGACTACCGTAGCTTTATATGTGAAAGGCTTGTCGAATTCAATAATAAAGTAATTTTTAAAGTTTTCGGGAACTCCACCGCTGTTGCGAGTCGTGTAACCGATAATCTTGTTTTCTTCCGGAATAACCTTAATATACGATCCCTTATCGAAGGCGTCCACTACAACATACGAATGATCGTTTTCCGGAAAAGTGAAACGGAAAAGAACGGCACGCTCGGTTGGAGCCATTTCTGTCACTACATCATGCTCTGCAAGATATACTTTATAATAATAAGGAGTGGCAGTTTCTCCTTTGTGGGCAAACCAACTGGCACGCTTCTCTTCATTGAATTCCGGTTTGCTACTATAGGCATAATAGAGAATTGTCCGTAATCATTAATCCACGGACTGGGTTGATGTGTTTGTTTAAATCCACGAATCTTATTAGCCGTATAAGTGTATTGCCATCCGTCTCCCATCTTTCCTGTCTGTGGAGTCCAGAAATTCATCCCCCACGGACGGGCAATGGCCGGATAAGTATTACCAGTTGATAACTCGAAACTAGATTGAGAACCCATAAGCGGATTGACATACTGTGTCCAGTCTTTGGCTTTTGCAAAGACGATACAACTTAATGCACATACTAATAGGAGATACTTTTTCATGGTCTTATTTATTATTTATGCTCAATCGAATCAGAATCAATTGAGCCAATTTATTTTTCAAGGTTTTATTTTTTTTTATTCAATTTGAACAGCCTGTACCAATCATTCCTCTTTTTGGTAGGAGAGAGCCGGAGAGAGGACTCCCCATTTCGTAGGATGATCGGTCATCTTGATTTCCATCGTTCCTCCATTCGCAATATCCTGATGGTTAAAGAATGGAATGTTTAGAGCTTTACCGTTCAGCAATACACTTTCAATGTATTTATTTCTTTTTTCCATTATTCTTGACTACAATACTGAAAGTCTTTCCTTCAGGCAGATTGATAACTGCTTTGTCGAAGGCAGGACGTCCGATGGAATATACCGGCTTGCCGGGACATACCTGATAGAATCCCATAGATTGAGTATATACCAGGCAGACATTTGACCGCAGTCTCATTGCCCGAAAGACCGTCTATACTGTTGGTATACTGACTTCGGTAAACGCTATCCACCAACTCTTGAGTTCTCCAAGGGTGGTTAACGTAGTTATATAGATGGATCACATGGTGACTTGGTTCGTTTCCATGTGCATATTGCCCGATCAGTCCGCTGATATCTGATGAGGTTGTCTCACCTTCAAGTGATGAATCAGCCGAGAATAAGGAATCGAGTTTCTGGACAAAAGCATCTTCTCCACCCATCAGATTGACTAATCCTTCTACATCATGCGGCACAAACCAAGTCCATTGCCAAGCTGTTCCTTCACAATAATCATCGCTGCGGTGAGTAGATGCACGCGGATTGAATGGAGTACGCCATTCACCTTTTGAGTCCAGTCCACGCATGAAGCGGATTGATTTGTCGAAATAAAATTCGTACGCCTTGGCGAAGCGTTCATACTTTGCTTTGGATTCAAAATCACTCATCGCTTCTGCAAAGATAGAGATACACCAGTCATCATACGCATATTCCAGAGCTTTGGCCACTGATTCATTTTCGCGGTCACAAGGGATATATCCGATGGCATTCTTATAATATTTTGCTTTAGGCATGAGATGAGGCAATACCAAATCCGGACATTTGATGCCGGTAGTGTCATATTCGGCGGCACGCAGGCAGGCTTTATAAGCCTCTTTGGCATCAAAATTGCGATACCCTTTCATGTAGCATCCACGATGACCGGAACAGCATGATAACCAATCATAGTGCCGGTGTAATTGGAAGCCAAGTCCCACATGGGGTATATTCCACCTTCCTGATGCTTCTTAATTAACGAATTGATAAAGTGATTATTCAAATCGGGATCAATGATAGTCATTAGCGGATGTAGCGCACGGAAAGTATCCCATAAAGAAAATACGGTGTATATCGGATTAAGGGTGTCTCCTTGATGCACTTCAAGATCCATTCCTAAATAACGTCCGTCTGCATCAGTGAACAGATTTGGACTGATTCCCGTATGATAGAGGGCCGTGTAGAAGATGGCTTTATCTTCTTTATCGGAAGTTGTAATATCAATTTTGGAAAGATATTCATTCCATGCCGTACGTGCGTCTTTACGTACTTTCTCGAAATCCCATCCGGGAATTTCTGATTCAACGTTCTTCCGTGCACCGGCAATATCGACAGCGGACACACCTACTTTAACAAGAACCTGCTCGTCTTTACTGGTGTTGAAATGCAATAATGCTTTGCAGACAGGAAGCCGTTTGCCATTGTCCATGGTGATAGAATCCGTAACGAGCGTATAAGAGAATGGTTTGGAAAATTTAGCGTAGAAGTTGATATATTGGTCGAAAGCCCAATAAGTTGTTTTCTTATGTCCACAGATTTCCGTATCGCTTATTACTTCTATTTCCATCTCGGAGTTAGTCTGTCGTTGCAGGCTGTAATCCAGGTCGATGATAAACCCGGATTCGGCGTTTTCGGGAAAAGTATAGCGATGGATTGCTCCTCGTTTGGTGGATGAAATTTCAGCTTTCACCTGGTAAGTATCAAGAAAGACAGAATAATATCCTGGTTCTGCGATTTCATTCTTATGTGAGAAAGAGGAAGCGTATGCTAGTCGTTGGCTTTGGGGATCGGTTGTACGATATTGTTGCTTACCCACAGTTGGCATGAGCAAGACATCTCCATAGTCGCAACAACCTGTACCGCTGACGTGTGTGTGTGAGAAGCCATTGATGGTAGAGTCGGCATAATAATAACCGGAACAAGCATCCCAACCATCGATCCGGGTGTCCGGACTGGCTGAATCATCCCGTGGGGAACTACCGCTCCGGGGAAGGTATGACCATGTCCACCGGTACCGATGAAAGGGTTGACGTAAGCACTATAGTCTTTTACATTAGTGGGGGCTGTGCAGGAGCTAAGTGTGAATAAACCTCCTAAACATCCTACTATTAGGAATGTTTTTAATTTCATGGTATTAATAGCTTTTAAGTTTTAGCCGGTTCATCTTTTACTTCTTATTTGGGAGAAATGAAGATATTGTTTCCGACAATTTTATAATCAATAGGTATAGAGTTTTGCAATGATTTCAACACTGACTCGATATTCGATTTCCTTTTCAGTACACCGGAGTAAGTTTTACCCGTCTGAATGTCAGGAGACAGAATGATTTTCACATCATAGAAACGCTCCAGCGCTTTGGTGATGGTGAAGATATCTGCTTTTTGGAATGGAATCAGATTATCGTGCCAAACAGCATCCAACTTGGCATCCACTTGTTTCACGGTCAATCGTCCATTATTTTTGTTCAGTTCCGCACGTTGTCCCGGAGTGAGGATAATCTGCCCCTCTTCCTTATTGCCTTTTACTTCAATCTCACCTTCAATAAGTGTCGCCTCTGCTATTCGGCAACGTTTATCGGATTTTAAATTGAACGTAGTTCCCAATACGCGTACGCGTATTGCATCACTTTGAACGGTGAATGGCTTATGGCGGTTTTTGGTGACCTCAAAATAAGCTTCTCCTTCCAGGTAGACATTGCGTTCCTTTTCGGAGAACTCACGTGGATATTTCAAGGTTGCTGCATTGTTCAGCCAAACCTTGCTACCATCCGGTAAGACTACCTCCTTAACAATGCCTTCGCTGGCTACTGCAACCATCATTTGTTGATTGTTTCCGTTTTGATAGAACCAATATCCGACTCCACCACCCATGACCAACATCACAGCAATCACTGCGGCATATTTCATCCAGCGATGCATGCTTAGTATTTTGCTCTGTTTACCTTTCTCTTCGTCCAGCTTTTTATAGAGTTGTTTTTCCGCACGAAGTATCCGTTGTTCATCAGTGTACTGGTCGAATTTACCCAAATGATAAATTTCTTCCATACGAAAGAGCTGGCGGGCATTTTCTTCCGATTCCTTCATCCAGGCATTGACCTCGATAAGCTCTTCTTCAGAACACTGTCCTGTCAGATATCTGTTTATTATTTCTTCACTCAGATTACTCATTTTCTTTTCCTTCATATTAGTAATACAATTCAAAACGCAAAAACACTTATTATAATCGCCATAAAAATAAGAAAAGAATCGTCCAAAGAGGATCAAGTCGGCCACGCAAGTATTTTAAAGCCTTATACATATGGGCTTCCACCGTGCGGAGTGAAACTCCGAGAATATCGGCTATTTCCTTGTTTTTCATATCATGTAGATAGCTAAGTTTGAAAACCTCTTTGCATTTGTCAGGGAGTTCATTAATTGCATCATGAATTTCTTTGCGGAGTTCCTTATCTTCGATCCTCCGAATTACTTCGTTGTTGTCCGGTTGATAGAATTCTGCGCGTCTTTGGTTGATTTCTTCCATGGCAACACAATAACCTTCTTCCACACTGCGGTGTTTCAAGACGTTAAGGCACGGGTGTAAACGGCACGATAGAGAAAGGCCTGGATTTGGTCGCCTATCTCTATGTGGTCTTTTCGCTTCCATAATTCTACAAATACGTCCTGCACTACATCCTCTGCTTCTTCTTCTCCCACCAGACGGGTTGCATAGAAAATCAGGCTGGGATAGTACCGGCGAAATAGTGCTTTATAGGTTATATCGAAGTTTTCGTTCATTCTCTCAATTGGTTGTTCAGGTTTGGCTTATGGGTTATTTTCTTCGAATATGACTCCAATTGCTTTAGGGGTGTTACTCATTTCGAATTCGACAGTTGCTCCACTCATGATTTGCTCGTGAGTAAGATACGTTTTGTCATACGGTTTTCCATCTATTTTGATGGATTGGATATAGATATTTTCTTTGTTCACTTTGGGGGCCAGTACGGTGAAAGTCTTTCCATTCGCCAGATGTAATTGCATTTCCGGGAATAGGGGAGTACCTATCTCGTATTTTCCACTGACGGGATTGACGGGGTAGAATCCCATCGCACTGAATACATACCATGCTGACATCTGTCCGCAATCTTCGTTGCCACAAAGACCGGCTGGTTCGTTTTTGTAGAGCTCGTTCATCACTTTGGCTACATATTCTTGTGTGCGATTTTCGTGTCCTATAGCATTGAACAGATAAATAACATGATGGCTCGGTTCATTGCCATGCGCATATTGTCCTATCATGCCCGTGCTGAAGATAGGTAGTTCGTCATCTGCTGCCGGATGATAGGTGAACATACTGTCCAGTTTTTCGGCAAATCGGTTTTTACCTCCTCCAAGGTCGATCAGTCCGTTAATGTCATGCTGTACAGACCAAAAGTATTGCCATCCGTTGCTTTCGCAGATGTGTGGCGTATAGTCATCGGCTTTGAAGTCCTTGATAAAGGTGCCTTTGTCGTCACGTGGCTGCATGAAAGAAGTAGCGGGGTTATATACATTCTTGTAGTTTTGAGAACGTTTATAAAATTCGTCCGCAATGTCTTGTTTGCCCATCTTCTTCGCCATTTCGGCAATGCAATAGTCATCGAAAGCGTATTCCAGTGTTTTGGATAACGACCAGTTTTCTGCGTTGTAGTGGTCTGTTACGTTGTAAGGTATGTATCCTAATTCTTTGTAGAGTCCGATGCCGCGGTAATTATCCAGATTAGCCGTTGCTATGCAAGCATCCAAGGCTTTCTTTGCGTCGAAGTCGCCGATTCCTTTCAGATAGGCGTCTACAATAACAGGAACAGCATGATAACCGATCATCATGTCTGTTTCACTTCCGTAGAAGTTCCACACTGGCAGACGGCCATTCTGTTCGTAGAAGGCGATGAAGGATTTCACCATGTCGTTGACACGCTCGGGTTCGGTATAAGTAAAGAGCGGGTGGGCGGCACGGTATGTATCCCATAGGGAGAAGGTGCTATAATTAACCCAGCCGTCGGTCTGGTGTACTTTCTTATCGGGACCGTAGTAAGCTCCGTCTACATCACTGTAAATAGTTGGAGCAATCATTGAGTGATAGAGAGCGGTGTAGAAGTTCACTTTATCGTTCTCATTATCACCTTTTATTTCAATCTTTCCGAGCTGGCGGTTCCAGTTTGCTTTTGTTTCCGCCAAGTATTTGTCGAAGTCATTTTCGGGGACTTCAGCTTGCAGGTTTTTGGCTGCTCCTTCCATACTGACACCGGAAATGGCAGTGTTTACTAATATCTGTTCATCCTTTTGGGTATTGAAATCGAAGCGGGCGATAACAGCGGTGCCGATACGTTTATTGTCTTTGGTGATGGCAGTTGTGTCCAGTTCTATTTTCTCAAAAGGCTTGGAGAATCGGGTGCGGAAATAGATGTGTTGATCGCGTGCCCAGCCGTCGGAGAAACGGTAACCTTGAATGGTGACGGAGTCTACGACTTCGATATGAGAATCGTTGGTAAAATCCCAGTTCATGGCTTTCTTCAGATTTAAGAAGATAGCAGATTGGCTTCCGGAAACGTATAACGTTGGATACCACAACGCTCGGTGGCAGTCAGTTCGACGTTGATGTTATAATCAGTCAGGCGTACTTGATAATAACCGGCATGAGCACTTTCATCCTTGTGGGAGAATTTAGAATGGATGCCAAGCGGTGCTTCCGCTTCTTTGTAGGGAAGAGTGACAGGCATGAAAGAGATGTCATACAAATCTCCCGCTCCAGTGCCGGAGAGATGCGTGTGGCTGAAACCGGCAATCGTACTATCCGGATAGAAATAACCAGAGATACGGTCCCATCCGGGGAGTCCATTATCCGGGCTAAGTTGCACCATGCCGAAAGGAGCTTGGGCACCAGGATAAGTGTTTCCAGTGAAGTCTGTTCCGATAAATGGATTTACATAAGATGTGTAATCTATTTCGTGTTTTTCTTGCGTAGGGGTACAAGAAATGAGCATGCAGGTTAACAGCAGGCATAGATAAGCAGGTGTTCTCATCATTCTTTAGGTATTAGTGATTACTTATTTTATTTATTTGAAGGATAAGAAAAATAATTAATCTGGTCACAAAGGTAGAAAAAAACTGTGACAAGCCTAAATTATAGGCTTAATATTTTTTAAGAAAGACAAATAGACTTCTACATCCGGTCGATATTCCTCGGTGCCGGACAGTGCTTATCGGTGCTCGATTAGTGTAATATTTAGGCGCGGATTTCGTAGATTACACGGTTTTAAGAATAAAAAATCCGTGTAATTCGCGTAATCTGCGCCTAATTTTAAATCTTTATGTAAAACGAGCCTATTATCTTTTTATTAGACTCCTTTTCATTTACTTTTAGATTCCTGCTAGCTCCAGTACTTTTTCAACAGCTGCCGGTAGTCCGTCAGTGTTTTTACCTCCTGCGGTTGCAAAGTGAGGCTGACCACCGCCACCGCCTTGAATTAGTTTGGCAGCTTCTTTCACTAAATTGCCAGCTTTCAGACCACTCGCAACCAGATTGTCGCTAAGCATGACTGTCAGCATCGGTTTTCCGTTATCTATATTTCCGGCAACGAAGAACAAGTTTTCTGTATCTCACCACGAAGTTGGAAAGCGATATTCTTCACTACTTCTGCCGGTAGCGGAGCACAGAACTTAACCACTTTGATGCCGTGAATTTCTTGTATATTCTTCAACAGTCTTTCCTTCAGCGCTGCTTCTTTTTCTTTCATGAAGTCTTCCACCTGCTTCTTCAATCCTGCATTTTCATCCAGATATTTGCGGATTGCAATACCCAAGTCAGGAGCATTGTTGAAGAGAGCCTTCAAGTCGCTAAGTGTATCTTGTATTGTATCCAGCATTTCTTCCACGCGTGCTCCGGTATAAGCTTCAATACGGCGAACGCCGGCAGCAACAGAACTTTCGGAGATGATTTTTACCATACCGATATTTCCGGTTGCAGCTACGTGTGTACCACCGCAGAACTCGATAGAAGTGCCGAACTGGATCACACGAACTCTGTCGCCATACTTTTCACCAAAGAGAGCGATAGCTCCCAACTCTTTAGCTTCCTCGATAGGAATATTGCGATATTCTTTCAATGGGATATTAGCGCGGATTCTTGCATTGACGATATGTTCAACTTTACGGATTTCTTCATCGGTCACTTTCTGGAAGTGAGAGAAGTCGAAACGCAATGAATCCGGTGTAACCAATGAACCTTTCTGTTCGATGTGTTCACCCAATACTTCACGTAAAGCAGCATCCAGCAAGTGGGTCGCCGAGTGATTGGCTGCGCAGGCAGCACGTTTGTCGGTATCTACACAAGCCATCATCGGAGCTTCCGGATGTTCGGGTAGCTTTTTGGTAATATGTATCGGAAGATTATTCTCTTTCTTTGTGTCGACCACTTCAATCGTCTCGAACTCGCTCACCAATACACCTGTATCACCTACCTGACCACCACTTTCTGCATAGAACGGAGTATAGTCGAGTACAATCTGATACAATGTCTGGTTCTTTTGTTTGATCTGACGGTAACGAAGGATAGAAGCCTCGTATTCAGTGTAATCGTAACCAACGAATTCAGTAGTCCCTTCTTTCAGTACAATCCAGTCACCTGTTTCGATGGCGGCGGCATTACGTGCACGCTGTTTCTGTTGCTGCATTTCTTCATTGAACTCTTCAATGTTGACAGTCATTCCGTTTTCACGGAGAATCAGCTCTGTCAAGTCGAGCGGGAAACCGAATGTATCATATAAAGTAAAAGCATCTTTACCGCTGATTTCAGTTTTTCCATTGGCTTTGGTATCTTCCATTGTCTTGTCCAATAGACGGATACCAGTTTCCAAAGTGCGGAGGAATGATTCTTCTTCTTCCTTGATTACTTTTTCAATCAGTGTCTTTTGTGCAACCAGCTCAGGATAAGCTTCTCCCATATTATCAATCAATACAGGAAGCAACTTATACATAAATGCCTGTTTCTGTCCGAGGAAAGTATATCCGTAACGAACAGCACGGCGAAGGATACGGCGGATCACATAACCAGCTTTCGCGTTAGAAGGCAACTGACCGTCTGTGATAGAGAATGCAATAGTACGGATATGGTCGGCAATTACACGCATGGCGATGTCCTGCTGCTTATCTTTTCCGTATTCTGTACCCGACATAGCTGCAATAGCTTTCAGCATTGGCTGGAATACGTCTGTATCGTAGTTGGATGTTTTTCCTTGTAAAGCCATACAAAGGCGTTCGAATCCCATACCGGTGTCAATAACCTTTGCAGGAAGCGGCTCAAGGCTGCCATCTGCTTTGCGGTTGTATTGCATGAATACGAGATTCCAGATTTCAATTACCTGCGGATGATCGTGGTTCACGAGGTCGCGACCGGAGATCTTGGCGCGTTCTTCAGCAGGACGGAGGTCGATATGGATTTCGGAACAAGGTCCGCAAGGTCCTGTATCACCCATTTCCCAGAAGTTGTCGTGTTTGTTACCGTTGATGATGTGATCCTTTGGCAAGAACTGTTCCCAATAAGAAGCAGCTTCGTCGTCACGGCTCAATCCTTCTTTGGGACTTCCTTCAAATACGGTTGCATAGAGATGTTCCGGATTCAGTTTCAAGACTTCTACCAGATATTCCCACGCCCAGCTGATCGCTTCTTTCTTGAAGTAATCGCCGAACGACCAGTTACCAAGCATTTCAAACATGGTGTGGTGGTACGTATCGTGTCCTACTTCTTCCAGGTCATTATGCTTTCCGCTTACACGCAAACATTTTTGCGAGTCCGCGACTCTTTGGTATTTCGCCGGATGGTTACCCAAAATAATATCTTTAAACTGGTTCATACCCGCGTTCGTAAACATCAGGGTAGGGTCATCTTTAATCACCATCGGAGCCGAGGGAACGATGTGGTGTCCTTTCGACTCAAAGAAATTCTTGAATGAATCTCTGATCTCTTTTGCAGTCAACATATAATGAAGAATTATGATTTATGAATTATGAATTATGGGCTGTGGGATATGAGAGAGGGGAAGAATCCCCAATAAATCATAAATCACAACTCATAAATTCGTAAAAACTGTGCAAAGATAGCTTGTTTTTATTACTTTTGCCGTATTAACAAGCGAAATATTTCCAAAAAGATGCGCAAAGTATACTACATCTATAATCCACAGACCCAGACTTATGATCGAATTTACCCTACCGTACGGCAGCGTGCGCTTAGTATCCTGCGTCGGCTTTTCTATGGAATGGGGTTGGGAGCAGGTTGCTTTATTGTATTGCTTTTGATTTTTGGTTCTCCGTCGGAGAAGGAATTAAGAATTGAAAACAGCCGTCTTTTGGCGCAGTACAATGTGCTTTCCCGGCGTTTGGACGACGCTATGGGGGTGCTTCAGGATATTCAGCAACGTGACGATAATCTGTATCGAGTGATTTTACAGGCAGATCCTGTTTCTCCGGCTATTCGTCAGGCAGGTTATGGCGGGACGAACCGTTACGAAGAACTGATGGATTTGGCGAATGCCAAGCTGGTGGTGAACACGACTCAAAAATTGGACGTGCTTTCCAAAAGGCTTTATATCCAGTCGAAATCTTTCGATGATGTGATTGATATGTGTAAGAACCATGATGAGATGCTGAAATGTATTCCGGCCATACAGCCTATTTCGAATAAGGATCTTCGTCAGACAGCATCCGGTTATGGTACACGTATCGATCCTATTTATGGTACGACAAAGTTCCATGCAGGCATGGACTTCTCTGCTCATCCGGGAACGGATGTATATGCTACCGGAAACGGAACAGTGGTGAAAGTGGGATGGGAAACCGGATATGGTAATACCATTGAGATAGATCATGGCTTCGGGTATCTCACTCGGTATGCTCACTTGCAGGGATTTAATACGAAAGTCGGAAAGAAAGTGGTACGTGGTGAGATTATCGGAAAAGTGGGTAGTACAGGAAAAAGTACCGGTCCGCATCTGCATTATGAAGTGCACGTGAAGGCAGGTAGTGAATCCGGTCAATTATTATTTCATGGATTTGAGTGCCGAAGATTATGAAAGATGATTCAGTTGGCAGCCAATCATGGTAAAGTATTCGATTAAAATCTTAAAACAGGAGTGTTATGCTTAATACAGACAAAGAATTGAAGCTATATTATTCAATAGGGGAGGTTGCCGACATGTTCGGAGTCAATCCGTCATTGCTCCGTTTTTGGGAAAAGGAATTTCCGCAAATCTCTCCTAAGACAGCGGGAAGAGGAATACGTCAGTACCGCAAAGAAGACGTAGAAACGATCGGTCTTATCTATCATTTGGTAAAAGAAAAGGGCATGACACTTCCCGGTGCCCGGCAACGTTTGAAGGATAATAAAGAAGCTACGGTTCGTAATTATGAGATTGTAAATAAGCTGAAAGCGATAAAAGAAGAGCTTTTGGCTATTAAACGCGAATTGGATGGACGGGAATAAATAAATGCTAATCGATCATGGATTCGATAGGCAAGAAACCTCATAACAAAATGAACGGTGAACAATTTGCATGATACTGCAACTTATTCACCGTTCATCGTTTTCTTATTTACCGTTTGAAAGCTATTCTTCTACACGGCTCACCTGTTTGATATTCTGTATTTTCTTCAGATTGTTGCAGATGGTTTTTACATCATCCACATCATGTACCCATAACTGAATTTTTCCTTCAAAGATACCATCTTCGGTTTCGATGGTTAGCTTACGGATATTTACATTGAGCTGCCTGGAGATAACCTGGGTGACTTCATTCAAAAGTCCCATATTGTCTATACCTTTTATATATATA
>ENA-OQIG01000993-OQIG01000993.1-human-gut-metagenome-genome-assembly--contig:-NODE-993-length-13862-cov-3.945759_pt1 | contig 13862 bp, 16 predicted proteins | sample MGYA00242576_ERZ504741 | MGnify/ENA primary metagenome ERZ504741 (study PRJEB26092, sample SAMD00036436) | human gut metagenome | host: Homo sapiens | study: EMG produced TPA metagenomics assembly of... | reverse complement strand
CAACCTGAAGTTTAGCTGCACCAGCGCTCTTCAATACTACGTCGAAAGAAGATTTTTCTTCTGCGGCAGCAGCACCAGCTGCAGGACCAGCAGCAACAGCTACAGCTGCAGCAGCAGGTTCAATACCGTATTCTTCTTTAAGGATAGTTGCAAGTTCATTAACTTCTTTTACTGTCAAGTTAACTAATTGTTCTGCAAAAGCTTTCAAATCTGCCATTTTTTGTATGATTTTAATGTTTAAATACTTGTTGATTTTTGAAAATTATTCGGGATGTTATTCCCAAGGCTGTGACGCCTTTTTCCATTTTTACGCTTCGGTACGTTCACCAAGAGTCTTGAGAACTCCGTGAAGGGTGTTACCACCTGATTGAAGAGCAGAAATAACATTCTTGGCCGGAGATTGCAACAGTGCAACGATATCGGCGATAACTTCATTCTTACTCTTGATTGCAACGAGAGCATCCAATTGGTCTGCACCAACATAGAAGCTTTCTTCTGCATACGCAGCTTTCAGTCCGGGAATACCGTCTTTCGCTTTGTCTTTGATTAACTTAGCAGGTACGTTTGCAGTGTTAGTAAACATAACAGCAGTAGTACCTTTCAAAGAACCGTAAAGAGGTGAGAAGTCTTCTTCCAGGCTTTCAAGTGCTTTGTGAAGCAGAGTGTTTTTAACCACCATCAATTTGATGTCTGATTTAAAGCAATCTCTTCTCAATGCGCTGGTAGCAGCAGCGTTCATCGCTGTAACGTCTACCAAGTAGAAGTGACCATATTCCTTTACTGTAGCAGCAATTTGCTCTATAATCGTACTTTTATCTTCCTTTCTCATTATTTCTCTGTTTTATTAGATTTCATCCACTGATTTCGGGTCGATTTTAATACCCGCACTCATTGTACTAGAAAGATAAATACTCTTAATATATGTACCTTTGCTGCGGTCGGTTTCAGCTTGTTCAGAGTAGAGATGAACTCTTTCGCGTTGTCGCGAATCTGATCAGGACTGAATGATACCTTACCGATAGAAGTGTGAACGATACCGCTCTTATCAACTTTAAAGTCAATCTTACCTTGTTTTACTTCTTTTACAGCCTTAGCAACATCCATAGTTACAGTACCACTCTTAGGGTTCGGCATCAATCCACGAGGACCGAGTACACGACCGAGTGCACCAATTTTACCCATGATAGATGGCATAGTGATGATTACATCAATATCAGTCCATCCACCTTTGATCTTTTCAATATATTCGTCAAGACCAACATAGTCAGCACCAGCTTCTTTTGCAGCAGCTTCAGCATCCGGTGTACAAAGTACCAACACACGCACTTCTTTACCAGTACCATGAGGAAGTGAGACAACACCTCTCACCATCTGGTTAGCTTTACGCGGGTCAACCCCTAAACGTACATCAATATCCAGTGAAGCATCGAATTTGGAAAAAGTGATTTCTTTTACCAAAGATGCAGCTTCTTTCAGTGAGTATGCTTTCCCTGCTTCAATTTTTTCTGCAGCTAACTTTTGATTTTTTGTCAGTTTACCCATTACAATTGAAGTTTATTAGTTATTAACCGGGAACTCCCCTTTTACAGCGATACCCATACTTCTAGCTGTACCTGCAACCATTCTCATGGCAGCTTCCACAGTAAAACAGTTCAAGTCAACCATTTTGTCCTGAGCGATCGTACGAACTTGTTCCAAGTAAGCTCGGCAACTTCTTACGGTTAGGCTCAGCAGAACCACTCTTTACCTTAGCTACTTCAAGTAATTGAATAGCAACGGGAGGAGTCTTGATTACAAAATCGAAAGACTTATCTGCGTAGTAAGTAATGATAACAGGTAAATTTTACCTGCTTTGTCTTGGGTTCTGGCATTGAATTGCTTGCAAAATTCCATGATATTGATACCCTTAGAACCCAAAGCAGGTCCAACGGGAGGTGATGGATTTGCAGCGCCTCCTTTAATCTGTAACTTGATTAGTCCAGCAACTTCTTTAGCCATTTTTTTATTGATTTATATATAAACATTAAACGAAGAACAACAACAGCGTAACAATTCCGTGTTATTCCTTTTCCACTTGCATAAAGCCCAATTCAAGCGGCGTTTTGCGCCCGAATATCTTTACCATGACCTTTAGTTTCTTTTTTTCGCTATTCACTTCTTCAATGATACCACTGAATCCGCTAAAAGGTCCAAAAGTAACTTTTACAGTTTCACCCACCACGTACGGAATATTGAGTTCTTCACCCGTTTCCTGCAGTTCGTCCACTGTACCAAGTATACGATTCACTTCTGATTGTCTGAGAGGCACCGGTTTTCGGAGCCACCTAAAAAGCCTATCACATTCGGAGTGTTGCGCAAGTGATGAGCGACCTCACCAACCAAAGCAGCCTCCACCAAAACGTAACCAGGAAGATAACTTCTTTCCTTCACAATTTTTTTACCATTGCGAACCTGGTAAACTTTTTCAGTAGGAATCAATACCTGAGATACATATTCACCAAGGTCACTGTTCTTAAGATCAGCTTCAAGATATTCCTTTACCTTAGCTTCTTTTCCACTAATAGCACGCAGAACGTACCATTTCTTTTCAATCTCAGCCATTTTCAATTCCTAATTTTTAATGTGGATAAACGATTTTTTCCATGAAGTTCTGGAAACAGACATCCATACCCCATACTACCAATGCAATAAGCAGGGAAGCATATAAAACAACTACTGCACTGTTAGCAAGTTCAGAATACGTAGGCCACGATACTTTATGTACAAGTTCGTCGTAAGATTCTTTAATATAAGCTATTACCTTTTTCATTTCAATAATATTAGCACGGGAGGAGAGGCTCGAACTCCCGACACCCGGTTTTGGAGACCGGTGCTCTACCAACTGAGCTACTCCCGTGTGTACATAATCAGTTCCCGATGAAAACCGGGAACTGATTAATTATTGTGTATTAGTCGATAATTTCAGTAATCTGACCAGCACCTACCGTGCGTCCACCTTCGCGGATAGCGAAACGAAGGCCCGGGTTCAATGCTACTGGGTAAATCAACTCAACTGTAATAGTTACGTTATCACCCGGCATTACCATTTCTGTTCCTTCCGGCAAAGTGATTTCACCTGTACAGTCCATAGTACGCAAGTAGAACTGAGGACGGTATTTGTTGTGGAACGGAGTGTGACGACCACCTTCTTCTTTCTTCAAGATATAAACCTCAGCTTTGAATTTAGAGTGCGGTTTAATCTGACCTGGTTTACAAAGAACCATACCACGTTTGATTTCGTTCTTGTCAATACCACGAAGCAAAAGACCTACGTTGTCACCAGCTTCACCTTGATCCAACAGTTTACGGAACATTTCAACACCAGTTACAACTGATTTCTTATCTTCACCTAAACCAAGAATTTCGACTTCATCACCAACGTGGATGACACCTGTTTCGATACGACCTGTTGCTACAGTACCACGACCTGTGATAGAGAACACGTCTTCAACCGGCATCAAGAATGGTTTATCAACATCGCGCGGAGGCAGTGGAATCCAGTTATCAACTGCATCCATCAGTTCCATAACTTTGTCTTCCCATTTTTCAACACCGTTCAATGCGCCAAGAGCAGAACCACGGATGATAGGAGTATTGTCACCATCGAAATCATAGAATGAAAGGAGTTCTCTCATTTCCATTTCAACGAGTTCCAACATTTCTTCGTCGTCTACCATATCGCATTTGTTCAAGAATACAACCAGACGAGGAACGTTTACCTGACGAGCCAACAGAATGTGTTCGCGAGTTTGAGGCATCGGACCATCAGTTGCAGCACAAACGATGATAGCACCGTCCATCTGAGCAGCACCAGTAACCATGTTCTTTACGTAGTCGGCGTGACCCGGGCAGTCTACGTGTGCATAGTGACGGTTAGCTGTTTGATATTCAACGTGAGAAGTATTGATAGTAATACCTCTTTCTTTTTCTTCAGGAGCGTTGTCGATAGAATCGAAAGAACGCAATTCTGAAAGACCTTTTTTTGCCAACACTGTAGTGATAGCAGCTGTCAACGTTGTCTTACCGTGGTCTACGTGACCGATTGTACCAATGTTTACATGCGGTTTGGTACGTTCAAATTTCTCTTTAGCCATAGCTTTACTTGTTATTTATTTGATTAATAATCAGCATTTACATCCTTTATGAGCTGTTACCGGGACTTGAACCCGGGACCTCTTCCTTACCAAGGAAGTGCTCTACCACTGAGCTATAACAGCAAGAAAAGAGAGCGGAAGACGGGGCTCAAACCCGCGACCCTCAGCTTGGAAGGCTAATGCTCTATCAACTGAGCTACTTCCGCATTCTTGCCAAAGTTGTCACTCTGATTGTGGGCAAAGATGGATTCGAACCACCGAAGGCGTAAGCCAGCAGATTTACAGTCTGCCCCATTTGACCACTCTGGTATTTGCCCTTTTCAAAATCAAGAAATAAAAGAACTATTTTCAAACAATATGATAAAGACAGATGTTCTATCTTTGTTCTTCGGTTTCTTTTTGAGCCTCTTGTCGGATTCGAACCAACGACCCCGAGATTACAAATCACGTGCTCTGGCCAACTGAGCTAAAGAGGCAAACTTACTAAAAAATGCAACCGTCACGTTCTAACGCGAGCGAAACGGCTGCAAATTTAGTTATTTATTTCTTTCCCGCAAAATATTTGGGATTTTTTTATTTGCTACGTTGCTTTTCCTTGTATTTAACCAGTTGTTTTACGAGCGCTTCCACATCTAAATCAATTGCCTCTTCAAATGTATCACACACTTTGCTTGCATAAAACTCCCCATTGGGGATTAATATTTTAATGCCTGCTTCTTTATTTTCAGCAACTTCTGGTTTTACTACCTTTAATGACACCTCTACTTTCTTTATATCTTCGTAATATTTTTCCAACTTGGACACTTTCTTCTGAATAAATGCCTGCAATTGCTCTGACGCATCAAAGTGAATTGATTGAATTCTAACATCCATACTTACCTCCTTTTTTTTAAGCTCTTGGATGAGCTTGTTTATACACTTTTTTAAGTTCTTCAAATGTGGCATGCGTATAGATCTCGGTAGTCGTAATGCTCTCGTGACCCAAAAGTTCTTTTACCGCGCCCAACTCTGCTTCATTATTCAGCATTGTGGTAGCAAAAGTATGCCTCAACACGTGAGGACTCCTTTTCTTCAGCGTTGCCACCTTTGACAGGTTCCGTTTCACTAAATTATAGACCAGATTCTTATAAAGTCGTTCGCCATTCTCTCTAATAAAGAAAGCCTCCGACCTTTCCGGAATCGTTTCGTTTCTTACATTGATATACTCAAGCATCAACTCCCGCAGTTCATCACCGAACGGTATCAGTCGTTGCTTATTTCTTTTCCCGGTCACTTTCAGAAGAGAAGCCGAAAAATCCACATCCTTATCATCCAAACCTATTAATTCCGAAAGTCTCATGCCAGTAGCATAAAACACTTCAATCACCAACCGGTCCCGACAACCTTTAAATCCTTCGCCAAAATCCGTATCATCCAATAACCGATTCATTTCGTTCTCTTTTAAGAACACAGGCAACGGCTTTTTGTTTTTAGGTCCTTTTATTTTACGCAAAGGATCTATAGTCGTCTTCCCCTGTCTTATGAGATACTTGTAAAACGTTCGGAGCGAACTTAGCTTACGATTTACAGAAGTTGAGGTATACCCTTTATCCATCAATGAAACAATCCATTCACGAATCAGTTCCGCCTCGACCTCTAACGGATTAAACTTTCCATACTCTTCCTGAGCAAACTCCTGCAGTTGCTTTATATCTTCACCGTACGCAAGAACGGTTTTTTCAGAATAGTTCCGCTCATACTGGAGATAATCAAGAAAAGATTCTATCAACATAATATCGCTACATCTAAAATCGTGCAACGAATGTATGAAAAGAATTCAATAATTCAAAGGAAATTACGAATTATTAATCTTCTACTTGCTGAAGTTGTTGTACGTAAACTGCGCGTTCTTTCTTAAGTCTTTTAGTTACAGACGGTTTATCAAACTGCTGTCTGCTTCTCAATTCTTTTACGATGCCAGTTTTCTCAAATTTTCTTTTGAACTTCTTCAGCGCTTTTTCAATGTTTTCGCCTTCTTTTACAGGTACTACAATCATTTTGTTATTATTAATATGTTATGATTAAAAAATTCCGCAGTCAAATTGCGCCGCAAAATTACACATACTTCTTTATTCACAAAACTTTCGGCAAATATTTCTCAAAAACTATTCATAAACAAGTCATTAAATGCGGAAAGTTAGTACCTTTGAAACACTTACATGTCTATAATAATATAATAAGGTATGAAACAGAACATAAAAGAACGAGTACATGCTTTGCGCATGACATTCCATCCCAATTACATCAAAGCATTCATTATCCCCAGCACCGACCCCCATCTTAGTGAGTATGTGGCTCCCCACTGGATGTCACGTGAATGGATTTCCGGTTTTACGGGTTCTGCAGGAACAGCGGTCATCCTGATGGACAAAGCGGGATTATGGACCGACTCACGTTACTTCCTTCAGGCAGCGAAAGAACTGGAAGGGAGTGGCATCACACTCTACAAAGAGATGCTGCCGGAAACTCCAAGCATAACAGAGTTTCTCTGCCAGCACTTAAAACCCGGAGAATCTGTAAGCATTGACGGGAAAATGTTCTCCGTGCAACAGGTAGAACAAATGAAAGAAGAACTAGCGGCACATCAGTTACAGGTAGATATATTTGGAGATCCATTAAAAAACATCTGGAAAGACCGTCCCTCCATACCTGACTCTCCAGCCTTTATTTATGATATCAAATATGCAGGAAAAAGCTGCGAAGAAAAAATATCCGCTATCCGTGCGGAGTTGAAGAAGAAAGGCGTCTATGCTTTATTCATATCTGCACTGGACGAAATAGCATGGACTCTCAATCTACGAGGAAACGATGTACATTGCAATCCAGTCATAGTGAGCTACCTGTTAATTACGCAGGACGAGGTGACTTACTTCATTTCACCGGAAAAAGTGACGTCGGAGGTCGAGACTTATCTGAAGAAACAACAAATAGGAATACAGAAATATGATGAGGTAGAGACATTCCTGAATTCTTTCCCCGGAGAAATATTCTTATTGATCCACGGAAAACGAATTATGCGATTTACTCGGCCATTAATCCGAAATGTTCCATTATTCGTGGCGAGTCTCCCGTCACATTATTGAAAGCCATTCGCAATAAACAGGAAATAGCCGGCATCCATGCTGCCATGCAACGGGATGGAGTGGCACTTGTCAGATTCCTCAAGTGGCTGGAAGAATCTGTATCCACCGGAAAAGAGACTGAATTAAGTATAGATAAAAAGCTGCATGAATTCAGAGCAGCACAGCCCCTCTACATGGGAGAAAGTTTCGACACCATTGCAGGATATAAAGAGCACGGAGCAATCGTGCATTATTCGGCAACGCCAGAAAGCGATGTAACTCTTCAGCCTAAAGGATTCCTACTCTTAGATTCAGGGGCACAATACTTGGATGGAACCACTGACATCACTCGTACCATCGCATTAGGCGAACTGACGGAAGAGGAAAAGACGGATTATACCTTAATATTAAAGGGACACATAGCATTGGCTATGGCCAAATTCCCAGCCGGAACCCGTGGTGCGCAACTCGATGTACTGGCGCGTATACCTATCTGGAATCACAGAATGAACTTCTCCATGGCACAGGGCACGGCGTCGGGCATTTCTTGAGTGTACACGAAGGTCCACAAAGCATTCGTATGAATGAAAACCCTGCAATTCTCCAGCCCGGTATGGTTACATCCAACGAACCTGGTGTTTATAAGACAGGCAGTCACGGGATACGTACGGAGAACCTGACGTTAGTTTGCAAAGATGGAGAGGGAATGTTTGGAGAATATCTTAAGTTTGAGACTATCACTTTATGCCCCATCTGCAAAAAAGGGATCATCAAGGAGATGCTGACAAATGAAGAAATTGAATGGTTAAACAATTACCATCAGACTGTCTACGAGAAACTATCAACCGGATCTTAACGAAGAAGAAAAAGTTTGGTTACAAGAGGCGACTGCTTCCCTTTAAAAAGAACTTGCCTGACACCCGGGTGTCGTACAACATAGAACTGCATTAAATAAAAAACTTTATTAGAAACAAATATTATATGGCTTTAATTAAATCAGTACGGGGTTTTACTCCCGAGATCGGAGAAAACTGCTTCCTCGCAGATAATGCAACTATTATAGGAGATGTAAAAATAGGAAATGATTGTAGCATTTGGTTTAATACGGTATTAAGAGGTGACGTCAACTCCATACGAATCGGCAACGGTGTCAATATTCAAGATGGAAGTGTCTTGCATACATTATACCAGAAATCGACTATTGAAATTGGCGATCACGTATCCGTAGGACATAATGTCACCATTCATGGGGCGACCATCAAAGATTACGCATTGGTCGGGATGGGGTCAACCGTACTGGATCACGTTGTAGTCGGTGAAGGAGCAATCGTTGCCGCCGGCTCTCTGGTATTAAGCAATACCATCATTGAACCGGGAAGCATTTGGGGAGGAGTACCCGCGAAATTCATTAAAAAGGTAGATCCTGAACAAGCCAAAGAACTGAATCAAAAAATTGCTCACAACTATCTGATGTACTCACAATGGTATAAAGAATAGCTTTAAATAAAACCTAAAACAAAACTTCGTTCCTCCTTACTCTTATATTTTTAAGAAAAGGGGGAACGTTTTTTTCAGAACACCATTGACACTTCAATAGCCACATAAATAAGCCATTTACAAACACATACCATAAAATCCACACTACTAAAACTAATCATCATTGATTTCCAAAGTCCATATTTATATTATTTAACCCTCTGAATATATTTTTATTACGAATCATTCGTAGATTTGTAAGACATTAAATCTGAGCAATGAACCAACAAGCACTTATTCATTATGAAAATAAAACTACTACTTACAATTCTCTTATTGGCAGAAATAATAACCGCCAATGCACAAAACGCAGAAAAAGAATATTTAAAGAAAGTACTTACCAATTTAGAAAAGATTGAATCTGCAACCTACTATGTCACTAACGAAAGCTGGCAACCTGGTGATTCAACCGCATTATCTACCTTGCATGGCTTCGTTAAAGAGTACGATAATCCAATGGACTCAACCATAGGTGCAAGCTATGTTTCACTAGATGCCAATGATACAACAAAACTAGAATTTTGTTATGACGGCAACATAAGAGTATTACCTTATCACGAAAATAAGAAATTAGCAATTGATGATTTCACATTCAGACCACTTCCTTTCAGACTAGTAAGTCCTCCATTCTTCAATCACGCAAAGAATATCATCAGATATGCACTTACCACTAAGGATCATATTGTAACAGAGTTGAAAGATGAGGGTGATAATTATTATTTTAAATTAGTCATTGATGAGAATCAACAGGTTGAGTTCTTTGGAAAAGCTTATCACATGCCACTTCCTCCATTCAATATCGGCAGTACAGCTTCTATTTATGAGTTATGGATCAACAAATCGAATGACCTACCTTATAAAAAACGGAGAGAGATGTCGCATGATATTTCCGTTTCAACCTGTTCGAATCTTGAAATCAATAAACTAACAATTAACGACTTTAACGCGTCTGATTATTTCCCCAAAGATTATGAGATAGTAAAATACAGCGACCTCTACAAGAAAAAAGCAGAACCAACAGCATCCAGTCTTATAGGAAAAAAAGCTCCCGACTGGATATTAGAAAATATAGAAGCACAGCCGGTATCATTAGCCGACTGTAAAAGCAAAATCATACTAATCAACTTCACAGGCATTGGTTGTGGTGCCTGTCAGGCGGCTGTTCCTTTTCTGAAACAGTTAAAAGAATTATTCACCAGTGAAGAGTTTGAGTTGATTGCAATAGAATCCTGGAGCCGTAAAGTATCTGCCATCCGAAATTATGCAAACCGAAAGGAATTGAATTATACCATTCTGAATGCAACAAATGAGGTTATAAAACAATATCAGACCGGTGGTGCCGCACCTTACTTTTTCATAGTAGACCAAGAACGAATCATACGAAAAGTAATCAGAGGTTATAGTAATGAGAATACAGATAAAGAAATAATAAATGCAATAAAAGAACTACTATGAACATGAACAGACTATTTACTTGTCTTTGTTTGTCCTTGTTATTCAACCTGGCACAAGCACAATTACCCATCCCCGAATATCAGAAGGGAAAGGCCATTTTAAGTGGTACAATCGCCAATTACCATCCGAATGATAATCTGATATTCAAGATCGGAGCTCCCAATATCGTGATGGGAACAGCCGAAACTCTTTATCCGACTGTTGAGTCAGACGGAAACTTTACTATTAATATTCCTCTCTACCATCATACACAAGTACGGATGATGATAGGAAATGCTGATTTAGTCATTCTGCTAAGTCCCGAAAAAGAAACAAATGTAGCTATCAATCTAAGTAATCCACCAGGAAAACAGTTTGTATTTAGCGGTCAATATGCTACCATTAACAATGAATGGTGCCAGCCGGAACTGATAACAAAGATACCACCTGTTTATAGTGATGGCGACCTATTGGATTCCATTGTAGCATTAGTGCCAATGAATTCAAAAAACGATGTATCAACCAATACAAACGATATGTAACGCACAACAACGCACAGTTACAATTCAGCGAAGACACTCGCACACTCGCCAATCTCTCATGCGCATTTGATTGCCTGGAAAATCTACAGGCCACCCACTATTGCCTGCAAACTGCTTATCAAAAGAAGGAAAACATTACGCGGGAACAAGCTTTTGCTGCTTTTCTTGATGTATATTTGCCTGATGATTTCCACAATTATTTGAAGGATTTCCCAGTCAATCACCCTTTAGCACTCTATTGTTATAATTACCGCAATGTAGTCATGGATTTATATGATACCCACAAAGACCCACTCGCTTACGAAAAAAATCTATTGAAAAATGCACCACTCACTAAAGAGGAACAGACACTTATCCATCAATATGAAACGGCTTTCAAAGCAGGTGTCTCCTTTCAGCAAGAAAGCGAGCTAATGGCACTTAGTGCAAAATACTTCAAAGAAAATGACCTATTCAGATGGGAGTCATTCTCCAAAACAAAAGAACGTCTTAGTAATATCATACAAGACAGCACAAGTTTAATAGTTGACTACATACGAGCAATCTATATGCGTTCCAGTTTTTACAATTTACAACCTCTGACACCCCGACAAGAGCTCATGGCTTCGGAAATCACCAATCCTATTTTCTTAGGTATCATTCAAGACATGAACCGCCAGATGCAACCCCGACAGAAAACGATAACAAAGAAATTCACTATTTGCGAAGTACCACAAGTTCCGGAAAAGGAACTGTTGACTGCTCTCATTGCCCGCCACAAAGGGAAGGTACAGTTTATCGACTTTTGGGCTACCTGGTGCGGTGGCTGCCGGCAAATCATCAAGGAATATGAACCACTAAAGAAAGAAATAGGTGAAGACAAAGTTGCTTTCATTTACCTCACAGGCCCCAGTTCTATAAAAAAGACTTGGGATATACTAATACAAGACATTGCCGGAGAACATTACTGGTTGAACAAAGAACAGTGGGGTTATCTTTGGAATCATTTTCAGATGACGGGATTACCGATGTACCTGATAATAGATAAAAAAGGAAATATCGCAAAACAATTCACCCACGTAACAGCCAAAGAGTTGAAAGAGTTGCTAGAGTTAGAAGTCAACAGATAAGGTGCCTAGCTACAAATGCAGGAAACAGGTTCTTCGTCAAATCTGGTGAAAAGTTGTCCTCTATTCATTTATATAATTCAGTAGATGCCTGTTTTTCTAAAGGATTTACCACCCAATTTGACAAAGAGCCGAAAGCAATGAGAAGTGTGCCAAAGCTCCTTAATAAACAAAGAATCACCTTTACCACAGATAATTGTGATAAAGGTGATTCTTTGTTTATTAAGGTTTTGTATTGCCCTCTTATATCGAATTCACATTGATCTACACTACATATTTAGAAATTAATCATGTGCATAATCTTCTCCGTCGCACCGGCATTGCTAGTCACATAATAACCGGCATTCGTTCCGGTTTCCCGCAAAAACGCCTCATCTGTCAGGAAACGATCCAGCAAAGTTTTCAGCTCATCATAGTCTTTGATAGAATAGGCACCTTTTGCTTCGAGCAATTGAACGGCTTCCATAAATTTCTGATACTTCGGTCCGAAAATCACCGGAATACCGTATACAGCCGCTTCCAAGGTGTTATGGATTCCTACCCCGAAACCACCGCCTATATAAGCTATTTCACCATAGCGGTAAATAGAGGACAGCAGTCCGAAGCAGTCTATAATAAGACAATCCGCTTTCAATACATTCCTCTCATCGGCACGGGTATAGCGCACATACGGAGCTTCAGTTTACCGATGATCTCAACCAGGTGATTCTCATCGATCACATGCGGAGCAATAATCAATTTCATTTCCGGATGATTATTGAAATATTCGAGGAATAAATCCTCATCAGGTCCCCATGAACTTCCGGCAACAAAAGTAAAAGAATTGTTTCCTTTAAACTTCTCCACCAACGGGAGCTCTTTAGCCTCTTCGCGGATTTGCAGTACACGGTCAAAACGGGTATCCCCCACTACTGTCACACGACTGATGCCGATTTTCGACAAATAACGTTTGGATGCCTCATTCTGAACAAACAGATGATCGAAATCTTTCAAGACATTGCGATAAGTGCCACCGTACCATTTAAAGAATATTTGTTCGCGACGGAAAATAGACGACACACTATATACCGGAATACGGCGCTTGTGAAGCTCATCCAGATAATTCTTCCAAAACTCATATTTGATAAAGAACGCCATGCAAGGATTTGCAATATCCAGGAACTTCTTCACATTCCTCGGCTTATCAAACGGCAGATAGCAGACAATATCCGCCCCCCGATAATGCTTGCGCACTTCATAACCGGAAGGAGAAAAAAATGTCAGCAATATCTTATAGTTAGGATATTTCTCACGAATCATTTCTATCAGAGGGCGTCCTTGTTCAAACTCCCCCAGTGAAGCAGCGTGAAACCAAATATACTGTTCCCCTTTTTCCACTTGTTGGCGTAAGAGTTCATACACCACCCAATGCCCCTTCATCATCTTCCGTGGCTTACGGCTAAACGGAGCAGCCAAATGGACGATAAAGTCATAAATGACTATTGCCAGGTCGTAAAGCATAGTACTGTGTCGATTACTTCAAAACCTCTACCGCTCGTTTCATACGAGCTATCGTCTCCTCTTTGCCCAATACCCAGGAAATATCGAACATGTGCGGGCCTTTTCCTTCACCCACCAATGTCAGACGGAAAGCATTCATGATATTACCGGTATGGTAACCTTTCTCTGCAATCCAGTCCATAACGATTTTTTCCTGTCCTTCAATGCTAAAATCTTCAATACCGGCAATCACTTCTGCCAATTCGGTCATACATTTGGCAGAATCTTCTTTCCAGCGTTTCTTCACCGTCTTTTCATCATATTCGGTAGGAGCCACAAAGAAGAAGCTACATACATCCCACAGTTCTTTAATGAAACTTACCCGGTCTTTCATCATGCCAACCACAGTCACTACCTTTTCGAAAGGAGCCTCTACGCCTTGTTCTTTCAAGAAAGGCAAGAACAGTTCCGCAATTTCTTCGTTAGGTTTCTGCTGTATATATTGATGATTGAACCATATTCCTTTTTTTA
>ENA-OQIG01000991-OQIG01000991.1-human-gut-metagenome-genome-assembly--contig:-NODE-991-length-13880-cov-1.744201_pt1 | contig 13880 bp, 24 predicted proteins | sample MGYA00242576_ERZ504741 | MGnify/ENA primary metagenome ERZ504741 (study PRJEB26092, sample SAMD00036436) | human gut metagenome | host: Homo sapiens | study: EMG produced TPA metagenomics assembly of... | reverse complement strand
CTATTGTTGACTTATTCGATATTTGCAAATAAAGTAATAAATCATAGTATTTGTTGCCGAAAAATAGCTAACTTTGCATGAAGATTCATTGATTAAAACAAATTGATTTAAAATGGGACATCATCAATTAGATGCTTAGATGAGCAAATTCTGAAATTAATAGCAGGGAACGCGCGTATTCCTTTTTTGGAAGTAGCAAGAGCGTGTAACGTTTCCGGGGCGGCTATCCACCAGCGCATTCAGAAGTTGACTAATCTGGGAATATTGAAAGGATCGGAATATGTGATCGATCCTGAGAAGATAGGATATGAAACTTGTGCTTATATTGGTATATATCTGAAAGATCCGGAATCCTTTGATTCTGTAACGAGAGCTTTGGAAGCCATTCCGGAAGTAGTAGAGTGTCATTTCACTACTGGTAAATATGATATGTTTATCAAGATTTACGCTAAGAACAATCACCATTTGCTGAGTATCATACATGATAAATTGCAACCTTTGGGGTTGGCGCGTACGGAGACATTGATCTCTTTCCATGAAGCCATAAAGCGGCAGATGCCGATTATGGTCGACATTGAAGACGAAGATTAATCGTACAGAATAAAATAGCTTACTGTTTCACGTAATCTACAAAAGCATACGGGCAGAGATGTTTCTCATCCACAGGATGAGCTTCTCTGCTTTTTTCGTGCCATTGAGCCGGAGATACTTCCGGAAAGAAGGCATCGGCTTCGGGAGCAACGTCATTTATTTCCGTCAGACAAAGTTCGTCGGCAAGAGGAAGTGCCTGCTGGTAGACGCTTGCGCCACCTATTATATAGACGTGCTCATCTTCCTTGCAGCTTTGCAGGGCGACTTCCAGCGACGGGAAGACTTCCGCACCGGGACATACCGTATCCGGACGGGTGGATAACACAACGTTTCTGCGATTGGGCAACGCACCTTTCGGCAGCGATTCGAAGGTTTTTCTTCCCATTATGATGGTGTTTCCGGTAGTCAGTGCCTTGAAGCGTTTCAAGTCGTTGGGCAACCAGAAAAGCAGTTTATTCTGAAAGCCGATCGCCATTCGGCGGTCTACGGCGGCAATAATTGATATTTTACTCATGGTTTTATACCGCTACTATTCCGGCAATATGTGGATGCGGGTCGTAGTTCACCAGTTCGAAGTCTTCGAACTGGAAGTCATAGATACTCTTCACATCCGGATTAATTTTCATTTGAGGCAATGCGCGTGGTTCGCGGCTAAGCTGCAATTTGACCTGATCCAAGTGGTTCAGATAGATATGGCATCGCCAAGTGTATGGATAAATTCACCCGCTTTCAGTCCTGTCACCTGCGCCATCATTTGTAGCAGCAGTGCATATGATGCGATATTGAACGGGACTCCGAGAAATATATCCGCGCTGCGCTGGTAAAGTTGCAGGCTCAGCCGACCGTCTGCCACGTAAAACTGGAAGAAGGCATGACAGGGAGGCAGGTTCATATTCTTTAAATCGGCTACATTCCAGGCGCTGACAATGATACGGCGGGAGTCGGGATTGTGCTTGATCGTCTCTACCGCTTCGCTGATCTGGTCGATGAATCCGCCGTCGTAGTCGGGCCACGAACGCCACTGATAGCCATAGATATGCCCTAAATCACCGTTCTCGTCCGCCCATTCGTTCCAGATGCGTACACCGTGTTCTTGCAGATATTTCGCGTTCGTATCACCTTGCAGAAACCAGAGTAACTCGTAGATGATTGATTTCAGATGCAGTTTTTGGTGGTCAGACACGGGAAACCCTCGTCGAGGTTGAAACGCATCTGATGTCCGAACACACTGATCGTTCCGGTTCCTGTACGGTCACTTTTCTCAGTTCCTTCAGTTAATACGCGATTGAGTAAATCTAAATATTGTTTCATAGCGAATAATTTTCCAATAAGTTGGTGCGATGCAAAATTACAAAAATGGCGTGAATAAATTGGCAAACCATCCGACGAACTTCTTCCACGGTGAGCGCTTTTTCCAGAATTCCGGTGTTAGCTGCGTACAGTGTTCTATATCGTTCCGAAACATTTCGTTCAGTTCGCCTGTAATTTCCTTGTTAAAGATGAAAGCGTTCGTCTCGTAGTCGTACCGGAGGCTGCGGCTGTTCAGGTTTGCGGTGCCTACCGTGCAGAAAATATCGTCGACCATCATGATTTTGGAATGGTGGAAACCGCCATTGTACATATAGACGGTGGCCCCCCTTTTCATCAGTTTGTGAAGTTTGTAGAGGCGGCGTCCGGAGTAAACGGGATATCGGAGGCAGAAGAAACCATAATCGTGACATCCACACCTCGTTCGATGGTGCGTTGAAGCGCCTTGTTGATGGAGGATGTGGGCACAAAATACGGGTTGACGATGTGCACGTTTTTCTGTGCCGAATAGATCGACATGGCATAAGCATGACTGAGCATACGGCTGTTTTTCTTCGGTGTGCGGTCTACGATGGCGACGACTACATTGGTGCTGTCCGACTGCTCCTTGTGCTTGGGGAAGTATGCTTCGCCGCCAATATTTTGTTTAGTCTCCTTGTTCCATATGGTAAGAAATATTTCTTGCAGGTCATTGACGGCATCGCCTTCTATTCTCATGTGCATATCACGCCATGTACCGATTTTGGGGAGTCCGTTGATGTAGTAGTCGGCGATGTTCATTCCTCCCGTATAGGCGACTTCACCGTCGATGACGGCTATTTTGCGGTGATCACGGTGTGCCGCATGATTGATGTAGGGAAAGGTGAACGGTCGAACTTGACAATCTCGATTCCCTGCTCTCGTATTTTTTTGAGATGTCTCTTCTTGAGCGGTTTATTGTTCGACCAGTTGCCGAACGCATCGAACATGGCTCGTACTTCCACGCCTTCTTTCACTTTTTCGGCCAGCAGGTCGAACAGCGCATTGGCTATAGAGTCATTGCGGAAATTGAAATATTCCAGATGGATGTGGTGTTTGGCGTCGCGGATGGCGCTGAATAAATCAATGAATTTTTCTCGTCCGCTTTTCAGTAATCTGACCTTGTTATTGTCGGATATAGGAATCCCTGACTCCGATAAGAAACGTAATACAAGGGAGTCACTTGTCAGAGCTATGGAGTCTCTGGGATGCGTCATCAAACTGTCGATGACATCTGCCTGAGCACGGAATAAAGACAGAAACAGAAATAAAAGAAATATACGTAGTTTCAAAACTCTTCTCGCTATTTTAGTTTACAAAGTAACAAAGATACAACATCTATGTTTGGAGCTATCGGGAGAGGAGAGCAAATTTATTATACTTTAACAGAAGAAATGAAACAAGAATCTCTTGATCTGGGGGATTATATTCGTTCGATACATCTGAACTGTCTGCTGTGTTCCCTGCCGTTGTCACACTTGTGCCAACGGCGTGGCACTGCTGTGCCAGTGCGGTGTCACAACTGTGCCAAGTCCTTGGCACAGTTGTGTGACAAGCATTGTTATGCCATTGATACTACTTTCCGTCCGGCCATGAACAGCAGGACGACCGTTGCAATGATGATTGATTTCGGATCGAGACTGGTTGCGCCATGGTTGATCATGCCGATAAGTACATCTTTCAGCGTTCCCCCATACGGCTTCCAGTCCGCCCAGCGTGACGAAGAGCGTGGCTCCTACTGTCATTACGAATACAGTCCAAAGGCGTGCCAACCGGTTGCTGCGGTCGGGCAAGTGGTGCATGACGCGGCGGCTGAATCCGTTGTCGGCTATTTCCCGCTTGTTTTCTGCGAAGAAATCTTTCAGAAGTTTATCATTATCTATTTCCGTCATAACCGTTTCTTTTTAAATACGTTGCTAATTTTTCTTTTCCACGCGACAGGTGGCTTTTCACCGTCCCTGCCGGTATTCCCGTTATTCCTGCAATCTTGTCGATGCTACATCTTCCATGTAAAACAGCGTGATGCAGGTTCGTTCCACTTCCTTCAGCGATTTGAGTGACTGATAAACATCCATTGTCTGCCCTATGTTCGCTTGTTCGGTGCAGTTGACGGCGTCTACTTCCCTGGTATCCAGGTCTGCCATCTCCTTCCGGCTGCGAATATAATCATAAAAAATATTATAAGCAATACGGTATAGCCATGTGGAGAAACTCGACAAGTTACGGAAAGAGGCCAGATTGGTATATGCCTTGATGAATGTATCCTGTGCCAAGTCGTCACTCAATTCGCTGTCACCGCAAGTCAGATGCAGGAAGAAGCGTCTGACAGGCGACTGGTATTTTTGTACCAACTGGTCGAAGGCCTGGTGTTCTTGAACACCACGACCTGTGCGACTAGCGATATATCGTTGAGTTGGCTCATCTATTTTCTTCGTTCTTCTCTTCGTCGTTCTTCTCCGAGATGATGATGTCGTTGCTTCTGATGGCGGTTTCTCTGTTCTTGGTATTCTCGTTGGCGTGTTGCTTGTAGCGATCAGCCATTGTCCCAGTCCCATAAACATGACGAGCAGTCCGATAGCGCCAATTCCGAATTCACCGGTGATGGCCCAGAGGAATATGAAGAGCCCGATGCCTGTAAAGGTATTTTTGATTCCTTGTGTACGTTGGTCTGTCGATTTGTTCTCCCGTATGAATTCTTCCGGAAGAGGCTGACCGGCTGCGAGAGCCTGTTCAGCAAGACGGTAGCGTGCTTTCCGGTTCTTGTAGCGGAAGAAGAAGACTACAAATATGATGAATACCGGCATTCCGAATATGGCAATGATGCTGATGATGGCTACCAGAATACCTCCTCCGACTGCATCTCCGAAATTATTGAACGGGAAGTCATCGTCGTCAGAGCTGATGGTGAAGCTCGCTTTTCCGTGAGAGCCGCGCGAGGAGCTACTCACTTTGCCCGTATCTACACTTGTCGTGTCGGCGTCTTCGTCATCGATGCCGATCACAGTGACGGCCGTGTTGCCGACATTAACCTTGGCATCCTTGCCTTTCCCTTTCGTTACGGTCACTTTTACGTTTCCGGTAGAGTCGTTCACAATAGTCGTTTGTTTCTGGGCGTTTGCCAGAGAGAAAATGGTCATCATGACCAGTAAAGCAATTAAAATCCGTTTCATATATTAATTCTTTTATTTGTTTCTTTGTCTGTTAGACGTAGTTCGTATGTCAGAAAGTTGCAAAGAGACGAAATATTTTTGATATTTGCAGGAATTTAATAAATGAAAATGAATTTACCCACTTCTTTTATCGACTATACCCGTGCCTTACTGGGCAATGAAGAATATGAAAAACTGGCTGCCGCCTTGCAGCAGGAGCCTCCCGTCAGCATTCGGATCAATAAATTGAGAATGAAGGAGGAAGGATTAAGTTCGCTGACAGACAGTTCTGCTCATTTTTCCTTCAACAAAGTTCCCTGGGCATCCGATGGCTACTATCTTGACGAGCGTCTGACTTTTACGTTCGACCCGTTGTTTCATGCCGGTTGCTACTATGTTCAGGAGGCTTCGTCCATGTTTGTGGAGCAGGTGCTGCGGCAGTATGTCGAGTCTCCAGTGGTGATGCTCGATCTTTGTGCGGCGCCTGGAGGAAAATCAACCATGCGCGTAGCGTGCTTTCGGAAGGGAGTCTGCTGGTGGCGAATGAAGTGATCCGGAACCGTTCACAGGTGCTGGCGGAGAATCTGACGAAGTGGGGGCATCCGGATGTGGTGGTTACCAACAATGATCCGGCTGATTTCTCGGCACTTCCATCTTTCTTCGATGTCATTCTGACCGATGTGCCTTGTTCGGGCGAGGGAATGTTTCGTAAAGACCCTGTGGCTGTGGAGGAATGGAGCCCGGAGAATGTAGAGATCTGCTGGCAGCGTCAGCGGCGGATTATTGCGGATATTTGGCCCTGTCTGAAACCGGGCGGCATATTAATATATAGTACGTGTACCTATAATAGCAAAGAAGATGAAGAGAACGTCTGCTGGATTCAGCAGGAATTCGGTGCGGAGCTCTTGCCTCTGGAGGTGCGGAACGAGTGGAATATAACAGGGAATTTACTCGATGGAGAGGATGAGTCTCAGGGAAGTTTGTCTGTTTGTCATTTTCTTCCTCATAAGACAAAAGGCGAAGGATTCTTTCTGGCGGCACTTCGCAAACCGGATTCGGAAGATGAACCGGCAGCCTATTCATTCTCAAAAGCAAAGTCGTCCAAGAAAAAGATAAGAAAGGTGGAGCGGCTGCTTCTCCCGTTTCCAAAGAACACATGGGGATGGCACTGAACTGGCTGAAGCAGGAAAATGTCGAAAAATACACCCTGTCTGCGGAAGGCGCGGGCATCGTCGCATTTCCGCAACGATATACCGATGAACTGGCTGCCATGAAACAGCATCTGAAAGTGATACAGGCAGGCGTTCTGACTGGTGAAGTGAAAGGGAGAGATTTGATTCCCGCTCATGCGTTGGCAATGAGCGCTACGCTCTTGCGGCAGGATGCTTTTGATACGGAAGAGGTGAGTTATGAACAGGCTATCGCTTATTTACGAAAAGAGGCTATTACCTTGTCGGAAACAGCCCCTCGTGGTTATATCTTGCTTACTTACCGGAATATTCCTCTCGGATTTGTGAAGAATATAGGGAATCGTGCCAATAATCTTTATCCGCAGGAGTGGCGTATCCGCAGCGGGTATTTGCCGGAGGAGATACGTACGCTGTAAAGATTATTTCCGAAAGAAACGGACAACGGATAGAATGCTTATCTTGATAGCTCGGCTAATTTATCATCCATAATTTAGGGAAGTATTCCAGTGGGTATTTCCTTATAATTCAGAATGAAACCGACCTGTCTGCCTGTTCCCGGTTCTGCTCCTTCCGTTATTTCTTCCAGTGTGTAGGCCGGAGGCGGGGCAGGTGATGTCCGTGTTTCTCCAATGGGCGGCGTGCCCCAGTTCAGATGTAAGTTCTTGTCCAGCCGGTGAAGCAGGTACGTGTTTCCCCATACGGTGAAATGGTGTTCCGTAGCCGGTGAGGCATCCAATGAGAAAGTAAGGGTCAGTGTGGCTTTGTTCTCGTCCTCTTGCTTCAGTGCATAAGTTCCTTTGGTGATCAGTTCGAGTCCCGATGAAAAAGCGGTTCGTTGTCCTTGTTTGAAGAAATAAGCGTCACGGGCAGCGTTGCTGACAAGGAAAATGTCGTCAACACCCGGCAGTAGGTTCTCGTCCCCATTGGGACGCAGGGAGGACGAGCCGTGTATCAGATTGAGATCTTCGTAGTAGTCCACCACTTTAATGGGCAGAGTGAGCGTTTCCTGTGTGGCGTTGTCTGTCACTTTCAGATACGTGCTTCCGGTGAGAATGCCGGATATGTAAATCATTCGTCCGGCGGGAACTCCGCTCCAGCGCTTTCGATTCCGGCACTTGCGATGCGGGGATTTCCGATTTCCAAAGAGTAGTCTCCGTTTCCGCTTTCGATTCCGAGGTAGCGTCTTCCTCCCATGGGCACTTCGTATTTGCTGTCGTAAAACCGCAGGGGGGCATCGGCATCGTCTTTACAGGCACTCCATAAAATAAGAATGCAAAACAAGATGGGGGTGTAAGAGAGGGTTTTAGTTTTCATAATAGTTTAGTGTTTTTTACAGTCCCCAAATGTAATGCATTCTTTTTATTTATTCAATAATCGGGCGAAATAAAGCGGGAATTTATAGCTTGCTCTTATAAATTCGTGCCATTGCTTCTGATATTGATTCTCCAGTTGGAGGTAATTCTGATGACTTTGATAAATGACGGATACCTCGACAAAATACTCGATCATGCTGATCTGTCCGCCTGTCAGAGCCTGTTTCAGCAGTGCGAGGTCTTGTTGCGCCTGAAAAGTTTTCCTGTATTCCTCCATAGAGGTGTGCAGCGTTTTGGCCTCCCGGTAGAGCTGTGCCAGTTCGGATTCCACTTGCAGGGTGGCGTTGTCTTTCTGCAAGTCGATGTTCAGCGCTTGCGCTTTGGCTATTTTCACCTTGTTGCGGTTCTCGAAAAGCGGGAAGGAGAATCCCACTACTACTCCGTTGAAAGGCGTTCCCGTTTCGGTGTTCCGGCGGTAGCCGAGTTCCAGTTTCGGCAGCCATTGCGACTTGTTGACGGCGATCTGCTTGCGGGCAACGAGCTTTCGTTGTTGAACGCCATTAACGTGCGGTCGGCGGAGAGCACTTCCGATTTCAGTATCTGATAGTCGGCAGGGAAAGGCGTCGCGGGATACGTGCTTTCTTCGAACACTACGGGGATATTGCCGTTTAACGTGTTCAGTTCCTGCAACTTATTACGCAGTGCCGTCTCGTTCAGCGAAGTTTCCGTCTTGACATTCAGCAGTTCCAGATTGATTTTATTCGTTTCGAGGGCGTTCGCGTCTCCGGTTTGGAGGCGCTTGGCGTACATTTTGGCAAGTTCTTCCGCGTTGCGCAGCCGTTCCTCCAAGATGTGTTTTTGCTGGCGCAGCATGATAATGTCCAGACACACTTCTTTGGCGAGCAACAATTTCTCTTGGCGGAAGACGTCCGCCTGACTGTCAAAAGCACCTGCTTTCAGACGATTCAGCTTGTTGCGGGTGGCATACAGGCTCGGAAAGTCGAAACTTTGTGACACCACAAGTTCGCCGATCGTTTCGTTTTTATCTTTCGCTCCCCAGAGGTGGGCGTATGATAAAGTCGGGTCCGGCAGGTTATTGTCCGTTTTGGCTTCCAGCTTTTGCGAGGTGATGAGTTGGGCGTTTGCTTGCAACTCCTTATTGTTGGCTTCGATATTCTTCAAAACCTGTTCGATGCCGCTTTGGGCCTGCACTTCGCCCGTGAGGGTGAGAAGTGCGCAGCTTACCAAAGAGCCTATGATGATGATTCGTTTCATACTTTTTTTATTTGTTTCTATATACATAGTAGCTACATTTAACTGATAATTATGCCTGTTCCGCCGGTACGCCGCACGGAGAATTTGCTCCGGCGCTACGCTGGCGGTGCATCATCAGATAAACAATCGGAACGATGAAACCGTTCAGGAAAGTAGATGTTAAAAGTCCGCCTAAAATCACTTTGGCCATCGGGCTTTGAATCTCGTTGCCCGGCAGATCACCGCCCAGAGCCAGCGGTATCAGTGCCAGCGCAGAGGAGAGAGCTGTCATCAGGATCGGATTCAGACGGTCGAGAGAGCCTTGTACCACGCTGTCGTATACGTTCAGTCCCTCCACTTGCTGCAAGTGGTTGTAGTGGCTGATGAGCAGCATACCGTTGCGGGTCGCGATACCGAACAGCGAGATGAACCGATAATTGCCGGAATGCTTACTTCGCCGGTCGTGATGACAAGCGCAAAAACGCCGCCGATCAATGCCAGAGGCAGGTTCAGCAAGATCACGCCGGACTCCTTGACGCTGCGGAACTCGTGGTAAAGCAACAGGAAAATAATGACAATACTCATGAAAGATGTCAGCGCCAATACACGGCTGGCAGCCTGTTCGCTTTCGAACTGTCCGCCATACTCGATGTGGTAGCCTTCGGGCAACTGGATAGTGGCGTCTACCTGCTTCTGAATATCATTGACAACACTGCGCAGGTCACGGTCGGCAACGTTGGCGGAGATAACGATTTTCCGTTTTACATTTTCGCGGTTGATCGTGTTCGGTCCCATGGAGGAAACCACTTCCGCCACGTAGTTCAGAGGAACTTTGCGTCCGTCGTTGGTGTCGACCATGAGGTTGCGGATTTTCTCCATTTCGTCGCGTGCGTCGTCCTTCACTTTGACGATGAGGTCGAAACTCTTGCCCTGCTCGTACACTTGCGAAATCACTTTTCCTGCCAGCGCCACATTCACGTATTCAGAAAACTCCGGCAGGGTGATGCCGAATTTCGCCAGCATTTCCCGTTTGGGCTGTATCTTCAGCTGCGGGCGTCGATTTGTTGTTCCACGTTGAGGTCGGCAATTCCCGGAATGTCGCTGATAGCTCCCTTGATCTGGTTGCCCAGCGAGAACATCTTGTTCAGGTCGTCTCCGAAGAGTTTGATGGCGATATTTGCCTTCGTACCGGACAACATCGCGTCGATACGGTGGCTGATGGGCTGGCCGATTTCGATGTTTGCTCCGGTGATCGTTCCGAGTTTCTCGCGCACTTCGGCGACGAGTTCGCTGCGCGGGCGGTCTTTCAGTTCAAACGGTGCCTCGATTTCCGAACGTTTACGCCGAGCGCGTGTTCATCCAGTTCGGCACGTCCCGTTTTGCGGGCTACGGTTTGTATTTCGGGGATTGTCAGCAGCAATTCTTCGGCACGGTGTCCCATCTTGTTGCTTTCTTCCAGAGATATGCCCGGCAGCGAACTGATATTGATGGTGAACGAGCCTTCATTGAACGAAGGAAGGAAGCTGCGCCCGAGCGTAAAGAATACCCCTAAGGCGATCAGAAAAGGACGATGGTGCTGCCGAGTGTCACCCGTTTGTGAGCCAGCACCCATGTCAGCGCCTTTTCGTAAATGCCTTTCATCCAGCGGCTACGAAAGATTCTTTCAGTTCCTTGTTCGTCTTGTTGCTGCCCAGCAGGTAAGAGCAGAGCACCGGAGTCAGCGTGAGGGCAACGACCGTGGAAGCGAACAGCGCCACGATGAAAGCGATACCCAGCGGTACCAGCATACGTCCTTCCATTCCACTCAGGAAGAACAGCGGCACAAAGCTGACGACAATGATCAGCGTTGAATTAAGAATCGGCATTCGCACTTCCTTCGAAGCGTTGAATACCACTTCGAGCGTGCTGAAGCGTTCGGCTTCCGCCTTCTGACGGTTCTCCCGCAGTCGCTTGTATACATTTTCCACGTCGACGATGGCATCGTCGACCAGCGAACCGATGGCAATCGCCATACCTCCCAGACTCATCGTGTTGATAGTCAGCCCCATGTAGTGAAGCGTGAGGATGGAGACGAGTAGTGAAAGCGGCAGCGTGACAAGGGAAATCAGCGTAGTGCGTACATTGGCCAAAAACAGGAAAAGTACGATGACGACAAAGATTCCTCCTTCAAAAAGAGACTTTTTCACGTTGCCGATAGAGCTTTCGATAAAGCGGCTCTGGCGGAAAATATCCGTGGAGACTTTGACGTCCGCAGGCAAATTTTTCTGTAAGTCTTGCAGAGAGGCCTCCAATTTGTCCGTTAGTTCCAGCGTGCTGGTGGCGGGCTGTTTGGTGACGGTCATGAGTACGGCCGGTTTGCCACGCTCCGAGGCTGTACCAGTTTCGGGGCTTTGGGACCTATTTTCACGTCGGCGATGTCTTCCAGCGTCACCGGAAAGTTGTTCACCGTTTTCACTACCGCTTTGCCGAGTTCTTCCACTTTGGGGTAGAGAGTACTCCGCGCACGATATATTCATTGCCAATTCGTAAAGTACGCCGCCATTGGCGTTCAGGTTCATGTCTTGGGTGACGGCCATCACTTCTCCCATCGATACGCCGTAGTGGCGCATCCGTTCGGGGTCCAACTGAATCTGATATTCCTTGATGTCTCCTCCGAGCACTGCCACCTGTGCCACGCCTCCGGTGGAGAGCAGGCGCGGGCGGATCGTCCAGTCGGCAATCGTCCGCAGATCGAGCATGGAGGTGGAGTCGGCGGTCAGACCGACGATGAGCATTTCGCCCAAGATGGACGATTGGGGGCCGAGAGTCGGCTTGCCCACGTTGACGGGAAGTGACTCGCTGACTACGGCGAGCTTTTCGCTGACGATCTGACGGGCGAGGTATATATCTGTGCCCCAGTCGAATTCTACCCAGACAACGGAGAAACCGTTGGTCGAAGAAGAACGGACACGGCGCACGCCGGTAGCCCCGTTTACAGCTGTTTCGACGGGAAGGTGACGAGCTGTTCCACTTCCTCGGCTGCCATACCGTTGGCTTCGGTCATGATGACACTGTCGGGGCGTTCAGGTCGGGAAACACGTCTACTTCCGTGTGCATGGCGGTGTAAGTCCCCGCAATAAGCAGGAGGATGGCCGCGCAGAGCACAACCAGTCGGTTGTGCAGGGAGTAATGTATGATTTTATTTAGCATGATATTTCATTGATTAAGTTTGGTTCCTCCCGGTTTACTTTTGAGCAGTGCCGGGCAGGGGATAAACTTGCGTGACTATAAATGAGTTCTGTGTGTGCCGCAAGAGAACTTGGATGCGGCACCTTGCCGCTAGTGCTCATGACTGTGGGCAGGGATGCGTTGCTTGCGCTTGCCAGGCGAACTTGGTATGCGCCTTCGGTCACTACACGGTCTCCGGGTTTGATTCCGGTCAGGATTTGTACACTTTTGCCATTGTCGGCGCCGAGGGTCACTTCCTGTTTCTTGTAGCCTTCTTCATCGAGTTGCAGGTAGACGAAGAAGATGCCTTGCTCTTCCGTCAGGGCGGTGCGGGGCACGGATATCACGTTTTCCAGTTGGGAGGAAAGCAGATAAACTTCGACGAATGATCCGGAATCACTTCTCCTTTATTGTCAAATTCGAAGGTGACGGGCACGTAGAAAGAGTTGTCTCCGGAAGTTTTCCCGAAGGAAAGCAGTCTGCCGCTCAGTTCATTCAGTTCGTAGACTCATTATTATAAGGTGTCCGGAAATTGGCGGAACTGATTGTGCGGAGATACGGGTAGTATTTTTCCGATACTTCGGCACGGAGGAAAAGCCGGCGGTTCTGTGTCACGCTGACCAGTGGCTGACCGATGGTTACGTAGTCTCCCTCATTGACCAGAATACTTTTCACGTATCCGGCAATGGGCGCGGTGATATTCTGACCGATGGCCGAGTGGTTTTTGGCGAGCGCTTCGTAGCTGATACGGGCGTTTTCGTAGTTCTGCTCCGCCTGTGCGAAATCCTTATCGGACACAATCTTGTTTTTGACGAGCGACTTCATTCGTTCGTATTCCTTTTTGGATACTTCGTAAGCGATTCGGGCACGTTGTACGGGGTCACCGTCGGCGATGTTGTGCGAAGAAATAGTCACCAGCGGAGTGCCGCGACCGACGCTCATTCCTTCCGTCACCTTGCCGCGGAAAGAAACGACTCCGGCCACCGTGCTACAGCCACCGATTCGTCGCCTTGGGCAGCGAGTACCTGTCCGCTTGTCTTGATGACTTGCTGGAAGGGGGCCGGTGTGATAGCATTTACCTTTACACCGGCAGCGTTAGCTTTCGCTTTCGGGAGGATGATTTCATCGCTGTGCTCGTCGGCGGGTTCGCTGGTGGCAGCTTTGCCGTGATCGTGTCCTCCGCTGCATTTCACCTTCGTGTGAATGGTCGGCTCCTTCGGCTTCGTGGTCATGACCTTCCGCTTCGTGGTCATGTCCTTCGTGTTCATCATGATTGTGTGTGACGGTCTCGTGGTCATGCCCTTCATGACCAGTATTTTTACTATTGCAAGAGCCCAGGACGAATAATCCCATGACTCCTATAAAGATAAGTTTCTTCATAAATGTTGTTTTCCTACTAAGTTTTACTGTTTTTGTACGCTGCAAAGATAGAGTAACGCAGATGCAACTTGCTTGCATTTACGTCATTATGCAAAAACAGAGTAGGGAGGGGCCCGAAGTGAGGAGGTACGAGGTATTTTCGTACCGTGCAGGGATTCACGATAGATGTAGTAATTTTTGACTCGTCTTTCCTGCGGTCGTAATAAATGTTCGATGATCGTATCCGTAAACAGGGTGGCGACGAATACGTAATTCGGTCCGCTGTCCGTGTGCACGGAGGGGATGGGAGAGTGGAAGCGGGTCATGCATTCGCTGCTGCAACATGATCGCTTGCGGGGTGATGATGGTGGTTGGGGCATTGCTGCTCTACCGGTTGGTCCTGCTTCATGCAGATCATCGTTGGGTGGTGGTGATGGGAATGAACGGCGGCTACCAACAATAATGATGTTGATAAGAATAAGATCATCGTT
>ENA-OQIG01000990-OQIG01000990.1-human-gut-metagenome-genome-assembly--contig:-NODE-990-length-13880-cov-2.171235_pt1 | contig 13880 bp, 24 predicted proteins | sample MGYA00242576_ERZ504741 | MGnify/ENA primary metagenome ERZ504741 (study PRJEB26092, sample SAMD00036436) | human gut metagenome | host: Homo sapiens | study: EMG produced TPA metagenomics assembly of... | reverse complement strand
TGAAATATATCGTTTCTGAGAATTGCTTCAATGTCATAATACACATCCTTTTTTGAGCAGTTCATGGCTTCTTTTTACAATATAAGCATATCAAAAAAAGCAGAAGATATCTAATCCATTTCGGAATAAATATTCTTCTGCTTTTAAGTTAATGACATTGTGCAAAAGCAGGGTTTTGTCTCCACTCTGAAGGATCCTTTTTTATACTTTTTTCATATTTTTCTCCTGTTCGTTCCTCCGCTTCTGTGCTATGATACCTTACAGCAATGACAAATCATCCATCGAAAGGAGTTTTTCTATGTGTACAGCAGCAACCTATCAAACACGCGACTTTTATATGGGCCGCACACTCGATTATGAATTTTCCTATGGCGACCAGATCACCGTCACACCTCGCAATTACCCGTTTTCCTTTCTTCATATGCCGTCCCTTTCCCATACTATGCAATGATCGGCATGGCGTGTGTGATGGATGATTACCCGCTCTATTATGAGGCGTTCAATGAAAAAGGGCTTGGTATCGCCGGCCTTAATTTTGTAGGAAATGCCGTTTATTTCGATCCGAAACCGGAGAAAGACAATATCGCGCAGTTCGAGCTGATCCCGTGGATTCTCGGTACATGTGCTTCGCTTGCGGAAGCAAAAGAATCCCTCTCCCGTATCAATCTCATCAGCACACCTTTTAAAAAGAATCTTCCGCTCGCACAGCTTCACTGGATCATCGCAGATGCATCGGGTGCCATCACCGTGGAATCCACGGCGGACGGTCTGCATGTCTACGACAATCCGGTCGGCGTTCTGACAAACAATCCGCCGTTTCCAATGCAGATGTTCTCACTGAACAATTACCTGCATCTGTCACCAAAACAGCCGGCCAACACGTTTTCCAACCAGCTCGATCTTTCTACGTACAGCCGTGGCATGGGCGGTCTTGGACTGCCGGGCGACCTCTCGTCTGCTTCCCGCTTTGCACGCGTGGCGTTTGTAAAGCAGAACTCGATCTCGGGAAACAGTGAAACGGAGAGTGTCAGCCAGTTTTTCCATATTTTAAATTCTGTCGACCAGCAGAGAGGATGCTGCGAGGTGGCGGACGGAAAGTATGAGATCACGCTCTATACTTCCTGCTGCAATGCGACGCAGGGAATTTACTATTATACGACGTATGACAATCATCAGATTTCTGCGGTTGATATGCACCGCGAGAATCTCGATGGCGAAACGCTTCGCTGCTTTGCGCCGGTGACGGGCGAGCAGATTCATATGCAGAATTAGAAAAATCCGGTACAGAAAGCTTTGAGGACCCCTCAAAAAAGATTCTGTATCGGATTTTTCTACATCTCATCACACATTGTAAAACAGACGTCGCACCGGCTTCTTCTTTTAACCTCTTACTTGTTTAGTAGATATTATTTTACTTTCATTTTTTTCTGTCCCTTCCGGCAGTTTTATGATACACTTTTCGTATTGGAAAACCGATTTTTTTGAAAGGATTTTATCATCATGCAATTTTATCTCGCCCCGATGGAAGGGCTGACCGGATATGTGTACCGGAGCGCTACCACAAATATTTTCCGGCGGCTGACCGTTATTTCACGCCATTTATTACAAATAAAAAGATGAGCTCCCGCGAGCGCAATGACATTCTCCCGGAGCATAACGAAGGGATGACGGTGCTCCCGCAGATTCTCACAAACCAGGCGGAGGACTTTCTTTCTCTGACAAAAGAACTGAAGGAGTACGGCTACGATACCGTCAATCTGAACCTTGGCTGTCCGTCCGGCACGGTTGTCGCCAAGCGGCGCGGCTCCGGACTGCTTGCGTGGCCGCATACACTCGATGCATTTCTCGATGAAATCTTTTCGTCCTGCGACTGCCGGATTTCCATCAAGACAAGACTTGGCACAACCGACACCGATGAGTGGGAGACGCTGCTTGCGATTTATGACAAATATCCGCTGGAAGAGCTGATTATTCATCCGCGGATTCAGAAAGATTTCTACAAATATACGCCGCGCATGGAGTGTTATCGGACAGCATATGAGACGAGCCGCCACTCGCTGTGCTACAATGGGGATCTTTTCTCAACCGCTGATTTTCAGAAGCTCTGCCATGATTTTCCCTTGACGGAAAAGGTCATGCTCGGCCGCGGGGTGCTGCAGAACCCTGGTTGATCGGGATGCTGCGCAGTACAGATCCTGCCAGCAGTGAAAATTTAGCTCCGGCAGATAAGGAGCTGCTGCGCGCATTCTGCGAAGATCTCTGTGCCGGCTATGCGCGCGTTATTTCCGGGGATAAAAATGTGCTGTTTAAATTAAAGGCACTGTGGATTTACCTCGGAACATCGTTTACGAATCCCCAGAAGTATCTGAAAAAGATCAAAAAAGCAAATCGCCTTGCCGAGTATGAAGAGGCCGTTGATTCGCTCTTTCGGGAACAGGAGCTGATTTTTTAACCGAATCGAGCCGCGCAAGCCGCTTATGAACCTTCGCTTGATTTTTCCATCCTGTTCCGCACAGATAAAATTGAACCGCGTCTGATCAACGAAAACACAGCTCTCATCCTTTCTCTTACCACACCGAATGCATCCGCCGTGAGGATGGCACTTCGTACGGCATCCGCGGACTCGAGACACAGGTCGCCGTCAAAGAGGACGAGAAATGGAAATTGCAGCATATTCATTATTCGAAAGAAGCATGAGCAAAAATACGCCGCAGATCTGATCACTAGACCTGCGGCGTATTTTATGCTCTTTTTCTCCAACTCCCAAATCCGTTCTCTATTTCATCGGCAGCATTGCAAGCGTATCGCACTCTTCCTCTTCTGCTTCCTCTGCAATCAGATTCCGGATATTCTGCATACGGTTATCCAGCTCCGCGCTCTGTCTTGCGCAGTCGTAGAGTTCATCCTGCAGATATTTGACATGATTTTCGGGAATATTTTTCTTGTAGCGCATCTTGTGCTCCAGACTCGCCCAGAAATCCATCGCGATCGTACGGAACTGTACTTCCACGTAAACCAGTTTCTTTGTATCCTGTAAAAAGATCGGCACCTGAACGATCAGATGAAGACTGCGGTAGCCGCTCTCCTTCGGATGCTGAATATAGTCCTTCCGCTCAATCAGCGTAATGTCATCCTGTTTCAGAAAACTGTCTGCCAGCTTATAAATATCGCTTGGAAAAGAACAGATCACGCGCACACCGGCGATATCGCGGATATTTTCCTCGATAGACTCCAGTGTGACCGGGATGTCTTTCACGCGGATTTTCCGCATAATGCTCTCATACGATTTGACCCTTGTTTTGATTCCTTCGATCGGGTTCTGGTCATAGGAAAGCGAGTATTCCTGATTCAGCACCCGGAACTTTGTCTCGATTTCCATAATGGCGCACTGATAATACGACATCAGAAGATCGAACGGCTTTTTGTTCTTCTGCATCATCTCAATAAACTCATCCGATAAAAGATTCTGCTTTACAAATTCATCCCGTTTTGTCCCAATCAGGTTTTTTCCCTGTTTTTTTATTTCCTCCAGTACTTCGAGGTTTTTCATCATCCGTTTTTTCGTTCCTCCCAAAACTGCGTTCTCTGTCCTTTATGCTATCATTTTAGGCCTGTAAAGTCAAATTTTTTCTTCTTTTACTCTACCTTCAGCATCCGGTAGCCAACCCCGATATGCGTCTGAATATACTGCGTCTGCTCTCCGTTCTTTTCCAGCTTTTTCCGAAGCGTCGCCATGAAAACACGGAGGGAAGCGATATCATTCTCCCAGCTGCTTCCCCAGATTTTCTGTGTGATAAACGTATGCGTCAGCACCTTCCCTGCATTCTGCGACAGCAGGCAGAGCAGCTTGTATTCGATTGGGGTCAGATGAAGTTCCTCTCCGTCAAGATATGCGCACCCCGCTGCGTACTCGATCCGCAGTGCGCCATTTTCAAAGACAGCCGACTGGACTCCATTTTCTGCCTGCATCTGGGACAGACGGCGCTGTGTGACTCGAAGGCGGGCCAGCAGTTCCTCCACAGAAAACGGTTTCGTCAGATAATCATCCGCTCCTGCGTCCAATGCCTCGATTTTATCGCTGTCCTCACTTCTTGCACTGATTACGATAATCGGCATATTCGACCAGCTTCGAATCTTTTCAATCACCTCTACGCCATCAATATCCGGCAGGCCAAGGTCGAGCAGAACAATGTCGGGATTATGTGTGGATGCCTCCATAATGGCACCCGCACCGTTCTTTGCAGAAATATACTTATAATCGTGTGTTTTTAACGTCGTAGTAATCAGGTTGTGAACCGGCGTATCATCTTCCACAACCAGAATTAATGTCTTATTCATTCAAATTCACCTCACTGAGCGGCAGGGTAAACCGAAAGCAGCAGCCCTGTGGATCGCAGTCATAAAGTGCTATCTCCCCGCCGTGCGCATTTACAATCGAACGGCAGAGTGCCAGTCCAAGGCCAAGGCTTCTGCGTCTGTCGCTTACTTTATTTTTCCCGGAATAGAACATCTCAAACACATGCTCTCTGGACTCTTTTGGAATCCCGGGGCCGTTGTCCTCCACCGCGATCCAGATATTTTTCTCCTCTTTTCTGGCTGTCGAGAACCCACTGAATGATTTCCTGTTCCCTTGGGTCAAAGATTTTTTCCGTCTTTCCTCCTGTCTGCGCGCTGTAAAGTGTTCCGCGGACAATTCTGCTCTCCTGTGCCCCTGCCGGTGCGGCCGTCAGATCCCTTCCCAGCAGTTTTACAAGCTTTGTCGCTGTAATATCAAAAATCTCCGACGCATCCTCTGCCTTCTGCAGAAGCTGGCTGGTATTGAAAAGAAGGTTCTGTCAGGAAGTAGTTAAACAGCACTACACTGATCACAGAACTGATTACGCTGCAGGTATAACCGCTGGTCAGAATTGACGTCATCATAACGCCGACCAGATATATGGTAATGATATTGGAATCCGGAATGATATGGATTTCCAAATCCGGCACCAGATCGGTCAGCCGTTCGGTCCATCCCCTTCTCTTTCGAAAAAATCCCTGATCCATCATGCTTTTTCCAATGACAATCCGCGTTACTTCGGAAATTCTCGCATATTCTGCAATCTGCAGGGCAATGTCCTCGCTGTGCGTCGTTACAATCTCCGCCCCGCTCTGTTCTGCCAGGCGGATATGCTTCTGCAGCCTTGCCTGATCCTCCGGCGTTTTCTCTGCCGGTTCCGCGGTCTGCACATACAGTGCTGTAAAATTAGCACCAAATGCCCGGGCCATCTGTGCCGCAGTCCGGATAAACACTCAAAAAGGACACCTTTTATTGTATAATTATGTTACCCCACAAACATACGAAAGAAGGTGTCCTTAATGAAAAATTAGCATTAAAGAAACTGCTAACTTATATGAAAAGTGTATACAAAATTCCACAAAAAATCAAGGGTTTATCCGATGAAAGAAAAAGAAAATCCATCCCGTTGTTTAATATCGTTATGCCAGTGCTGATTTTCCTGATGCTTCAGTATGAAAGTTTTCACACCATTTTTTCAGCGCCGGAAAGCATGGAGAAACGACCGAAAAACTGTATCCGTGGAAAAATCCCAAAAGTTGATGCAGTCAGGGATCTTCTTTCCCGGATTGATCCAAAAGAAATCGAGGAAATTCACGCGCAGACGATTGATGTTCTGAAACGCAACCGCGTATTTCGGGAAGGAACCATAGGCGGATATGTTGCGGCAGGTATTGATGGGGTGGAATTATTCAGCAGTACAAAAAAGTCCTGCCAGACTGCCCGAGCCGGAAGAACGGGACGGGGAAGACAAAATACTTTCATCGAAGTGTGGTATGTATGACGGTAGGAAAATCGCCGCATGTGATCTTTGGGCAGGAAATGCTGAAACCCAGAGATGGTTCAGAAAAAGATGAAGGGGAACTGACAGGAGCGAAAAGGCTCATCCGGCATTTAAAGAAAAGGCATGGTCATTTCGCAGATGTGATTGTGGCGGATGCGCTGTACCTGAATGCCCCGTTTATCAATACTTTGAAAGAATGCGGTTTAGAAACGGTAATCCGTCTGAAAGATGAAAGAAGGCTTCTGTTTCAGGATGCGGAAAGCATGTTTCAGCGGGACGAGGGGAGAAAAAGGAGCTTCAGGAAGGGAAAAAAGAGTATTGAAGTCTGGGATCTTTCCGGATTTGAGATAGACTTTACCTGGACGATATCTTAAGCGGACTGAAATACGAGGATGGCCACTACGATCTCGTGAGTCTTTCCGACAAGGATTATCAGAAAAAACTGGATGTCCAGATTGCCTACTGGGATAAACTGAAAAATGAAATTCAGAAGGTCAAATCCGGAGAAAACGGAACGGCGGATCTGGTAGACATGAGCGAGACGTATTTCCAGATGGCAGATGAAACGGTTGCCGCAGTCAAAGTTTCCCGTGCCAACCGCCAGCTGGAACAGAAAGCCTACATCGACCTTCACACGGGACTGCCGAACAAGAGCAAGTGCGAAGAGCTGTTCCACAATGTGGAATTCATCAAAACTCCTACCGCCTGTATCGTCTTTGACATGAACAACCTGAAACGCGTCAACGACAGCCTCGGCCACTCCATCGGCGACCAGCTGATTCTGAACTTTGCCCGGCTGCTGCGAAACTCGATTCCCACGAAGCATTTCGTAGGAAGATACGGCGGCGATGAATTTATGGCGGTCATCTATGATGCAACCCGCGAAAGCATCACAGAAATCCTCACAGAGCTTCAGAACGAAGTCGAACAGTTCAACGGCTACGGAACCCAGTTCCGCATCAGCTATTCCCACCGCTTGGCACTTTCCACCGATTACAACGAATGTACGCTCCGCACGCTGTTTGACAAAGCAGATAAATATATGTATGAAAACAAGCAGCAGAGCAAGCAGGGACGCCAAGACTAAAGAAACGCCGGAACCGGAAATATCTTATCGCCGGTTCTGGCGTTTTTTCTTGCTGTTTCTCTTTTATTTTTTTGCAAACGCTTCTATCTGCGCATATCCCGCTGAAAAATCAATGGGTTCCTCCCGCAGCTTCTTTCTGACCGCATCGCGTCCTTCCTGATCTGCCAGCACTTTCTGGATTTTATCGGCAAACTGCATCACATCCAGCGGACAGAGATATCCGTTTTCCCCATCCCGGATCTGCTCGCGCATGGACGGAATATCGGAAGCGATGATGACCTTCTGCAGGCTTCTCGCCTCTACAATCGTAATCGGATAGCCTTCGTGACGGGACGGCTGGAGATACAGGTCGCAGGATTTTACGTACGGCGCAGGATTTTCGCGCATTCCGAGAAAAATAATTTCCTGCTCCACCTGATATTCCTTTGCCATGGTCCGCAGCTTGTTCAGATCTCTTCCATCACCGATGATGAACCATTTGAAGCGAAGTCCCCGTTTTTTCAGCTCCGCCGTAATCTGCACCGCAATATCATATCCTTTTTCTTCCGAAGCTCTTCCCACCGTCAGAAATTTCAGCTCTCCTGTGTACTGCGGATCGCTAAGCGGCTCCTCACTCCGTCTCTGCACCTGTTTGATGTCAATGAAATTCAGCAGAACCTCTGTCCGGTCCGCGAGTTCCGGAAAACGGGCAATGACCTGTTTTCGGACAGGCTCGGAAACACAGTAAATTTTATCATACTCCGGAATAAAGTCCCTGGTCCGGAACAGCCACCAGAGATTTTCTCCGTGGAACCAGACCGCTTTTTTCCGCGCATTCGTCTTTCTGGCTCCGAATGCGGTTGTGAACGCACCGAATCCGAAAAAGTCGAAAACAAGATCGTATTGTTTTGTTTCCGGCTCCACACACTCCAGAATCCGTTCATACAGTTTTCCATACCGTTTCTTTCCATACACGACGCGCATCAGAAATACGCCCATTCCTCTGGCATAGAAAGACCGTTCTGCCGGTGTCTCCCGTTTTCCCACAATCCGTTCCAAAGCCGGATGCGGTTTTTGTTCCAGATCATCTGGCGCACTTCCACTTCCTTCGGAATCCGCTCCAGCAGAACGCCTCTTTTTTCGACCAGAAGAAGCGTTACATCTTCTTTTTTCTCCACCAGTTTCTGCAGCAGCGCTGCCATGGCAACTTCCGTTCCGCCCATGTCCATGGTACGTCCCAGCACCAGTATTTTACTCATTGCTTACCTCTCATCTGCTTTTTTCTCTGTTCTAACGCCAGTAGGCATCTCCACATGCGCAGGATGACGCTGATCCTCCGGCGGAAGCTGATGGTAATCGCCGTACAGGGTGTGAAGATACGTCTCGTATCCCGCCGGGGCATTGATCAGATGGCCTTCAAACGGAAGGCGCACGATCTCTTCGATCGCTGTTTTGGGAATCGCGTCCGACTTGCGGTAACCGCCGCACTGGCAGGCCACCCACTTTGAGTCCTCCGCGCGGTACTTTCTGCACTCTTTTTCCATCTCGCGCAGAATCCGCTCTTTTCCATAGCATTTCCGGATCGCCCATTTGCACCATTTTGCGAAGCTTCCTTTGTTTCCTTTTAAGGTCTGGCGGTAGGTGCGGAATGCATTCATCCGCTGGCTTTCCAGAAACAGCAGCTTTTTCCAGTGACGGTCGTACTCCGGTGTGTCTTTTTCCGGCAGTCCATCAAACGGGAAAATGTCGACGAAAAGACCGGTATCCACAGCTCCTGCCACGTGCTCCACAAGACTCGTTCCGGTGTGTACCAGCTTTCCGTATGCCAGTGTGAAACCCTTTGTAATTATGAAATTCATGACGCGGTACGGTTTATCCGTTTCGCTGTTTACAATCTGTTCCAGTTTTTCATAATCCGCTCTCGGCATCCAGACATCCACATCATCATCCCATGGAATGAACCCCTGATGCCGGATCAGCCCGAGCAGAGTTCCATCTGCTGCAAAATAGATCAGGTGATGTTTCCGGCAGACTTCATCCAGATACAGTAATATTCCAAGCGCAATCTCCTGTTTTTCTTTTAATTCTGTAATTTTACGCATAACGCATTGCCTTTCTGTTTTGTTTTTCCCATCCATTATAAACACTCTGCCGGATTTTTTCAATTTAAAGTTCCTGCCGCTCCGGCGCCCGTCTGAAGATTCCACACTGTTTTTATCAGTACCTTCATATCCACCAGTTTTACTATGTGTGCGTTCATGCCCGCATTGAAGGCATTCTGCACATCTTCTGAAAATGCTTTGGCTGTCATCGCAAGAATCGGGATTTTCTTTGCCAGCGGGTGGCTGCTGTTCCGGAATTCTTTGCTCATACCGATTCCATTATCCGCTACCCGCAGGCACATCTGCGCATAATGATCCGATGTCGGCACCAGCATCAGCATCGACCAGTCGTATCCGTCCAGCTTCTTTAAAACCATGTAATACGTATTTTCTTCGATCACAACATCCGTACACATAATGGTCTTTTTTTCTGTTCTTTGACCAGACTGTCATCCAGCGTACCGGATGAAACTTCTTTTACGTTCTTCAGATATTCTTTTGCTGCATCAAGACCGACGATTCCGGTATCCTGCTGATTCAGCTCGTCTTCCATTCCTTTTAAGAAACCACAGATCACAACGGTGTACTCTTTTTCGTCCTCCAGATCGGTTCCATCTTTGGTCAGAAGCACATATGGATAAGGATATCCGTTTCCATTGAGATCACAGCCTTCTTTTGCCATTTCTTTGATCTTTGCACCCGTCAGGGTTGATGTCTGCAACGTTCCATTGCCAAATCCAAATAAGCAGATACAATACGCTCCAATGAACGCATTTCCTTATCTGTTAGATAATTCTTCGCAATGCTGACATCACTTTTTACAATCTTGCCCTCCGGAGCTGCAGCCATGTAGTTAATCCCATGTGTGGCTTATCTGCATCTGCTCGCTCGTAAATCAACTCCGCTGCTGTATGTCCGTGAACTGCATAGTGCATCTTGTTCTGCACTTTTGCAAAAAATTGCTTTGTTGTTTTCGCTGTTCGGTCATAATCAAGAGCTGTAGCATAGATATCTGTTATCTTCTGATAAAATCTACGCTCAGAGAGACGGATTTCTCGAATCTGCTCAAGCAAATGGTCGAAATATTCTACTGTGAGCACAGAGCCACCATTTTTCAGGCGTTCATCATCCATGACTCAACCTTTGATGGCGTAGTCCTTCACGATGCCATTGGCCCACTTGCGAAACTGTACTGCTCGCTCATTATTAACCTTGAATCCAACCGCAATAATCATTTGAAGATTATATTGCTATGTTCATTTATCGTTGGCAAACCAACGTCATACAATGTGGCCATCATCCTCTGTGTCAGCCATATATTCCCATCCTCATAGCGCATCTCAATACTATCCTGCTGACCACCAACAGAGGCAACATAGGTCAAGTATTCTGCTGCACTGGAACGGATAGTTACTTCATCTTTTTTCTTTTTCAAATAGGAGGCCTCCTTCTTCGATAAATCACTCAATGCTGCAGGGTCAAATGCAAGATTGATATACTGCTGTTCTAATTTCTGTTTCCATGTAGGTATGTCTGTCATGCGGATATCCTTAGTAACATTGAAAACAAAGTTTTTAATTGTGCTGTAATCTACAGAGCGGTAATTGAGACTGTTTCAAGTTTTGTGTAAACAGAAAAAACTGATATAAGATATGTCATTAGTTATCGAGGACGGAGCCCGTTTTGGGGACTCTGTCCTTGTTTGTATTATAATGCAATTTCCAGGCATGTCAAGCAGGCTGTCATCCGATGGAAATACAGTTTTTGATTTTGTGACTTTTCGGAGCTGGCGGTTAAATCCTTCGATGTTGTTGGTCGTATAGATCAGGCGTCGGACTGCTTCTGGATACTCCCGCCGGTGACGATTTTCACCAAATCCACATCTTTATTTTTTTAATAACTTTTTAGTTTTTGATGCTGTAAACTGAATAACCGGTCCTGAGATAATGATCGTTACGATTGTACATATGCCAAACTTTCCCCCCAGCAAAACTCCGGTAAGTACCATAACAATATCCAGTATCATCCGCACTGCTTTTACCTGCCAGCCGTTCTTTTCCGCAAGAGAAAAGGTTAATGCCTCGTAAGAACCACGTCCCAGTGAAGCTGCCGCATAAACTCCTGTTCCGACTGCAAAAAGCATGACTCCCAGCAACATAATCAGTGCATTCACCCACAAATGCGTACTGTACACATGTGCATTTGCAAACAAATCAACACAGAGACTATACACAAGCTGATAAATAATCGTACCAATATGTATCTGTGATCTGTCATAGAAAAATGAGAACACAATCATAATTATGGCTACAATCAGAGATGCCATGCCTATACTTATATGAAATGTCCTTGAAATCCCCTGCCACAAAACAGCAAGGGTTGCCCCTCCAAATCCCGCATACAATGCAAGGGTAATGCCATATGCTGCTATGATCGAACCAATCACAATGATTATTATTTTTTTCGTCCATTCTGTTTTACTCATTGTTATAGCCTCCTTTTATTTTTATTTGAATTCTTACTACGCATTTTATCTTTATACTATAAATGAGCAAGTTCGTGATTTTGCATAAAAGAAAGACACCTTGAATTCGATTGTGTTGTATAATGAAAGTGACCAAACCAACATTTACAGCATTCACGAAAGAAGGTGTCTCCTGCAAATACTATACATCATTCAGCATTCATATACAACCAGTTTAAAAAATTAGATTTATGCAAATCGTATTCTAATCGAATGATCAATCATCTTATGAGTATCCTGATTATCATCTTTCTTTCTGGATACCATGGAAAAACCACGGATTTTGCTAAAAACAGTTCCTGCCACAGAACTACGATTGCCCATTTCCTCAACTCTGGAAAGTGGGATGAATCGTTGCTTTCAGATACATTAAAACGGCCTGTCATTGAGATTATTTATTCAGAAGCAGCCCTCACCGGAAAACCTGTTTTCTGTATTGTTGACGATATGATAGCTGCAAAGACAAAGCCTTCGTCACGGCTCTGCATCCGATTGAAGATGCGTATTTTCATCAATCTCATTTGAAAGGCAAACAGGACTATGGGCATCAGGCAGTTTCGGTTATGCTTTCCTGTAACGGCATTGTTTTGAATTATGCTTTTGTGCTGTATAACAAGGCAATTTCTAAAATCGACATTGTCAGCGAATTGGCTGCCGAATTATCCGTGACACATAAAAACTTTGATCTTGTGACAGTTAAAGGCAGAAACTCTTCCTTAACCCCGACCATGAGCACACTACCCGCCTGACTGAATTTTATGGCATTGTCCATAATATTCGACAGAATCCTTCAAATCTCCGCTCTGTAGTTTATTCATACCCAGCACATCATTTACCAGAGACACCAGATATTTCAGGGATTCCATTACCTTTTCTCTGATCTTCTGCTGCATCTGTGGATCATCTGCGTACTGATTTCCCATATTTACCATACCGATAATACCATTCAGTGGTGTACGGATATCATGACTCATCGTTGTCAGAAACCTTGTTTTCATTTCGGCTTCCCTCTTTGCTGCTTCCGCTGCAAAGTTAAGATTCTCTTCACGTCTCTTGGAATCGCTGATACTACGGACCGTACATAAAACATGGATTACATTTCCAGACTCATCCCTTTTTTACAGTAAAAATTTTTCCATGCACCTGGAAGGCTCCTGATTGCCTGATTTCCATTTCCCTCTTCTACCTTGTGGGTTTTATGATGTTCCAGGCACCTAATCCAGATTCTTTTGTAACGTATCGATCAATTCTTCAATAATTATTGGCTTGGATAAGAATCCATCCATACCGCATTCCAGAACTTCTTTCTGTCCTCATCAAAAGCATTAGCAGTCATGGCAAGAATGGTAATTCCCGACAGTGCCGGATCAGTAAGCGCACGGATCTGCTTGGTAGCCTCATATCCATTCATTACAGGCATCTGCACATCCATCAGTACCAGATCATAATCCCTGGTATTGAATTTTTAATTTTCTCCACTGCCTCTGCTCCATTTTCTGCTGTATCAACCAGGAATCCATATTCTTTCAGAATTTCCACTGCAATTTCACTGTTCAGTTCATTATCTTCCACAAGAAGTATACGCCTGCCTCTGAAATCTAAATCTGCTGCCGGAAGAATCTTATCCTCTGCCTGGGCCTGTTTCTGACCGATGGCAGCCATCAGAGTCTCTCTGATATCTGACATAAACAGAGGTTTCGCGCAGAATGCAGTCACTCCTGCAGTTCTGGCTTCTGTTTCGATATCTGACCAGTCGTATGCCGTCAGAATAATGATCGGCGTATTGTCATCAAGACTGCGGATCTGACGTGTAACTTCAATTCCATTCATATCCGGCAGACGCCAATCAATGATATAAGCATGAAATGCATCCCCCAGCTCCATTGACTGTCGTGCACGGAGAACAGCCTCTTTACCCGAGACTGTCCATTCCGAACGCATTCCAACCTTTACAAGCATCTTTGTTACACTGTCACAGGTGTTAAAGTCATCGTCTACAACCAATGCCTTAAGACCCTCTAGTTCCGAAATCTTCTCTATGCGATGATGCTCAGGCTGAGTCCGAAATGGCAGACGGACTATAAACTCGGTGCCTTTGTCCTGCTCTGTCTGAACCTCAATAGTACCGCCCATCATATCCACGATGTTCTTGGTAATGGCCATTCCAAGTCCCGTACCCTGAGTCCTGCTGACTGTAGAAGTCCGCTCCCGCTCAAAAGGAGAAAAGATCTTCTGTACAAATTCCTGACTCTTTCCAATTCCGTTATCCTTTACCCGAAATTCATACAGTTCGCTGCCTTTTACTTTTCCCGGGTACTGTCTGAGACGACGAGAACCAGGTCCGCCTGAGC
>ENA-OQIG01000989-OQIG01000989.1-human-gut-metagenome-genome-assembly--contig:-NODE-989-length-13910-cov-3.682507_pt1 | contig 13910 bp, 11 predicted proteins | sample MGYA00242576_ERZ504741 | MGnify/ENA primary metagenome ERZ504741 (study PRJEB26092, sample SAMD00036436) | human gut metagenome | host: Homo sapiens | study: EMG produced TPA metagenomics assembly of... | reverse complement strand
CGCTATAGCCCCGTCTGGACATCCAGGAACTCATACCACCAAAAGTGGTATGCTGATCGCGGCAAACATCGGCTAAAGAACAATTGTAGTCTACTTTCAATACTTCAAGGAAATGTTTCCAAGTTTTCCAAATCGATTTTCTGCTAAATCCATAATGCTTCATTTTTATACATAGCAAAAATATAAGAATGAAAAAAGGGCGACAAGATAGAATCGCGGAGACGCTTACTCTCCAGCTGTACTTTACCGTTCTCTTTTACTTTCAACGGCACTAGCTGTGGTGCTCCTTTTTTATCATCCTTATACAGAGAAACTGTTTTTCCGGCAAACATCTCTAAATCCAGTTTCAACTTCAATGTTTCTTTTCCTGCATTAATGGCCGCCACATACCAAGTGCCACCGTGACGACGTGCCAAGACTACATATTTCCCCGGATATCCGTCAATGAAACACGTCTCATCCCACGTGGTAGGAATCGTTTTCATATAGTCCATGCAAACAGGGGAAACATCTTTCAGGTTGTTGGGGGCAAGTGCAAAGTTCTGTACCGGATTCTGGAATAACACGGTAGTGGCTAATTGAAATATATCAGTAGTGCGACGCGTAGTTCCTCCGTCATTGTTGCGGTTCAGCCGTTTGTTCAGGAAACAGCCGCCAAATTCCATGCTACCCACCGTATTGCGGATAAACGGATGCAGACAAGCATTGAAAGCCTCTTTATCGCAGAAGTGCTGGTTGAATACCATATTCTCGGATGCCAGTACGGCTTCACTACCTACATAATTCGGATACATGCGTTCCCATCCGCGAGGGATTGTACAACCGTGGAAGATCACCATCAGGCCGTGATCGTCGGCATCACTCAAGATTTCTTCATACAGGCGCATCGTTTCTTGCTTGTCGCCACCAAAGAAATCGACTTTAATGCCTTTTACTCCGAGACTCTGCAACCATTTCATCTCGCGTTTGCGGATAATGGCGTTGTCCATGTGATTAACCGGTCCTTGCTCAATATCATTCCAATAACCGGAAGAGCTATACCATAAGAAGAGTTCCACGCCTTTACTACGTGCGTATTCTACCAAAGACTTCATGCGGTCGCGACCGATGTTCGTATCCCACCAGTTATCAATCAACGCATACTCATATCCCATTGCCGCAGCAAAATCAATATATCGCACCTGATCGTCATAGTTGATACTACCATCCTGCCAAAGAATCCAGCTCCATGTGCCACGTCCGAAACGGTAGTCATATTTTGTTTCATAAAGAGGACGCACGACATCCCACGTAACAGTTGTTTCCACAATCGGTTTCAAAGTTTCGCCAACAGTTATGGTACGCCAGGGAGTGGCTCCCGGCAAGGCAAATGCTGGAGCAACCGTTCCGTTGCCATTATTTTCTTCTGCCATCGGGAAAGCAATCGTATACAGATTACCTTCGCTCACATCGCTTAAACGTGAGCCGCAATATCGACTGTCCACTCCTGTCTCGCTAACCAGCACCCAACCATCGTCACCGATACGGAACAGGCAAGGGAATGTGTAACCATGCCCGTACTGGGAACGGTCACTCATCGGAGCATCTGCCTTGTATTCTTCCTCATAACTGGGTTTTGTACGCTTCCATCCTATCATGGCATCGCTTTGCGGACACAAGAAAGTAGTAGTCTGTTGCGGAAAACGGAAACCGGTTTCTTCGGCAGTCACCGTTACACTTCCTTTTCCATCCTGACGCGGCAGGGTATAACAGAAAGCTACATCATTGTTGCTGACACGAAAGACAACGTCTATTTTCTGTCCTTTCGGATTCTCAAATTGACAGTTCAGCTCGTTTGCCTGATAATGCACTTGTGAGGTTTTAATACGATCCTGACGATAGACGGTATCAATCGGGGTGACCGTATGCCCTGTCAGTTTCATTCCTTTAGCAAAGTCACCGATATTCGTGTTCATACCCAAAGGTGATTTCTCCAGCATGGTTTTCCCATTATAGGTAATGGAATAACTTGGCTTTTCGGCAGGGGAAGTAAAGACAACCAATTGCAGTTTTTCATCCGGTCCTTTCACGACTACGTCTTGTGCCATCAGCGAAGTCAGACAGCAACCAGCCAGCAGAGCGCTTATTATCTTCTTCATATTATTCATGTTATTATGTTCTTCATTTATTTCCTGTTATTTCTCATTTGCCTTTTTTATCCGGATCACCGTAAAAGAGTAGGCAGACAATTGGCAATCAAACTTTTCTGCCACTTCCACCGTATCTTCAACAGGTAGCGGAGTATCTGCCGGTTTACCGGTCAGTACGGTTCTCTTTGCAGAAGGCTGTACCGCACCGATTCCGGAAAGGTCGACATGGTATTCACCTCTACTGGAAGTAAGTTGACCAACTTCACAATCACATCTCCACTTGCCGAATCGCGGACAATGGAAGAAGCAAAACGTTTCTGCACTTTATCGTCTTTATTATCCAAAGTGATTTTCGACGGCAAATATTCGTTTCCGGCATTCTGTCCGTAGAGTTTCTGCACATAATATCCGGTAGTAGGTTTCACTTCCCGGTTATTGAAGTAAATCAAATCCGGATTCCATTGGGTATGTCCTTCTTTGGCGAGAAGAGGAGCATAGGAAGTCATGTGTACAACGTCTCCATTGCGTTCCAAGGCAGCAAGATAAAGAGCTTCCGTCAGTGCAGTTTCGATATTCGCTTTTCGTCCCGGGATATGAGTCGCATATTCGCCCAGATATACTTTTGTCTTTTTCGAACGGTCATATTTATCGTAGAAATCCTGATTGTTCAGGAACCATCCCGGAGTCTGATAATAATGTTCGTCCACCATCGGCACACCCAGTTTGTCGGCCAGTTTCCATCCTTCTACGTAGTCTGTACCTTCATTGAACGGTCCTACTGTACCTACAACGATCATTTCCGGATATTTTTCTTTGATGGCATTAAATATCATTGTAAAACGTTCTTCGAAGATATCGGTGATGAGATCTTCATTTCCGATACCGATGTATTTCAGGTTGAAAGGTTTCGGATGGCCTGCTTCGGCACGTACCTTTCCCCACTTTGTCTTCTTAGCGTCGCCATTTGCCCATTCTATCAAATCAAGAATATCCTGAATATAAGCCCCCATTTCGCTCATTGGATACCGCCTTGCTGTCCGCCTCTCAAGTCACCGTGACAGGCAGAGTTCTGGCAAGGAACACCGGCTGCCAATACCGGAAGCGGTTCTGCGCCAATATCTTCGCAGAATTGGAAATATTCAAAATATCCCAGTCCCATGCTTTGATGATACCCCCAAAGGTTACGTTGCGCCTTTCTTGCTTCTAACGGACCGACTGTGTTTTCCATTGATAGATATTCTTCAGACCATCACCATGAGCCACACAGCCACCGGGAAAACGGATGAAACGGGGATGAATGTCAGCTAACACTTGAGCCAGATCCTTGCGGAGTCCGTTCTTGCGTCCTTTAAATGTATGCTGCGGAAACAGGGAAACCATATCCAGATTCAATTCTCCAGCAGATTGGGGAATGATTTCGAGACGAGTATCTGCGGTTACTTTGGCAGTAATCACTGTTTTATACGTTTTCCATTGGCGGGAAGATACAGTCAGAGAAGTCTCTCCACATATATTTCCTTCTCCATCTACCAAACGAACCTGCAATTTGTTTGATTGCCCCTGCGGAACCCTTGCGAATATGGAAAAATCATATTTCTCTCCGACATTCAGCGCGATACCATCAAAGCCTGTATTTTCTAACGCGGCTCCCGGTCGTTCTACATTCAATACGGCATAATGCGGATTATTGGCATGAATAGGATCGCTAGTGTTAATGGCAAAAGTGGTTTTATCTCCTTTCAATGTCCAGGAATGAGTACTATTCCAGTTCTTATCCCCTTCCCTGTCTGAAGGGTCGTATTCGAAATCACGGTTCTGGATCAGCTCTGCATAGAGTCCTCCGTCTGCCGAATAATTAATATCTTCAAAGAAAGCACCCAACAAGACATCGCTGATGGCTTTGGCACGTTCGGGCTGTACGGTGACCATTGCATTTACAGGCTTCAAACCGGCAAAACGTTCTCCATCCTGCACCGGACGCTCTTCATGCAATGAGTTCCGATATTGATTCCAGCCATAATTCTTATTTAATCCACCTACCAAAGTCCATGCTACCCGGTTGATAGTTCCTTTCTGCTCCTCTCCGGCAACTACGGCTTTCACTCTTGTTCCGTCAAAATCGGAAGTAGTACGGGGATATTTCTGGCTGGTCCAGTTTATCAAGTCTTTAGAAGTGGCCTGACCGTATCCATCACGATCATTCAATTTCCAGGTACATATCCATTCGCCAGCGGGCGACTGTTTCAAATAAGGGTCGAGCATTTTCTTCTGTGATCCCCAACGGCTGTAATCACACCGGAAATATCCGTAGTTCCGGCCGACTTCAAACCAGTTTTCCTTATCCATGCTCCAGGCAAAACGAAGCCCGCTACGTCCGTCGTCTCCGGAAGTAGCGAAGGAAAAGAGATAAACCGAATCGGGGGTACTCGTCATTTCTTTGATTGCAGCTAAAGTGACTTGCTGAAACGACAAAAACAAGACAACTAAAAACAGGAATAATTTTCTCATGGTATCTATTGCATTAAGATTATCAATCGCAAAGTTAAGATTTTCATTATTCTAACTGATATATTTCAAGCTATAATTGGTTGTTTTACACTTAAAAATATATAAGAAACAAGTAAACAAGGGTAAAATATACACTTTTTCCAATATCGTATACTATTTTCCTGGATTACACTAGTGAATCCACCTTATCTTAATAACTCAAAAAAAGACGAAAGAGTAAATGTATTTATCTGTAAATGAAGACTACCCGCTTGAAATTCATTGAATTTGTAGATGAGAGGTGCCCAAATTTCCTTTCAACGAAATCATCTTCGCGACAAGAAGCTGTGGCGAGGATGATTTCTAATTTAGATGGGTTTTGACCTTCCTCCTTTAGATCAGAAACCTTCCGGTTTACCATACGCCTTGAAAAGGCGTTGCAATTCTTTTTGAGTAATTGGAATAACAGTACCGTGGCGTGGATGGAAATCCATACTAACGGCATGGTCAATCACTTTGAAGTGTTCCAAATCAGCACTTTCCGTAAACTGGTATTTGCCTTTCATATACACATCGTACATCAAGATATACTTATCCGAGCCAATCAATGGAAAGATGCCCGCACCCTCTACTGCATCCTTCGTCTGCTGCTTATAGTCATCTGATTCCGTCCACTGTCCGGAGGTCAGAGAGGAAGTAGTAGCCTTCTTAATGCCATTTCCATTCCCTTCCGTTTTATAGAACAAGTGATAAAGCCCGCCTTTATAAATGATGTCGCCGTCAATACATGACTTTTCGTTTTTCGGAAGAAACAGCGGTTTCGGTTCTCCTTCTATATCGGTAAAATCCTTGTTAGCATAAGCATAATAAATGATGTCCGGGCCATTGCCATGTTGCATGGACCAATAGATCATGTATTTTCCGGCCTCCTTGTCATAAATCGTTTGTGGCGCCCACACACGTTTCAGGTTTTCCTGATCGGGATATTTCTTCTGGATATTCACGATATTGGAAGTCCAGTGTACAAGGTCTTTCGATTTCAGCAATACCATGGCGCGATTAGAACTCCATCCATTAGCAGATACCATATCTGTAACTACCATATAAAACGTCTTCCCGTCTTCACAACGTAAAATATGGGGATCGCGCACTCCGCCTGTTGAACTAATCACACGGGAATCAAGTACCGGTTGATTCCCATTCAAGGCTTTATAATTATATCCGTCGAGACTAACAGCCATCCTGACGGCTTCTTCACTCATGCGATTGCCGGTGAAATAAACGAACAGGTAGGCAGATTGTTGGCAATATCCAGTCAACACTCCTACGAAGAGGAGTGCGAAAAGGATTATATTTTTCTTCATATCTATTATCATTTCAATGCTTGTACATCAATAGTTTAGTAATTAAAGTCGGCAGATTTCACATACACCCGATATTCTTTAATCATGCCCGGATATTCTTTTTCGGCACGGGGCAGATAGCGGAAGCCGGTCACTGTTTCCACTTTACTCAAGTCAATCACCAGTTGATGAGGATAAGGGACATTATCCACAGTCATCCAGAAAGTAGATTCCTGCAAGTCGAATATTTTGTCGGCTGTACGGTTGCCGCTACGCGTTTCTTCGCTATCGGCATAACGAATCTTCCAATGCTCACGAGATACCGGTTTGCCATCAGCTCCCAGGACATCGAACTCTGCCACTGCTGCGATGTTATCATTTGCTTGCGGAAAAAGCGCTTCCAAACAGAAATAACGTCCTTTCGCCGGAGTAGCAAATCGTACTTCCTGCCAGCCGTTGCCCGGAGTGAAAGCACCTTCGTGTGTTACTTTCTCACCTGCCAGTTTCAGTTTTTCTCCATCCTTGCGGTGTGTTTCGGGAGCTTTTTCACGAAGCATATCAAGAATAGGTTTCTTCAAGCCTTTGATAGAACTTGGCAGGACCTTTCAAATCCAATACGAGAATTTCATTCTCTCCTTCTTTGAGCCAGCAACCCGGCATAAAGAGGGTCTGTTGCGGACCGATTTCCCAGAAACGCCCCATTGCATGACCGTTCACCCAAACCATGCCTTTTCCCCATGTGCTCATATCCAGAAATGTATCTCCTACTTTATCCAGTTTAAAAGTGCTCTTGTAGTAAGCAGGCATAGCCGGTAGTATTTTTGTATCGTTATATTTCTTGTCTTTAATAAAAGAATAATCTACCGGGAAGTTGTACACAGTCCAGTTTTTCAATACCTTAGTCTGATTACCCGAAACTAGTTCCACCTTTTCCGTGATACCTTTGCGGTCGTGAATGGATTTGTCAAAGTTGACACGTCCCATTGCTTCCACCAGAATATCCAGTTGCGTACCTTTTTTCAGTGCGGGTAAAGTCGTAGTAAATTCTCCTTTGCGACGGTCCAAACGCGCCAGAAGTTTGCCGTCGGCATAGATTTGCGCCCAGTCGTGCACTTCCGTAATCTTCAAAACGGTTCCTGCGAGGGTTGCTTCAGGCAATGTGGTCCGATACAGAATAGTTCCCCATCCCTGATTGAATTGTTCCATCGGTTGAATATCCACTGTTTGTTTGGCTTCCGGCAAATTCGAGAATAGTGGAGCCACTTTATTGAAATGAATTTCGGGAATCTCAATAACAGGCAAAGCAGCGGGGACTTCAGGCAATGATTCACCGGCCGGAAGATAGTTTTTCAATAAATCGCGAAGCAAGAAAAACTTTTCGGTGGTCCATCCGGCTTCACTGATCGGAGCGTCATAATCATACGAACTGCACATAGCGGAATAAGCAGGGTTGTTTGCACCTCCCCAATGACCGAAAGTCGTCCCTCCGTGAGTCATATAGAGACTGAAAGAAATATTCCGGTCGAGCATATCCTTGATGCCCTGTACCATATCTTTTGCAGGACGTGTTTCGTGTTTCCGTCCCCAATGGTCGAACCATCCGCTCCAGAACTCACTACACATCAATGGAGTTTTGGGACGAAGCTCTTTCAGTTTCTTAAACTGCTGGTCGATATTAGCCCCAGTTCCGAAATTTACAGTCCAAATCAAATCGTCGAGTGCGTTATTGGTAAAGTTACTGCTCCAGTCGCATTGAAACAGAGGCACATCGGTAAAACCCGATTCACGAACCAAATCACGCACGGCAGAAACGTATGGTTTATCGGTTCCGTAAGAGCCATACTCGTTCTCCACCTGAACCATGATAATGTTTCCTCCTTTATCCACTTGCAACGGAGCCAGTTGTTTGCCGACCTCTTTCATAAAAATGCCTACCCGTTCCATATAATAAGGATCAAGCGTGCGCAAGGCCACGTCTTTTTTCTTTAACAGCCACCAGGGAAGTCCTCCCATCTCCCATTCCGCACACACATACGGACCGGGACGGACAATAACATACATTCCGTGTTGCTGCGCAAGTTTACAGAAAGCGGCAATATCATTCTGACCGGAGAAATCGAACTTTCCTTCTTCCTGTTCGTGGATATTCCAGAAAATATAAATGCAAATCGTATTCATTCCCAATGCTTTGCACATCTCTATGCGATGACTCCAGTAAGCCTGTGGGATACGGGTGTAATGCAACTCCGCCGCCTTCACTACAAATGGTTTTCCATCAAGCAGGAATGTGTTCTTGCCCGCCTCAAATTTGTGGGCAGTGGTTTGCGCCTGTGCACTACTAAAGAGAATAACTGTAAAAAGTACCAGTAAAGCAATGATTTTGTTTTTCATGGTTTATTCAAAAATAGAATTTTAATAGTATACGGCAAAGGTAGGCGATTCACCTAAAAAGGAGGGCATAATTATCATTCAAAAAGGGTTAGAAATAAAGCAAAATAGCGCCAATTGACGCTATTTTGCTTTATTTCATTTATTCCCGATCGCAGAAATACCTAGCAGAAACATAACCATTAGTCACAAAAGGATTATTCATATCTATTGTTATTGCCCTAAAGATAATAAATAAAACACCAATGGTCAAATAATGATAGTCATAAAACGACCATCATTATTTGACCATTGGCCTATCACTATAAAATCAGTTTTCTTTTGTCAGCAGACTTTCCAATTCTTCCGCGTTCAGACGAAGATAAAATTGTCCGCGATAGGCTACGGAGATACCGCCTGTTTCTTCCGAAACAATAATAGCATGAGCATCCGACTGTTGAGAGATTCCCATTGCTGCGCGATGTCGCAAGCCAAGTTCTTTCGGTATATTCAAATCATGGGATACAGGAAGAATACATCCTGCCGCCTTGATACGTTTTTTACTGATTACCATTGCGCCATCGTGCAACGGACTATTCTTAAAGAATATATTTTCGATTAAACGTTGGTTGATCGCCGCATCAATCAGTTCGCCCGTGCGGACGACTTCGTCTAAAGGAACGTTATGCTCTATGACAATCAATGCGCCGACTTTTTGCTTCCCCATATTCAAACAAGCCATTACCACCGGCATGATATCGTCATGCTTTAACGACTCTTTTTTCGAACCGTTAAAAAGACGGGCCAGTGCGCTGACATGTCGGTGAGATCCCAAAGTCAAGAGAAAACGGCGTATCTCATCCTGAAAAAGAACAATCAACGCGATCACACCCACATTCATCAATGTGTCGAAAATAGAGCCCAACAATTTCATTTCCAGCACTTGCGTCACCACCAGCCAGATCAGGATAAAAACCAGAATTCCGGTGAACACTTGATAGAACCGGAAGCTTTCATCAATTTGTAGGTATAGTACAAAACAAAAGCTACCAGCAGAATATCGATAAAATCTTTTATGCCAAACTCAAAAAACATGCACCCTCCTCTTATTTGTCATATCCACTCTCTATTTTTAATTTCTCTGTGATCCGGACAGCTTCCACCGCTTCACGCACATCATGCACCCGCAGAATATGCGCTCCTTTCATTAACGCAACAGTGTCCAATACGGTTGTCCCGTTCAATGAATCTTGCGGGGTTCCTCCCAACAATTTATAAATCATTGATTTCCGTGAAACTCCCACTAAAACAGGAAGTTCGAAGATATGAAACTCTTCCAGATGTGCCAATAGTTCATAATTATGTTCCAGTGTCTTTCCGAATCCGAATCCCGGGTCGAGAATGATATCTTTCACTCCCAAGTCGCGAAGTTGCTGCACTTTACGGGCGAAATACAGGAAAACATCTTTTATCAGGTTATCATAAGACGGTTCTTTCTGCATATTTTGGGGAGTTCCCTGCATGTGCATCATTATATAAGGTACTCCCAAGTCGGCTACTGTCTGAAACATCCGATGATCCATTTCACCGGCAGCTATGTCATTAATAATAGCCACTCCATATTCTTTCACACATTCTTCCGCCACATCAGCCCGGAAAGTATCAACGGAAATAATGGCTTCGGGATGATTACGATTCAGGATCTCCAAACCGGTGCGCAGTCTTCGCATCTCTTCTTCAGCAGAAATATGTTCGGCATTCGGTCGTGAAGAATAGGCTCCTATATCAATTATCGAAGCGCCTTCATCAAGTATCTGCCGGGCCCGGGCAGCAATGTCTTCTTCAGTCTGCATCCGGCTGCCGGAATAAAAAGAATCGGGAGTAACATTTAAAATTCCCATTACCTGCGGAGTAGCAAGATCGAGCAACCGCCCTTTTACATTTATATAAATAGGAGATATAGGTTTCATCATTGACAACATTCCTTTTAGATCGCCTACAAATGTAGATAAAAAAAGCAAGTATTCGTACTAAAAAGAAGAAATAAACGTATATTTGCAAACTATAGAAGAACCCGAAAAATTCATACCATGAGCCGATTAACCCTATTTCGCGTAGGATTTCTTTTCCTCATTTTGTTCTTTACCACTACTGCTAAAGCTCAAAAAGAGGCTGAAACTTTCAATGTTGACTCTACTCTCTATGAATATTATCAACGTTGTCAAGAATACTTGTTAGAGCCTGTTGTACTTAATATGTCCGACACTTTATTCCGAATGGCCGGCGAACGGCAGGACGAACGAATGCAGGCAGTAGCCATAGCTACTCAACTGGATTATTATTATTTCCAGGGAACCAATGAAGACAGCGTAATCCACTATACCAACAAAGTAAAAGAATTCGCCAAGGCCACTCATCAGCCTAAATACTATTACTTCGCATGGGCTAACAGATTAATCACCTATTACCTAAAAACAAGCAGAACGAACATAGCACTTTATGAAGTGCAAAACATGTTAAAAGAAGCTCAAGAAGAGGATGATAAGACCGGCCTCTCCCGTTGCTATAACATCATGTCGCAAATCTACACTATCAAAAGATTCGATTCGATGGCGTTCGAGTGGCGATTGAAAGAAATCGAGCTGACTGAAAAATACAAGCTCGAAAACTACAACATCTCCCAGACCTATGCCCAGATAGCCAACTATTACATCAACCAGAAAAAGCAAAAAGAAGCATTAGCTGCTGTGGAAAAAGCCATTGCGACTGCCAATTCCTCTACGCAACAAATATCTGCCAAGTTGGAATTTGTAAACTACTACAGCAAGTTCGGCGACTTTCAAGCTGCCGAAAAATTACTGAAGGAGTGTCAGGCAGCGTTTGAACAAGACAAAAGACTGGAGTCTATCAAAAAGAGACTGTATAATATAGAATGTTTATACTACCAGCAGACCAAACAATATCAGAAAGCACTGGAAGCCGCAAAGATGCAGGAAAAAGAAGAACGCCGTTTAAGCGAAAGCATACTTAGCAGCATCCATTACCGCACACAGGGAGAAATCTACCAAAAGATGGGGAATATGAATCTGGCGGTCAAATATCTGCAAATGTACATCAACACGGATGACTCTTTGAAAATAGCCAATGAGCAAGTGGCCAGCAGCGAATTCGCCACCTTATTAAATGTAGAAAAACTCAATGCCGAAAAGAAAGAACTCATGCTTCAGGCACAACAGAAGGAGTTGCATAATAAAACAACCTTGATTATTTCATTGATTATTTTATTAGGTATTTTATTCATATTCCTTTATAGAGAAAACTTCCTGAAACGCAAACTGAAAGTTTCGGAAGCCGAACTTAAAACAAGGAATGAAGAGCTTATGGTATCGAGGGAAGAATTGCGTAAAGCCAAAGATATAGCGGAGGCAAGCAGCCGGATGAAAACAACATTTATCCAAAGTATGACGCACGAAATCCGCACACCGCTCAACTCTATCGTAGGCTTCTCGCAGGTATTAAGCGATCATTACAGCAACAGTCCGGAAACACAGGAGTTTGTCAATATCATCAAAAGCAACAGTAACGACTTGCTTCGACTGGTGACTGACGTGCTCACGCTGTCCGAACTGGATCAATATGAACAACTGCCCACTGACCCCGAAACAGACCTTCATGCGATCTGTCAACTTGCATCTGAAGTTGCCAAAGATAACACGCAGAAAGATGTAGAAGTTTTATTCGAACCTGAAAGAGAAAGCCTGCTCATACGCAGTAATTCGGAACGTATATCACAAGTATTGAACAACCTGGCACATAATGCCACTAAATTTACAACTCATGGCAGTATTCGCATCGCTTATTCCGTATTGGAAGCTGAAAAGAAAATTGAAATCAGTGTGACCGATACAGGAACAGGCATCCCGAAAGACCAACAGGAAGCAGTATTTGAACGTTTCTACAAAATGAACTCTTTCACGCAGGCACCGGCTCGGACTTCCGATATGCCGGAGTATTGCCGAAAAGTTAGGAGGCAGCCTCCGGATCGACACTTCTTACACAGAAGGATGCCGGATGATCCTGACTCTTCCTTTGATATATGCCTAAGCAAAAAACTGTCCGAACTCCCATTAAATCCGAAAGAATAGCCTATCTTTGCAACGTTTTAAATAAAAGATCAGGTTATGAAACTTTCTGCTCTTTACCAGATTTTTCTGGATTGCCAATCAGTAACTACTGATAGCCGGAACTGCCCGGACGGTTCTTTGTTTATCGCCTTGAAAGGTGAGTCGTTCAACGGTAATGCATTTGCCAAATTAGCGCTGGACTCCGGATGCGCGTTTGCCATTATCGATGAAATACAGTATGCCGTAGAAGGCGATCAACGATATATACTTGTAGACGACTGCCTGCAAACCATGCAGCAGCTTGCCAACTATCATCGCCGCCAACTCGGAACGCGAGTGATCGGCATTACGGGCACTAATGGAAAGACAACCACCAAAGAGTTAATTTCCAGCGTTCTCTGCCAAGCCCACAATGTACTTTATACTTTAGGTAATCTCAACAACCACATCGGCGTACCGACTACCCTGCTACGGTTAAAACCGGAACATGACCTTGCCGTCATTGAGATGGGCGCCAACCATCCGGGGGAAATCAAGTTTCTTTGCGGAATAGCCGAACCGGATTATGGGATTATCACTAACGTAGGCAAAGCTCATCTGGAGGGATTCGGTTCTTTCGAAGGAGTTATCAAAACCAAAGGAGAGCTTTATGATTTCCTCCGCAAGAAAGATGCCATCACCTTTATCCATCACGATAACCCCTATTTGATGAATATCTCACAGGGATTGAACCTGATTTCTTATGGAACAGAAGATGATCTCTATGTCAATGGCCGGATTACCGGCAATTCGCCTTATCTTGCTTTCGAATGGAAAGCCGGTAAAGACGGTGAACTCCATCAAGTCTGTACACAGTTGATCGGAGAATATAATTTCCCGAATGCCCTGGCTGCAATCACTATCGGACGTTTCTTCGGAGTGGAAGCAAAGAAGATCGATGAAGCTCTGGCAGAGTATACGCCACAGAACAACCGTTCCCAACTTAAAAAGACGGAAGATAACACGCTTATCATTGACGCATACAACGCAAACCCAACCAGCATGATGGCTGCCTTGCAAAACTTCCAGAACATGACAGTCCCTCACAAGATGCTCATATTAGGAGATATGCGCGAACTAGGTGCTGATAGCCCGGCCGAGCATCAGAAAATCGTTGACTACATCAAAGAAAGTAATTTTGAGAAAGTATGGCTCGTGGGAGAACAGTTTGCCGCAAGTGAACATTCTTTTAAAACTTATGCAAATGTGCAGGAAGTTATAAAGGATTTGCAAGAAGATAAACCCAAAGGATATACTATTCTCATTAAAGGTTCCAATGGAATCAAACTTAAGTTCAACGGTAGAATTTCTATAAAGCCGGAATGATAAACGGTGAACGGTAAACGGTGAATAATGGATATGATATAGTCAACCATTATTACCATTACCGTCTTCACCGTTTATCATTCACCGTTGTTGTT
>ENA-OQIG01000987-OQIG01000987.1-human-gut-metagenome-genome-assembly--contig:-NODE-987-length-13956-cov-1.486803_pt1 | contig 13956 bp, 19 predicted proteins | sample MGYA00242576_ERZ504741 | MGnify/ENA primary metagenome ERZ504741 (study PRJEB26092, sample SAMD00036436) | human gut metagenome | host: Homo sapiens | study: EMG produced TPA metagenomics assembly of... | reverse complement strand
CGTAAAGTCTGTTCATATAAAATGGAATCCCGATCACCGATGTGCTCGGTCCAATTGAAGTCCTGCAGGCAGGGATCGTCAACGGAGAAGCGATGTTGAGTTCTCCATGGGGCGAAAAAAGACTTAGTGCGCATGCGATTGAAAAAGAATAATTTTCTGCTTGACAAACATTCCTCTATCGTTTATTTTAAACTTGAACAATGTTCATTTTAGAAGGAGGTTTTTATGAATCCAACAGTTACTTCAAAAGAAGAAATCATTGCCGCCTGTCAGAAGATTGCAAAAGAGCGGGGACTGGAAGCAATCAGCATACGCTCGGTTGCCTCAGAATGTGGCATGGCAGTTGGTTCCGTCTACAATTATTTTTCCTCTAAATCAGAACTTCTCTGTGCAGCGATCGAGAATATCTGGAAAGATATTTTCCACATGTCTGCAAGCCAGTGTGCTTTTTCCGATTTTGTAGAATGTCTTAACTGGCTTTTTGACAGTGTACAGAGAGGAAGTCAGATGTATCCTGAATTTTCTCCGGCATTGTCAATGGTTTTGCTTCTGAAGATCAGAAAGCTGGACATCAGATGATGGAGAAATATTTCCGCCATTTAGAGGAAAACCTTCTGAACGTACTGCGCAGAGATCCAAATGTCCGGGAGGATGCATTTGACGAAGTGCTTACTCCTGAATTATTTATCAGCTATGTACTGGAATTATTCGTCTCCTCTGTATTTCATTTTCAGAAAGACTACCGCGGAATCCTTGAGATTGTCCGCCGCTGTCTCTATGCCCCTGCTCACTAACTGCTATGTTTTGTGCAGCGGGAACTGCAAATGGAAAGAGTGAGAGTTTACTATACATGAAACTGAACACCGTTCATCATTTTCTTTCACAGGAGGTATGCTTATGAAAATTAAAAAACGAAATCTGCTGCTTCTCGCAGCAATCGTCTGGATGATTGCCGGATTTAACATCCTGCGCATCGGAATAGAGACTTATGCAGCTTACAAAAGCGTGATCAACTTTATACTTTCGCTTCTTGTATTTCTTTTCTTCTGGTTCATGATCTTTTACAAACTGACTGTAAAGCACACAGACCGTATTCAGAATTATCAGGAAGAGCGACAGTTTTTTCTTAACTTTTTTGATCTGAAGTCATTTCTGATCATGGCTTTTATGATCACATTTGGGATCACGATCCGCATATTCCACTTATTGCCGGACAGATTTATCGCTGTGTTTTATACCGGGCTGGGCGCGGCGCTGTTTCTTGCAGGGATCACTTTTGGTTCGGAACTACATTTTTTCAAAAAAACAGAAACTGCAAATTAGCTTTTTCACATATTATTTTTCTATTAGGAGGTTCTATTTTATATGAGCACAGAAAAGCACACACACATTACCACAGTGAAAACATTAATGACCGCTTCTATCATCTATTTTTTCTGCTCCATGGCAGGAGGGGTTTTCTACCGAGAATTTACAAAACTCTTTGATTTCACCGGGAAAACAACTCTTGGCGTGATACACGGACATCTGCTCGTTCTCGGAACATTTTTCTTTCTTCTTCTTGCAGTGCTCTGCAAATTTACTGCACTTGGAGACCAAAAACTGTTCCAAAAATTTTTTCTCATCTATAACATTGCATTCCCTTTGATGGCTGTCACGCTTCTCATACGCGGAATCGTGCAAGTAACAGGCTATCCAATGACACGCATGTTAAACGGTATGCTCTCTGGATTTGCAGGACTTCCCACATTTTTCCTTGCAGTAGCACTTTTTCTGCTACTGCTCGCTGTAAAAAAAGAACTTGTAACGAAAGCGCCAAATAATTCTTGCGAAAGTTCTCCTTGACAAATGTAACTTTTTCTCTTATTCTTTAGCAAGGGAATGAAGTTCTCCCTTAGTAATACTAAAACCGCCAGGTGGAGCGTGCCTCCCCTGATTGCTGATGACTTCTGCTTTTTGCAGGACTCATCAGCTTTTTTATTACATCATTTTCTATCGGAAAGGAGAAAAACAAATGTTATTTAGTATTTCTGTTCTATTGCTACTAGGCATGTCACTCGGTGCCCTCTGCAAAAAACTACACCTTCCGGCGCTGACCGGAATGCTGATCACCGGAATCTTTCTCGGTCCTTATGCACTTGATCTGATTGATGCTTCCATTTTATCCGTATCCGCTGATCTTCGCAGGATTGCTCTGATCATTATTTTAATCCGGGCAGGATTGTCATTGAATCTGGATGATTTAAAAAAGTCGGACGTCCCGCAATTTTAATGTGCTTTGTGCCTGCCTGCTTTGAGATGGCAGGAATGATATTGCTTGCCCCAAAACTGCTTGGCATCTCACTGCTTGATGCAGCGATTCTTAGCTCTGTCATTGCCGCTGTTTCCCCTGCTGTCATCGTTCCGAACATGGTGAAACTTATGGAGGAAGGCTATGGCACAAAAAAAGGAATCCCTCAACTGATCTTAGCCGGGGCTTCCGTCGATGATGTATTTGTAATCGTTGTGTTTACCGCCTTTACCAGTCTTGCTGCCGGAGACTCTGTGTCCATCAGAAGTTTTGTCAATATTCCAATATCCATTTTTCTCGGAATAATATCAGGGCTTGGAATCGGACTGCTCCTTTCGGTTTTCTTTCACCGAATTCACATGCGAGATACTGCAAAAGTAATCATTTTCCTCTGTATCTCTTTTTTGCTTGTCACACTGGAAGATCACTGTGCAAATGTAATTCCTTTTGCTTCCCTGATTGCGGTAATGACAATCGGTGTCTCCCTGCAGCAGAAAAATCAGGCACTTTCCCTCCGGCTCTCCTTAAAATTTAATAAACTATGGGTTGGAGCAGAGATCATACTCTTTGTCCTTGTCGGTGCAACTGTCGATCTTCGCTATCTGAAGTCAGCCGGAGGAACCGCTGTTCTTCTGCTCCTCCTTGTTCTTCTCTTTCGGATGTCAGGTGTCTTTCTCTGTCTTGCAGGAACAGATCTTACAAAAAAAGAACGACTTTTCTGCATGATAGCCTACACTCCAAAGGCAACCGTCCAGGCAGCTATCGGTGGAATCCCTCTCGCTCTTGGACTTTCCTGCGGAAATCTCGTCCTCACCGTTGCCGTTGTCTCCATACTACTGACAGCACCGCTTGGAGCCTTCTGTATCGAAAACAGTTATCAAAAACTTTTGACCCATTAATCTTTCATTATTGAAACGACAAAAGTCCGGAAAACCTGATATCAATTCCAGGTTTCCGGACTTTTATATAAAATATTATTCGAGCTCAAATGCTCCTGTATATAACTGATAATATTTTCCTTTTTGTGCGATCAATGTCTCATGGTCTCCTCTTTCGATGATATTTCCATGCTCTAATACCATGATCACATCCGAATTCCGCACAGTGGAGAGACGGTGCGCAATGACAAATACCGTTCTTCCTTCCATCAGCGCATCCATTCCGCGCTGTACGATTGCCTCTGTACGTGTATCAATCGAAGAAGTCGCCTCATCCATAATCATTACCGGAGGATCTGCGACTGCCGCGCGTGCAATTGCAATGAGCTGCCGCTGTCCTGAGAAAGGCTCGCCCCGTTTCCGTAAGCGGTGTATGATACCCTTCTGGAAGACGCGTGATAAAATCATGCGCACCAGCAAGTTTTGCAGCCGCAATACACTCTTCTTCTGTCGCATCTAGCTTTCCATAACGGATATTGTCCATAACAGTTCCGGTAAAAAGATTTGTCTCCTGCAAAATCACCCCAAGTGAACGGCGCAAATCTGCTTTTTTAATCTTATTGATGTTAATTCCATCATAACGAATCTTTCCATCTGCAATATCATAAAAACGGTTGATCAGATTTGTGATCGTTGTCTTTCCTGCTCCAGTAGAACCTACAAATGCCACTTTTTGTCCCGGCTCTGCATAAAGTGTGATATTATGAAGTACTGTCTTTTCCGGTACATATCCAAAGTCCACATCAAACATCCGGACATCTCCCGTTAACTTTGTATAAGTCACGGTTCCATCTTGGTGTGGATGCTTCCATGCCCACAGTCCAGTATGTTCTTCACACTCTATAATCTCTCCATCCTCTTCTCTTGCATTGACCAATGTCACATAACCTTCATCAACTTCTGGCTCTTCATCGATCAATGTAAAAATACGGTCTGCACCTGCAAGTCCCATTACAACTGAATTGACCTGATTTGACACCTGGCTGATATTTCCCGCAAACTGCTTTGTCATATTAAAAACGGAACAACAATGCTGATTCCGATCGCCATACCGGAAATACTCAGGTTTGGAGCTTTAGAAAGAAGCAAAATTCCTCCAGTCAACGCAACAGCAACATACAAAATATTTCCAATATTTCCCAGTACCGGCATCAGAATATTTGCAAACTTATTGGCATTTTCCGCATCGTGAAACAATTCCTCATTGAGACGATCAAAATCTGCCTCGCTTTCTCTCTCATGGCAGAAAACCTGTACAACTTTCTGTCCATTCATAATCTCTTCTACAAAACCTTCCACTTTTCCCAGTGCGACTTGCTGGCGCACAAAATATTTTGCAGAAATTCCCCCAACTTTCTTCGTTACAAAAAACATCAGGATCACGCCGCATACAACAACAATCGTCATCCACACACTGAAGTACAGCATAATTGAGAATACGGTCAGCACTGTAATAGAAGAAATCAAAAGCTGCGGAATACTCTGCGATACCATCTGACGCAGTGTATCAATGTCGTTTGTGTAATAGCTCATGATATCTCCATGATTATGTGTATCAAAATATCTGACTGGAAGATCCTGCATTCCATTGAACATTTTTACACGAAGCTTTTTCAAAAATCCCTGCGTGATTCCCGCCATCATCTGGGTATAAGTGATCGCGGACAAAATGGACAAGATATAAAATACAAGAAGCAGCCCTACATAATAGAAAACTTTTCCGGAAACAGCATCCCAGTCTCCGCTCTTCCAGCTTGTCTCTACGATCGCGATGACATTCTGCATGAAAATAGCTGGAATGGAAGAGACAACTGCACTGAAAATAATACAGAACAGTACGATCGGCATCTTAACCGGATAAAACTCAAACAATGTCTTGATCAGACGTCCCAGTGTTCCTTTTTTTGCTCTGCTTGGTCCCTTATTTTTCATCGTCATCACCTGCCTTATTCTGAGATGTATATACTTCTCTGTAAATCTCATTGTTTTTCAGAAGTTCCTCATGTGTTCCGACTGCATTGATCGTACCGCCGTCCATGACAATGATCCGGTCTGCATCCTGCACGGAGGAGGTTCTCTGAGCAATGATGATCTTTGTCGTCTCCGGAATGAATTCGCGGAATGACTGGCGGATCAATGCATCCGTCTTCGTATCTACTGCACTCGTCGAATCATCCAGAATCAGAATCTTCGGTTTCTTTAGAAGCGCTCTTGCAATACAGAGACGCTGTTTCTGTCCACCGGACACGTTCGTTCCTCCCTGCTCGATATGGGTATCATATCCTGCCGGAACTGTCTGATAAATTCATCTGCCTGTGCCAGTTTACATGCCTCGATCAGTTCCTCGTCCGTTGCTTCCTTATTTCCCCACCGAAGATTTTCCTTAATCGTACCGGAGAATAGAATATTTTTCTGCAATACAACAGATACCTGATTTCTCAAAGTCTCCAGATCATACTCCTTGACATCGCGGCCACCGACTTTAACACATCCCTCCGTCACATCATACAAACGGGAGATTAACTGGATCAAAGAGGATTTCGAAGACCCGGTTCCTCCAATGACACCGATTGTCTCACCAGATTTGATATGCAGATCGATATTGGCAAGCGCCATCTTCTCTGCATTTTTGAATATTTGAAATTTACCTTATCAAAATCGATCGAACCATCTCTGACTTCATAAACTGGATGCTCCGGATTCTTGATCGTGCTCTCTTCGGAAATTACTTCCACGATACGTTTCGCAGACTCGCTTGCCATTGTGATCATAACAAAAACCATAGAAATCATCATCAGACTGCTCAGAATCTGGAAACTATATGTAAGCAGTGCAGAAAACTGTCCTACATCCAGATCAAGCCCTCTTGATGAGATGATCACATAAGACCCGAAAGAAAGTACAAAGATCATTACTGCATACATGCAAAACTGCATCAGTGGATTGTTGAATGCCAAAATTTTCTCTGCTCTTGTAAAATCCTGACAGATATCATCTGCTGCCGCCCCGAATTTTTCTTTTTCATATTCTTCACGGACATAAGATTTCACAACACGGATTCCCTTTACATTCTCCTGAATAGAATTGTTCAGGCGATCATATTTCTTAAAGACTTTCCGAAACAGCGGCATCGTCAGACGGATGATCAGCGCCAGTCCCACACCAAGTACCGGAACAAGAATCACAAAGATCCATGCCATCTTTCCTCCCATAATAAATGCCATTGTAAAGGAAAAAATCAACATCAGCGGACATCGAATTGCAATTCGGATAATCATCATATACGCCATCTGCACATTCATCACGTCTGTCGTAAGTCTCGTCACTAAGAGAGGTAGAAAACCGATCGATATTCTTAAACGAATACGTCTGAATTTTGTAGAACATATCTTTTCTTAAGTTTTTGGCAAATCCGCAGGAGCCGGTCGCTGCCGCTGTCCCTGCCATCACACCAAATACCAGCGAAACTGCTGCCATCACAAGCAGGATCGATCCATATGTTGCAATCACGGAAAAACTGCATCCAGCCTTAATTTCATTCACAAGCTGGGCGATGATGAACGGAATGATACATTCCATAACTACTTCCAGTGATACATAAATCGGTGCTTTGATCGAAGCTGCCTTATACTCTCTGATACATTTTGAAAGTTCTTTTATCACTTCACATTCCTCCTGTTTCCTAATTTTCGTAAAAACAAGGTATCTCAACTTCAATTGTTAGATACCTTACTTTCTTATTATAACACTATAAAATTTAATTTGCAAGGTTCCTAACATTATTTTCTTGCATCTTTTTTGCCTTCGATTCCAAAAAAAAGAAGGCCTGCATCCTCGCAATCATTCCCCTCCAGCAGATACGTTTCTTTCCACTTTCCTGCTATCTGAAATTGCATGCGGTTCTGCATGACCTCTCTTTACTTTTTTATTCTCCTCCGAGCTTATTGGCAATCAGCCATCCAAGTCCGAATGTGATTACTCCGGCTCCGATCGTAAATACGGAAACACCTGACCAATTCGTCTTCATCAGAATCGCAATCGGTGATGCGACGATCAGACCGATAATTCCATAATAAGCATGAATCTCTGCTTTTGAAAAAATGAATTCAATCAATTTTGCAATCACACCGATTCCGATCAGCACACCAACTCCAAACGGCGCAAGTACACCAACTCCCTGCATCAGTCCTGCCATATCGAATTTCACAAGTGAATCTACAAATAAATTAATCGTCTTTAAAATTACATCATAATATCCAAGCAGCATCAGCATCATCGAACCACTGACTCCCGGCACAACCATCGTTGCCGCCGCAACAACCCCTACAAAGAATAACTTAATTACATTGACAAGCCCAAATGTGACATCCGCTGTCTTTCCTCCGTCTCTCCAAGCATCGCCATCAGAATCACGATTGCAAAAAAGACAAAGAAATGGAATTATTTTCCCGATTGTGACTGAATGTCCTTTCACCTTCTTTACAATAAATGGAAGACTTCCAATGATCAGACCGCAAAACGCAAAGTTCGTCGGGATTGGATATGTATCAAGTAAGAATTCAAACAATTTCGACAATACGACAATTGCAATTCCTGCCCCAGCAAAAATTGGGATCAGAAGCTTCATACTTTGTTTAAACTCGCTCTTCAAGTGGGTAATTGAATGAATCAGCTTGTCATACAGTCCCATAGCGACCATCATTGTTCCACCGCTGACTCCCGGAATGATATTCGCAATTCCGACAACCATTCCCTGCAATATTTGTTTCAGCATACATTAATCTCCTTTCCATGCACTCTGCTAAAAAATTTAGCATAAATCCTCTCTTTTTTCAATCTTTCTCTTTTGATTTACAAAAATTTTATTTCTTTTACGGACTTTCGCGTGCTTCTCTAGCTTATCTCTGAAATACTGCTTTGCAAGTTCCTGAAATCTCGGCAGCGCACCAATAATTGTCTCATATGCCACGCAGTAAGCAATCCGCACATAACCTGGACACCCAAAAGAACTTCCTGGCACAAGAAGGATATTGTATCTCTTTGCCGCCTCACAGAACGCTTTTTCATCTTCGATTGGAGATTTCACAAACAGATAGAAAGCTCCCTGCGGCTTTATACAGCTGAATCCACACTGTCTCAGCCCTTCATAAAGTGTTTCCCGGTTTCTATTGTAATAGGTAAGATCTGTTTTTTCTCTAATACATTTAGCAACCACCTTCTGAAGCAACGTCGGTGCATTGACAAATCCTAAAATCCGATTTGCCACACCCGCTGCCGCAATCACATCACAACTGTCTGCCACTTCTGAAGGAATCACAAGATACCCAATCCGCTCTCCCGGAAGGGACAGAGACTTACTATAAGAATATGCCACAATCGTATTTTTATAATATTTTGTCAGATACGGTACTTCCACTCCATCAAAAGCAAGTTCCCGGTAGGGTTCATCGGAAATCAAATAGATCTCAGTCCCATATTCTTTTTGCTTCTCCTCCAAAATTCGTGCCATTTCCCGGATTGTCTTCTCCGAATACACAACACCGGTCGGATTGTTCGGCGTATTCACGATAACCGCCTTCGTCTTCGGAGTAATTTTCTCTGCAAATTCAGTAAGCTTTGGCTGGAAAGTTTCTGTGTCCGGTGAGATCTCCACAAGTACACCATCCACATTGGATGTGTAACTTCTATACTCACCGAAATACGGTGCAAAAACAATCACTTCCTCCTGCGGTTGATAAGCGTCTTTAAAATCACATTCAAGCCTCCCGCTGCACCGACTGTCATGAGAATATTTTCTGCAGAACTCCGTCTGAAATCGCTCATTCAATGACTCTGCCACTGCCTGGCGTACCTCTTCATATCCTGCATTGCTATTCGTATAGCCATGAAGTTCCAGCGGTGCCTCTTCCTTTACAATGGAAATAAGTGCTTCCTTTACCGCCTCCGGTGCTTCCACATTTGGATTGCCGAGACTGAAGTCAAATACATTTTCTCTCCCGTACAGCTTTGCAAGACGGTTGCCTTCCTCAAACATCGCGCGGATGGCAGAACTATTGGCCACCATCCCTTTCATCTTCTCTGCGATCATACTGTTGCCTTCCCTCTTTGTCACAGTTCCTTTTTCCACAAGAAATACCGGGCGGTACGACAGTTTTGCTTTGCGAAGTCCCTCTGCCCCAGTGTCTTCCTCACGGTTAATGTATTTATATTTCATACACTCGTGTTCCACAAACTGCTGATTGATCATCGGATAAGCACCTTGGATCTCTGCAAATGCTTTTTCAATATGGACTACAAATGTATCGTCACTGACTTCCTCTCCAAGGGTAAATGCAGCAACCTTTCCATTCACTCTCAGAAGCCCCCCGGTCAGCTCCAGTTCTTCATAGAGCCGCAGAGAATTGAGTGTTACACACATCTCTGCATTTTTCTCTTCATCTGCCTCACATCCATTTTCAATCCGCCATTGCAGTGCCATCTGAAAGCACTCTTCGATATTTTCTTTTGTAATCTTTTCATACGACCAATCTCATTTACTTGTTTGAATTTATTGATATGATTTCGCTTACCGTGAAGCTTTTTGCCAGAAAGTGTCGCCAGTTTCTCAGACTCGTAGACATAATCTGCACTGTCTCTGTCGTATTCGATTTGAAACTGTCCCGGATACCACTCTTCCAGCTGTGCAAAGTTCTCTTCTGTGACACAGTACATCGTAAACGGATACCCCTGTTCCCTGCTGTACTCCATCAACACTTCGATCGTCCGCTTGACATCCTTTGGATCTCCCACCGGATAGGCAAAGGACAATCCATTTTCCTTTGACCGAAAGACAACCGTATTTTCTACCATCGCATAGCCTACCTGATAAAACTTCGCCCACAGGTACACGTTAACAAACGTGCGCTCACAGCTTCGCGATGGATACTTTCTAAAGTAAGATGTCAAAAGTTCCTTATCCTCCAAAGTCGGTCTTCGAAAGTCTATCGTTATCATTTTATTCTACCTCTTCTCAAATTTTGCTTTTCTCTGTTTTCCTGCTGCCATTGCCTTCTTCGTACTTCTTTAAAAGCGTTTTTTCAGGCAGTGTATCTATTTCTAGCACTCGATCCCTTTTCGGAACTGCATCTGATAAAGGTCGCATACACGCCGTCTTTCTCGAGCAGCTGCTCGTGAGTTCCTTCTTCCTCGATGCCATTCTCAGTCAGCACAAGAATCCGCTTTGCATTTCGAATCGTAGAGAGTCTGTGCGCGATCACAAATGTCGTACGGTTCTTTGCCAGACGTTCTAAGGACTGCTGCACAACTTTCTCACTCTCATTATCCAGCGCTGATGTAGCCTCATCAAAAATCAGAATCGGCGGATTCTTTAAGAATACCCGTGCAATAGACAGACGCTGCTTTTGTCCTCCGGAGAGTTTCACACCGCGCTGACCGATATCTGTATCATATCCTTCCGGAAAACTCATGATAAATTCATGGGCATTTGCATTTCTCGCTGCCATAACCACTTCCTCATCTGTCGCATCCGGCTTTCCATAACGGATATTTTCCATAATCGTCCCTGCAAACAGGTAAACATCCTGCTGCACAATTCCAATATTATTTCTCAGGTCATCTAACTTCATATCCCGGATATCAATGCCATCAATCCGGATAGCACCCTCTGACACCTCATAAAAACGTGGGATCAGGCTGCAGATTGTAGTCTTTCCGACACCGGATGGACCGACTAATGCCATATAATCTCCTGCCTCCACATCCAGATTGATGTGATCCAGTACATTTTCCGTACTGTCCTCATAATGAAAAGATACATTTTCAAACTCAATCTTTCCTTCCAGATGCTCCACACTGACTGCATCTTCTTTGTCCTTGATATCCGGTGCGATCGACAAGATTTCAAGAAATCTCTCAAAACCTGAATATCCATTCTGGAACTGCTCTGTGAAGTTGACAAGTTTCTTCACCGGTTCTGTAAAATTATTGATATACAAAAGAAATGTGATCAGGTCAGTCACCGCCACTGTTCCCGCTGCCATAAACCGCACTCCGGCGATCAAAACAACAACCGTAACAAGTGTTGTCAAAGCGCCAAGCCCAGAATTGTATGCTCCCATATAGCGGTAGCTGATCTTCTTTGCTGCAACAAAGCGGTCATTTCCATCCTGAAACTTCTTCATCTCAATCTTTTCATTTGCAAACGATTTCACAACACGGATCCCGGAAAGGCTGTCCTCAATCTGGCTGTTAATATCTGCAATTTTCTCTCGATTTCTCTTAAACGCCCGCTTCATCTTCCGGTTATAATATCCCGCATACAGAATCATGACCGGAATAAATGCAAACGCGACAAGTGTCAGCTTCGCATTGATACTAAATAAGATTGCAAAAGATCCAACGAGCTTGATAATAGAAATCACGATATCTTCCGGTCCGTGATGCAAAAGCTCTGTGATATCAAACAAATCGCTCGTAATACGAGACAACAGTCCTCCAACCTTCTGATTATCATAGAACGCAAAGGTCAATTTCTGGTAATGTCCAAAAATATCCCTCCGCATATCCGCTTCCATCTTTGCACCCATCAAATGTCCATAATATCCGATAAAATAATTACAGCCAAATTCCAAAATAACGAGTCCAAACATCAGGACACCGATCCACGTAATCGTATGCAACACATCCTCTGCCGGGAAATATACGACCTCATTTGTAATATAACGGACGATCAACGGCAGAATCAATGTGACTGCCGCTCCCAGAATTGCAAAAAACATATCACTGAAAAACAATCCTTTGTACGGCTTATAATATGCCGCAAGTTTCTTTAACTTTTCTCCCATCATTCTTTCCTCCATCCTTCTCTTCCAAAATGTTCCTTTTCTTTTGCAAAATGAAAAAGTTCCCGCTTCACATCTGCGATTGTTCTCTGTTTTAGCAGATCTTTACAGCATGCATTTAAATCCCCATAAATCCCCGCCATCACATCTGCCATCCCGATGCCACACAACCACTTTTCTCGGGAGACCCGCTCCGCCACGAAGTCGACACAAAAGAAATCTGAAGCGCCTCCGCTACCATGGCAAGTGTCACTTCTTCTGCTTCCCGAAAGAAGAGATATCCTCCCTCCGTCCCTTCTTTTGTACGGATCAAATCAGCTTTTCAATTTTGCCATCACCTTCCGGATCCGAGCCGGGTTGGTGCACACATTCTTTGCCAACTCTTCACTGGAGATCACGATTCCCTTATGTTCCAGAAACACAAGTGCATGGACCGCGATCGCAAATTCACTTGTCATTTTTGTGTTCCCCCCTGCTTCTGTGTCTGTTCAATAATATTTCGCATCACATCTTCACTTAACTGACCACTGACATATCCATATACATTCCCATCCTTATCAATCATAAAAGTTGTCGGAAATGCACTGATTCCATAACTTGAGAAAATCTCCCCGGTCGTATCCATCACAACTGGATACGTGTATCCATTTTCTTCCAAAAACGCCTTGATCTCTTCCTCAGAAGCTTCCCCTCCAAGATCCGGTGCTGCAATTCCCAGAATCACCACATCACTGTCTTCTTGTGCTTCATATTCTTCATGCAGCTTCTGGATCTCCGGCATCTCATTCCGGCATGGTCCACACCAAGTCGCCCAGAAAATTCAAAAAACGGTCTTTCCTTTATATTCTGATAATGTATGCGTATTCCCATACTGATCTTGTAGTGTAAAGTCGATGGAAGGAACGGTCTCTCGTTGATCGTTTTCCTTCTTTTCTTCCTGTTTGCTTTCTCCGGCACTTGTTTCCTTCTCCCCGGAAGTATTATCCTGCCCGGTATTTTTCTGTTGGGCTGCTGACTGATTTTTCTGTTTTTTTGCATTTTCTGTTTCATTCCCTGCTATGGAAACTTTTGATAAGTATCCGGTGACTGCATTCATCTTCCCTGTAAACATGAAGAGTCCCATCAAAACCATCAGTATCCCGCCTACTTTTACCGTATATTTTACAACATTCATATGCTTTTTTAACAGCTCCAGAAGCTTGTCGTAAACAGCCCCAGTACAAGAAATGGGAGCACAAATCCAAGTGTATATACGCCGATCAATGCAAACCCCATCCACTTTGTCCCGGCGGATGCCGCCATCAAAAGCACACTCGTCAACGCCGGACCTACACACGGGGTCCACGCAAAACTAAACGTAAATCCCATCAGCAGCGCGGTCAGCGGGGACATTGCAAGCACATCAAGATGAAATGGCAGTCTGCGCTCTTTTCCAAGTATCTGCTCGGACCAAAGACACCAAGCTGATAGAAACCAAATGCAATCACTAAAATTCCACCGATTCTTGCAAACAACATCTGATTTTTCTGCAAAAAGCTCCCAAGTGCAGATGCGCCAAGTCCCAGAATGAAAAATGCAAAGCTAACTCCTACCACAAAACAAACCGTATGGATCATCACTTTTCGTCTCTCATAGTGAACCTTTCCATCCTCCCCAATCTCACCCGTTCCGCCTGACAGATACCCCATATACAGCGGAATCAGCGCAGAACACAAGGAGAAAAGAAACTAAACACCCCCTGTAAAAATACTGTCAATACCGGAATGCTGATGTCCAGCGAAAATCCCATAAAACCACCTCTTTCCTTATTTTCTTTTTACATTTTTTTGACAGAGATCCGTTTTCCTTTTTTTGTCTGTTGCAAAATTTTCCTGTCGGATATCTGTAC
>ENA-OQIG01000984-OQIG01000984.1-human-gut-metagenome-genome-assembly--contig:-NODE-984-length-14005-cov-2.606355_pt1 | contig 14005 bp, 21 predicted proteins | sample MGYA00242576_ERZ504741 | MGnify/ENA primary metagenome ERZ504741 (study PRJEB26092, sample SAMD00036436) | human gut metagenome | host: Homo sapiens | study: EMG produced TPA metagenomics assembly of... | reverse complement strand
TTCTTTTTTGACTTTTCCCATAGGTCTATACTCCTTAATACGTGATGTATTTTCATTGGTCTGTTATAAGAAGTATGCCCTTTTTACAGGAAATCATTCAGGAAACACTGAGACGGCACCTGCTGTCGGCTGTTTTTCCAAAATGCAAAACAAAAAGAGCAGCCCCGCAAGGAACTGCCCTTTCATCATTTACATTCAGTTATTACTTTGCGTAAGAATCGATATCTACGTCAGCAACATCTTCGTTCTGAGGAGCTGCCTGAAGAGCCTTTACGCTTAAGCTGATCTTGTGATCATCTTCGTTGAAATCTACAACCTTAGCTTCGATTTCCTGGCCGATCTTTAATACATCAGCTGGTTTCTCGATGTGCTCTCTGGAGATCTGGGATACATGAAGCAGTGCATCAACGCCTGGCTCTAACTCTACGAAAGCGCCAAAGTCAGTCATACGAGCAACACGACCGGTTACTACGCTGCCTGCTGCATACTTCTCAGCTGCATGTGCCCATGGATTAGCCTCTGGGAACTTTAAGCTTAATGCAATCTTCTCGCCCTGGATATCTTTGATCAGAACGGTTACCTTATCGCCGGACTTGAATACCTTCTTAGGATTTTCAACACGGCCCCAGCTCATCTCAGAGATGTGAAGGAGACCATCAGCTCCGCCTAAATCGATGAATGCGCCGAAGTCTGTTACGTTCTTAACAGTTCCTTCTACCTTATCACCAACCTGGATCTTGGAGAACAGTTCTTCTTTCAGTTTAGCCTTTTCAGTAACTAACAACTGCTTTCTGTCGCCAATGATTCTTCTTCTCTTAGGATTGAACTCAGTGATTACGAACTGGATTTCCTGTCCTGCGTACTTGGAAAGATCCTTCTCATAAGTATCAGATACAAGGCTTGCTGGGATAAATACTCTGGAGCCTTCTACTTCAACGCTTAAACCGCCGTCTAATACCTGAGCTACTTCGCAGTCAGAACTTCCTGATTTTCAAATGCTTCTTCCAGACGCTTGTTGCCTCTGTCAGCTGCCATACGCTTGTAAGATAAGGATACCATGCCAACACCATCGTTCAGCTTGATAACCTTAGCTTCCATTTCTTCACCAACCTGTACCTTGGTAGTTAAATCTACACTATTGTCATTGCTGTACTCGTCACGGGTGATAACACCCTCAGACTTGTTGCCCGCAATGCTCAGAATAATCTCATCTTTATTAACTTCGATGACCTGACCGGTAACTATCTCTCCTGTACGTATTGGTTTGGTGGATTCTTCCTCTTCCTTTAATAACTCTGCAAAACTCTGCTCTGCCATTCTGGTATGAACCTCCTCAATAATCTTTTTTGGGGTGGATGCCCCAGCTGTAATACCTACGCTGCGCACAGAAGATACACTGTCAGGATCTAAATCGCCGAGTGTCTGAATGTAAAATGTATTTTTACATTCCTTGAGACAAATCTCGTAAAGCTTCTGGGTGTTGGAAGAATGTCTGCCACCAATGACGATCATAGCCTCCACCGAAGATGCTATCCGGGCTGCCTCCACTTGTCTTTCCTGTGTTGCATTGCAAATCGTATTTAAAACACTACTATCATAACCCTTTTTTGAAATTTTTCAACTAATTCTTGAAATTTGTTGTAATTAAATGTCGTCTGGGATACGATACATAGCTTTTTGCCCTCTGGAAGGTTATAATCTTCTGCATCAGCCTCATTTTCCACAACAACAGTGTCACCATTGCCCCAGCCCCGGATACCTTCCACCTCCGGATGCACCGGGCTTCCAATGATGATAACAGCCTCTCCGGCCCGCGAATGTTCATCTACGATCTTATGGATCTTTTTTACAAAAGGGCAGGTGGCATCTACCACATTTACCCCACGGGAATTTAAGATATCGTAAACATGACGGCTGACTCCGTGAGAACGGATGATCACGGTTCCCTGACCTTCCGGCAGGTTTTCAAGGTCTTCTTCCGTATCTAATACCTGGACGTCCTTTTCTTCCAGATCACGGACTACTTCCTCATTGTGGATGATGGGACCATAGGTATAGATGGGACCCTGGGCTTTTCCCTCTTTTACAGCCTGGATCTGCTCATAGACCCGGGCTACTGCCCGTTCTACTCCAAAGCAAAAACCTGCACTTTTAGCAACAATGACCTGGCGCTCCATTATGCCTGTCCTCCGTCTGCTTTGTATCCCTTTTCACGGACGATCTTTAAAATCTCTTCTACTACCTGGGCCAGAGTCATAGAAGAAGTATCTAACAACACTGCATCCTCTGCCTGCTTTAACGGAGAATGTTCTCTGTGCATATCCCTGTAATCTCTGTCTTCAATGTCCTTTTCGATCTCTTTTAAATCTGCTTTCATTCCCTTTTCTAACAATTCCTTATAACGGCGAGCTGCTCTTACCTCTACAGAAGCTGTAAGATAGATCTTTGCAGGTGCATCTGGAAGAACACAGGTACCAATATCCCTTCCGTCCATGATCACATTTTCCTTTGCTGCCAGCTGTTTCTGAAGCTCTACCAGTTTTTCTCTTACAGGCATATAGCCGGATACTGCAGATGCCATGTTTCCTACTTCTTCTGTACGGATCAAGCCGGAAACATCTTCACCATTTAAAAGTACCTGCTGCACACCGTCCTGGTAACGGATAGTCACATCTACTTCCGGGCATGAGCGCTCGATCTCTTCTGCTGCCTTTGGATCTACGCCCTTTCTTAAGAAATAAAGGGCCATAGCGCGATACATTGCCCCTGTATCTACGTATACAAAGCCAAGTTCCTTTGCCACCAGCTTTGCAATGGTGCTTTTTCCTGCTCCTGCAGGTCCGTCTACTGCAATATTAAAATGGTTCATCTGGGTGTTCTCCTTTAACTTTCATATAGCAATACCGCCTGTCTGGCGATCTGTCTGTTTTATTTAATTTTGTTTAGCTTTCCTGTATCTTCTCCGCTGCCGCCTTTCCCGCTGCCCAGCCGGTAGACCAGGCGATCTGCAGATTAAATCCGCCGGTCACTGCATCCACATCCAGGACTTCTCCTGCAAAGTACAGATTTTCTGTCTTTTTCGCTTCCATAGTAGACGGATTGATCCCCTTTACATCTACGCCGCCCTGAGTAATAATAGCCTCTTTAAACGGCCGAAGCCTGTCAGTGTGAACGTCAGCGCTTTGGTAGTTTCTACCAGGCGGCGGCGTTCTTCTTTGGTGATCTCATTTACCTGCTTATCCGGGTCAATGCCACTGCGCTCTATGATCACAGGGACCAATTTGGCAGGATATAAATGGTTTAAGCTGTTTTTAAACTGTTTATTCTTTGCCTCTGCAAAATCCCTTAAAATGCGCTCATCCAGTTGTTCCTCTGTAAGAGCCGGTTTTAAGTCGATAGACAGCTTTAACGGGTTCTTGGCAATGGCTTGGCACAGAAAGAACTGGCGCTTAACATAAGAGGGCCGCTGACTCCAAAATGTGTAAACAGCATTTCCCCAAAGTCACGGTACAGTTCCTTTTTGCCATTAGATACAGTAGCTTCCACATTTTTAAGAGAAAGGCCCTGAAGGGATTTTACAGTCTCAAGCTCTGCTGTCTCAAATGGCACTAAGGCTGGTGAAAGGGCTGTTACCTTAAGTCCTGCAGCCTGGGCCCACTGATAACCATCTCCTGTGGATCCTGTAGATGGATAAGACATTCCGCCGGTTGCTACGATGACGCAATCCGCATCCACAGCTGTCTTTTTTCCATTTTCTTCCAGGAAAATGCCTTTGCAGATGGTCTTATCTTCTTCTGTTATAAAGTTTAAACCTTTTACTTCCTTGCGAAGATATACTTTTACATTTTCTTTCTTTAATGTGCGCTCTAAGGCTGCGATCACATCGGAAGAATGATCCGATAAAGGGAATACCCTCTTTCCTCTCTCTGTTTTCAGGCGCAGTCCTGCATCTTCCAGAAACTGCATCATATCTTCATTGGTAAAGCCGTAAAAGCTGCTGAACATAAATTTCTTATTGGTGATCACAGCTGCAAACAGCTCGTCCATATCACCGGCATTTGTCACATTGCAGCGGCCTTTTCCTGTAATAAAGATCTTTTTGCCCAGCTTTTCATTTTTTTCATAGAGGCTTACTGCACAGCCTTCCTTTGCTGCTGCAATAGCCGCGATCATACCTGCGGCACCGCCTCCGATGACGATTATATTTCTTTGGTTGCTCATGTATTGTTGTTTCCTTTATTATTTATATTCGCGTTTCATGCATCCTGTTTCATAGAATATTGAACCTGTCTGTTAGTATAACATACTTATTTATAAATTTCATTCATATCTTATATCCAGATATTCAGGTCTTTGCATTTTTTTCAAAACCATAAATCCATTTTCCACGGAGAAACAAATACAGGAAAATAACAGAACTGATGCTCCAGGTCAGAGGATACGCCCAGAATACCATACGGATATCCGGGATAAAATGGACTGCCACTGTAATATAACTTACACGGAATAAACACCATACGCAAAGCATAACTACCATAGGAACAGAAGCATTTCCTGAACCGCGGAGCACAGCTGCAATACAATGTGAAAAAGCCAGCACACAATAAAACAGCGAAATGGTTTTTGCCTGCATAACGCCATAATGGACTACCTCCGGGTCGCTGTTAAAAGCTGCGATCAGGACTGGAGATACTGCGTAAATTGCAAAGCCGATCAGTTCCGCAATGGACATGGAACAAAGGATACCAAACCATGCCCCTTTTTTTGCACGGTCATACTGCTTCGCACCTAAATTCTGACTGACAAAAGTGGTCAGTGCCATATTAAAACAGGTTACAGGCAGAAATACAAATCCCTCGATTTTAGAATATGAGCCACAGCCTGCCATTGCCATTTTTCCAAATGCGTTGATATTTGACTGTACAAACACGTTTGCAAGAGCGATCACAGAGTTCTGGAAGCCGGAAGGTACACCATTCTGAATGATCTGGCTCAAACTCGGTCCATCAAAACGGATCTTACCAACCTGCAGCTGGTACTCTTCTTTTGTCCGTATCAAATGGATCATACAAAGGATCGCACTTGTAAACTGGGAAATAGCTGTCGCAAGGGCCGCTGACCCAACACCTTTGCCAAGACCTGCAATAAAAAATATATCCAGCACAACGTTAATGCAGGAAGAACAGATCAGATAGATCAGCGGATGACGGCTGTCACCTACAGACTGCAAAATTCCTACAAAAATATTGTACATAACAACTCCAAGGGAGCCTGCAAAATACGTGCGAAAATATGCCACTGACTCAGGAAGCACCTCTGCCGGCGTTCCCATCAAAACCAGGATCTTCGGCGCAAAATACATACCCACTACAGTCAGCACACTTCCTGCCACAAAACCAAAAGCCACTGTGGTATGGATCGCCTTGTGCAGGTTGTCACTGTTTTTCGCCCCATAATACCTTGCAATGACAACACCGGCTCCCATTGCAATACCATTAATAAATCCAACCATTAAAAAGATCAGATTGCTGGATGAGCTGACCGCCGCCAGTGCATTACTTCCAAGAAAATTCCCCACGATCAGTGAATCCGCCGTATTATACAGCTGCTGAAACAGGTTTCCTAAAAGCAGTGGAATGGCAAAAAAGATGATCTTTTGGGAGATGCTTCCTTCTGTCATTCTTGTTTTGCTTGCTGTGTTCATTGTGTGTGCCCCATCCTTTTGTATTTTAATTGCAGATCATCCTGCCGACTGCAATATCCCTTTCAATATCCGCAAATTATAAACATTTACCGCAATATATCAATTTTGTTTGGATATATTGCGGCAAAATATTAAGTCCCCAGGATATCTTGCGAATAATGTCTTATGATCATATCCTTTAAACTTCGTTTAAATTACTTTTTAAATTTTATACTTTCCTTTTCCATAACCAGGTACCGGTCTAATAATATCCGCCTGCACTAAATTAGAAAGAAGTTTGGAAGCACCTGTCCACTTTTACATTTCCAATGTCCACTTTTTCTTCATTTAAAAGTCCACTTATGTGAAGATTGCGATTATGGAGCTCATTCTTCTCATTTAAAAGTAGATTTCGGAGGAATACTTCAAGATATTCTGTTGTTTCATGAATACCTTTCTGCAGATTCGTGTAATTTGCACGGACAAGCGCATTTCTAAAATACCATGCATTTTCCGCAAAAATATGGATCTGCCATAAATTTGAAATAAACACCGCAAGATGATGAATAATCTCGTCCATCGAAAGACCTTTATAACTAAAATTTTTCTCCTGTGAAAAATCATATTCAAAGGTTGCTCTCAATTCTGAAGCACTTCCATACATAACAGTTGCTCCATCAAGCACCCACTCTTTTTTTGTTATGTTATAATCTCTGATATTTCCGGCGTGTTTGTAAATACCTTGAAAAAGTTTACGATGAATAGAGATATACTCATTCGGCGAAAACGAAAATGCTCTTTCAGAAAGGCTTTCCGCAATACGGGAAGATACCTTATCAGCTTCTTCGATACGCTCATCATCAGACATATGATCTAGTCTTTCTTCATAATAACTATCAATGAGACTTTTTGCTTCCTGTATTGTGATCAAAAAACTAAAAACCATCATCCAAGAAAGGAGTTATTCTGATATCTATGATACCATACAAACAGCTTTCTTTGACAGATATTTTTACAGATTGCCAAGAAAAATTTCAAGATGATAAACCTGCTTTTCTTTCTCTCTTACATAACCATATCGATTAGATGAAATGATTCCTGTTTCTTTCCGAAATCATTTCTATGCATCAACGGGCAGATCCCGTAAATACCCTTTGCAAGCTTTTCTGTGGGCTTTGATTATTCAACGTATTTTCTCTATTCCAACAGATCAGCTTCTTTTAACTTTTCTTGCTTACTCAAAACCTCTTCGTGATTTTTGTGGTTTTACCAAAGTTCCTGATGCCTCTAAGATCACCCGTTTTAAACAGGATTTTTTAGATGATCTGCAGCTTGTTTTCGATAACCTCGTTGATATCACAGAACCAGTCTGCCAGCCATCGATTCTGCTAAAGCGGACATGACCATCTTTGATTCTTCTGGCATCGAAGCGTTTGTTACAGAAAACAATCCCAAGTATGCTAACCGTATTATCAGGCAGCTTAAGACTTTTGCAAAATCTCGTGCCTTAGGGAAATCCTATGATCCTTATAAAGCTGCTTATGGTTCCATGCCTTCCCACGCCTCTGCCAATCCTGAATTTAAACAGCTATACATCAATAGTCATTTTTGTTACGTCTTTGGCATCATCACAAATGGTCTGGGAATTATTCGCCACATTTCGTTTTACAACAAAGATTTTTTGGCTTCCCATCCTGAGATTCTTGTACAAAAGAAATCGGATTCTCCAGATGAAGATAAAAGCGTCCATGATTCAAGGCTTTTAATCCCAACTCTGAAGTACCTTTTCATAAAACATCCTCTGATCAATCCCAAAACATTTCTGGGAGACGCTGCATTTGATGCCATGGAACTTTACAAAGCCCTTCTTTCCGGAAATACTTTTGGCGAAAAACGTCATTTTCAGAAAGCATACATTCCACTTAATATACGATCCGGCCTTAAAAATCCGGATTATACAATAAATGAAAATGGCATTCCCTGCTGTCCACACGATGCTACGTTTCCCATGAAATACGAATGTACTTCCAAAACCAAAAACGGAGTTGTTCGATATAAATTTGTCTGTCCCAAAATGAATTGGATCTATGACAAATCCATCCGGCGGGCTCACAGACAATGCTGCTGTAAAAATCCCTGTACCACTTCAAGATGTGGCCGTATGGTCTATATTTATCCCGAAAAAGATCTCCGTGCTTATCCTGGAGCAATCCGTGGCACCGAAGAATGGGATAATACATACAAAATCAGAACTGTTGTTGAGCGAGGGATTTATCACATCAAAGAGCATCTCTGCCTCGCCGGGCGCCGAACCCAGAATGAAACACTCCATGCAGATCTCATCCTTACAGGAATCACCCAACTCATTACCGTTGTTCTTGCTGATAAAATCAACTGCCACAAATACATTCGAAGCCTGAAACGCTCATTCACAGGTTTGAGTTTCGCAATCACCTACTTTATCATATCTTATACTCAGGTTCCCCGCGCTGACGCACTCTACTGCCTGCTTATGCAGGCGATTCGCAATCTATTTTCATAATTTCATGCGCTGGCAGACGACACCTGACCTTTTCTAAAACTCCAATCGAATCTGTCTGTCAATCCAGCTTTTCTGAATTGCCTCACAAACAATATCACCTGGCATATATCCACCAATTAAAAACGGAGAGTCCGGATTATGCTTTCTCATATTTTCTTTGACCAAAACCGGATTTACATTCGCATAACAGTATTTACATAAATGTCCGCAAGTATCATAGGCACCTATATCTGTCCCCAAAAGACATGCGCATTCCCCATTTCTCTGATTTTTCTTTCTCTTTGGAACTTCCAGTCTGCTATTGAGAGCTGTCTCAAATGTATGAACAGTCATACATCCGGAGCAATCTGCACCATATTTTGCAAGATCTTCTCCTTCTGCACAAGGCTTTAACACCATTCCATACTTTGACGCTATTTTTACAAATGCTTTTCCTATCACAGCCCTGTCTTCTGCCCGTACCGATTTTGCTTCTGGGAAATTGCGTTCCACCTTTTTATAAATATCTATAAAGCTGATTACACAAGTCTTTGTGTATCCAGCAAGAATTTCAGCCATTTTTTCAAATTCAGATATATGCCACTCCACAGAATGTTTTTTATCTATAAAAATCGGATCATATCTCCATCCCATACTGTCTGCGCCCACGACATCCGACAATTCTTTAAAACCTTCCATCACAGTTTCTTTATCCGGAACGTTTGGCTCAATATCCCGTCCGTAAGGTGTAATTGTTACAAACCAGTATTGACCATACGGTTTTAACTCATCAAGAAACGGCAGCATTGGAAGAGGGTTCTTCGTGCAGAATGCGATCAGATCCACAACTTCTGGTGAAAGGCTGTATTTCGTCACCTGTTTTGGATTATAGGGATTCCTCACGCATACATATCCTTCTTTTATCCGATTCAAAAACCATTTTGAATAAAATGCAGGTATATCTGTTCTCATTCCTGTTTGTATTATCATTTTATCATCCCCTCTCTTGTCACTATTCACTCTGTTCACAGCCGCCCTTTATCACAAGTCTACAGTTCTTTCAGGATCTCTCCAATATCTTCATTCATACAAACAGACTTTTTCCTTATTTCTTCCGGTGCATATGCTTCACCCTGGTTCAGACACACATAAAATGCATGTTGAAATGTGTTTGTCATCTGCCAAAACGGATATTTTATAATACCAGGGGTATTATATCCTACACCAAGTTCAAGAAACACTATTTTCTGCTTTTTATGATCCTGTATAAATTTCTCGTACCGTTCTGCTGCCCAGTGCCATCTCTCATCTTCAACAAATGTCTGATCAGATCTGAGATTCATACTCATCGGCTTACCGCAGCGCGGGCAATATGGAATCAGACCCGTCGGAACCGTAAGCTTTATTTCTCCGTCTTCCGGTTTTTGCAGTTCCCCGTCTTTCATCTGAAATCCCTGACTCAGCACCATTTTCTTTATGATTTCTTCATTGTCATAGGTTTCTTTATGACAAGGCTCACTACATTGAAACAAGCCGTATCTCCCTGTGTATAGAAGATTCTGTTTTTAGCGAATCCTGCTTTCTGGAAACAATGATCCACATTTGTTGTCAGAACAAAATAATCTTTTTCTTTTACCAGCTCATACAGGTTCTGATATACCGGTTTTGGTGCATCCATATATCGATTAATATAGATATATCTGCACCAGTATCCCCAGTGTTTTTCCAATTGTTTTATATGGATAGAAGCCTCCCGAATACATATCGGAAAATCCATATTTCTTTCTGAAATCCGAAAAATATTTTTCAAATCTTTCACCGTCATACACAAAACCGGCTGATGTGGAAAATCCCGCACCAGCCCCAATTATAATAGCATCTGCTTCCCCAATTTTTTTCTTTTATCTGTAATATCTTATCCGAGTAACTGGTTGTAGAGTCGTTCATCTTCCTCTTTAAAAACATTAAATATCACCTTTATCTTTGATTTTGTCTTTTCTTTATATTGCTTTACTGTCTGTACTGCAAGCTCAGCAGCTCTTTTATTCGGAAACATAAACACACCGGTTGAAATACAACAAAAAGCAATACTCTTTACCTCATTCTCATCAGCTATCCTAAGACACGATTCATAGCAGGATATCAGTAAACGTTCATGTTCCTTTGTCAGCTTTCCCTGTACGATTGGGCCAACTGTATGAATCACATGATCACAGGGCAGATTAAATGCCGGGGTGATCTTTGCCTGCCCTGTCGGTTCTTCCTGTCCCTGTTCTATCATCATATTATTGCAATAGTTTCGAAGCTGAATTCCTGCATAGGTATGAATGCAATTATCAATACAATTATGGCAGGCTGATAGCAGCCTGTCATGCCGCTGTTGGCTGCATTTACGATTGCTCCCACTCTAAGTCTTGTAATATCGCCCTTCCAGATATAAAGATCAGGCTGTACCTCCCTGATATCTGCCAATGTGACAATCCCTTTCTTCTCATTTTCTTCCGAAAGGTACGCATCCTGAATCTGCAAAAATGCATAATCCATTTTCTTCGGCATTCTTATATTCATAAGCGATCGGAGCAGTATTTTCTGCTTGCCTGCATCTGATGGAATCTGCATGTTCTCATATTCCGGCCGCTCTTTCAACAATCCTTCAATTAAATATTTTCTTCTGTCATCCTGATTCATTTCCTGATCACCGCTTTCACCGGACATTTTTCATAACAGCTTCCACAGTGCAGACAGTGCTCCTGCCGGATGACAAAAGGTGTCCCCTTCTCAATACATTTCTGTGGACAATGTTTCATACATGTGCCACAGCCGATACAGGATTCTGTTATGTAATATCCCTTTTCTTTTACACTAGCATTTCCCAGAATATATGTCTCCCGGAAAATTGGATTTACGCCAAGATTAAAATACTCCACTTCCGCCTGATCAATACAGAAAATAATTCCGATTTCTCTTGTATCCCCCGGATATACATTGGCAAGATATGGCTGTTCTTCAAAAACGATATCCATCCATTTTTTCTGCTCATTCTCTGCTACTGCGTAAGCCTTTCCTGACAAACGAATCATTTCTTTGTATTTGGTATAAGCAAGAATCTGAACCCTGCCATCTTCCATTAATTCTTTACAAAAATTTTTACCTCTGGCGGTGAAAAATAGAGTGCATCCGGCTCATAATGAATCGCACTGATATTCCGTATCTGTGGTGCCCCTTCACTGTCCACTGTTGCGAATGCAAGCACTCCCACCAATTCCATTTTTTTCAGACATGTTGCTAAATCCATCTGTTCTCCACCTCTCCATATAATCAAGTGTTTTTTTCAATAAATCCAATACTATTCTACAATTTTAATTCTTCCGGTTTTCTTGGCTTACTTTTCGGCTGTTTCCCGTCTATATATCCTAATATAACAAATCCCTGGCATGCATATCCTTCCGGCACTCCCCATTCGCTCATCAGTCTTCTTCCTTCTTCTGAATCAAATGTTTCATAGCCTCTTGAGATAATACATGATGCAATTCCAAGCTCTGTTGCCTGCAGAATCATGTTTTCCATCATGCAAAAGGCATCTGCTGTCTTGAAGAGAAAATTATTCTGGCAGAATACACACACAACCGTAGGCGCATCATAAAACCCATTTTTTATAGTTGGATCATCAATTGTGCTTGGCTGCTCCTTTGAGACAAAACTACCTGCCAGGTGTGAACGGTCAAAATCTGCCATATTCAACTTTCCCACGTAAGCTGCCAGTTCCTTATTATGTATCGCAACCATCATACTTCTCTGTCCGCCTCCGGCATTCGGTGCAAAATTTCCGGCTTCCAGAATCTTTTCCAGGTCATCACGTCTTATCTGCTCACCGGTATATTTCCGAATGGAATGCCTTGCTTTGATGATATCTATTAACATGTAAGCACCTCCCCGGTAATCTCATTTCTTGTTTTCCAGCACTGCGGATCCGCCCCGTAAAAGTTACCGCTTGTTCCATTGGCAACTGCCGGACATCCACGACACCATGCCTTAAGTTCACATTTGCTGCATTTTACAAATTTATCGTAATCTCTGTATTTTCCATCTGACAGATCCAGACGTCTGCCAGCCGGTCTTCAAAAATATTGGCCACTTTACTGTCAGTTACCCTTCTGCATGCCATAATATCTCCATTGGAAGATATGGTAATATGACAGTTTCCACAGTTACAGCACCATAGATCATTCCTGCCTCTGTACTCTCAGGAAGCTTAAACTGTCCCGTTTCATATTCATACAGCGTCCACAAATGATCCTTTTTATTGAAATAGGTCTCGCATCCTGCCTTTTCATATGCCTTATACTTTGCATCGCAGACTTCCAGAAGTTTTCTGTACTCTTCCGGTGTCATGCTTGTGTCAACTTCACCACCTGTAGGCACATAGCGCGAAAATGCAAAAACCTTTACTTTCGCTTTTACAACTTCATCAATAATATCCGGTATCTCATCCATATTTGTTTTGGATACCTACTCATAATTACACTTTTTATTCCTGCTCTGTTCAGACATCCGATTTTCTCAATCGTCAGATCAAAACTTCCCGGCTTTCTGAACCAGTCATGAGTTTCTCTCATTCCATCAAGGGACATCTGATACTTCTCACAACCACAAACCTTTAACATTCTGCAAATTTCGTCGTTCAAATGAAATGGATTTCCCATTAAGGTAAAAGGTATCTTTTTCGATTTCAGTAATACCATTAATTTCCAGAAGTCCGGATGAAGGATAGGATCTCCGCCGGTAATATAAAAATATGGTACTCTGCCATATACTTTGCAGAAATCCTCACAGTTTGCTACTACCTCTGTCATCTGCTTCCATGTCATAGACTTTAATTCCTTACAGCCTTCGCCTGAGAAAATATAACAATGCTTACACCGCTGATCACATTCATCTGTAATATGCCACTGAAAAGAAAAATACTGACTCATCCTATCCAACTCCTTCCTTAACTTATTTTACTTGTCAGATGCTCCACATGCTGTTCCGCATGCTGCCGGTTTCTCTGCTGGTTTGTCTGCTGCTCCGCATGCTGAACCAGCTTCTGTTTCTGATTTTTCCATCCGAAAAGATTTGATAATGCCATTTTGTTACCTCCTGATATTTTTGTTTGTTGTTATCTTTGTTGCAAGATTATAATATCAAGAATTTTTAACCGGCAAAAGTACGCACAATTTTATTACATAGGCATAAAAAGGTAACCCTAGTTACTTTTTTGTAACCTATTGCTTCTTTTATTGTTAGATTAAAATTAAATATAACAATAAAAAGGATATTATATAAGGAGGCGATCACATGTTAACAAAAGAAGAATTACCGGAATGTCCGGTTGCAACCACAGTTTCGCTCATTGGCAGTAAATGGAAATTACTGATTATCCGAAATTTGCTGGAACGCCCTTGGCGATTCAATGAATTAAAGAAAAATCTTGAAGGAATCAGTCAGAAAGTTCTCACCGATAGTTTGCGCTCCATGGAAAATGATGGTCTCATTATTCGCACAATTTACCCGGAGGTTCCACCAAGAGTTGAGTACAGTCTCAGCGAACTTGGACTTACTTTGAAACCGATTCTCGACTCAATGGTCGAATGGGGTAACGCCTATAAAAAAATGTAGAAAAATGCACTTCTCCGATTAAACTCTATGAGGTGACCCCGAAAAGTAAGACTTTATAGTTAGAATTAGCTCTTTTCTCTACCCGTTATTGATTTTGAGCATACTTACCCAGACCTTCTTTGAAGAAAGCCTGGGATTTCTTT